>Ga0131853_10016077_pt1 | contig 13674 bp, 9 predicted proteins | sample TergutLab28metaG_FD_92764 | JGI IMG/M metagenome (GOLD analysis project Ga0131853, IMG submission 92764) | Labiotermes labralis P1 segment gut microbial communities from Petit-Saut dam, French Guiana - Lab288 P1 (version 2) (version 2) | ecosystem: Host-associated > Arthropoda: Insects >... | reverse complement strand
CGTAACTCCCTGGCCCACATGTACACTACACGTAACTCCCTGGCCCACATGTACACTACACGTAACTCCCTGGCCCACATGTACACTACACGTAACTCCCTGGCCCACATGTACACTACACGTTTACGGAATTCTGTGCACGCAATACCATAAAAAACAGAACATTTGCAATACAATATGAGTGTAAGTTATTTATTATATACCAACATATGAACAACTAAGTTGTGTAAATTTATATTAATTTACACCAACATGTTTCGCTGTTAATACAGCATCTTCAGGGAATTTGCAGTTGTGTTAGCTAAAGTTATGAATTATTAAAGCGATAAAATACAATATAGTAATATTATGATGAAATATTGGTAAATGTGGCCGCATATGTAATTCCTGGTTAGGTCTGTGTGTGTGTGTGTGGTGTGTGTGGTGTGTGAGTTTGGTGTGTGGTGTTTGTGTGGTACGGAGTAAACAGGAACCGGAATTGGGTGTTTACTTAACTAAACAGGAATTACATATGCAGCCATATTTACCAACATTTCATCATAACAACACACCACTATATTGTATTTGATCGTTTTAATAATTCATAACTTTAGCTAACACAAATGTAAACTGTCTGAAGACGGTTTATTAAGAGCGAAACATGTCGGAGTAATTTAATATAAATATATACTACTTATTTTTGTATATATTAGTATATAATAAACAACTTACTATGCAATATGCACGTTATGAACATAAGAAGCAAACATAAGTGTGTTAGATATACTAAAAAAAAGAATAATTTAACGGGGACGAATGACGGTTTTTTAAACAAATTTAATATCAAACTGCGCTCTTCTGGGATATTACATAGCGAAGAGTGGCAATTCCTTACTGATGATTCGGGACAACATATCGGTCCCATCTTCAAGTGTTAAAAAATCCTTTTTAAACCGAAACGTCGGTACGGAATTATCACTCTTCGTTGCGTAATAATCCCAAGAAGAGTGCAGATCTCGTCTACATCGCAGGTGGAAACCTGACATCGCAATGGTAATATATTTGTGGGTAAACATGGAATTTCTTTAACACACGACATACGTAAGAAAACAAAAGCAGTCCCGTTACAGGCCTGGAGTGGCCCAGAGGGTTCCAGGAATTCAAGGCTTCCAGATTTCATAACAGCGGCACAGATGGTGGTAAGGTTGTCAGCCTTACGTACCGGCCGCCTTTACCTCCAGGAAATGCTCCTGGTACTCATTTCTGTTAGAGGTTGAGTTGACCCAAGGACCATAGCGATCCGAAGGACTTTACGTCAAAGAAAAAATTCAATGACACCATCTGGAATCGAACCAGTGACCTTCCGATTTGTAGCACAGCACGTTAACCACTATGCTACTGCGGTCCCCCCATACGTAAGAAGGAAACCCAAAATGTTAGTAATAACCTCTCTCTCCCAACTTCCCTCTCATGAACCAAAAGTCTTCTGTTACACAACCTTCGACAACGCGGCTCCATCACGTGCTAGAAACCGGCTATCTTTGTTTGCGTCTCTTTTTTTTTCAGTTACAGAAGGTATGTTGGGTTTTCACTCATGTTGTTTGTGTTTACCATATTTATTAGTTTCGACTTTTACCTCTCCTGTTGCTCCCGATTCAACACAGGAACCAGAGAAGCGTCCGGCCTAACCTACGCTTTCACTTCTTCACGCGTAAGAAGCTGGTGTTATGCTACCTTATTACTGTTCATTAGTCTATGCAGAAACGCTTCGCTGTCTGTGTCTATTTACACCACAAGTTTGCAATAAGAATGATGCCAGCTGCTATCGTTGCTGCCATACCACGAACTGTTAACAGTGAGTCGCTGTTGCACATTACACAAAGTCCTTCAGTTAATAAATGGGTAATAATCGCCAGTCACAACTCTTTATATACTGGAGAGTTTAACCCCTTAAAGACGAAGCGCAGACTGCTGTATTTAAAGACCCAGTCCGTACCGCGCCGTAAACACTCTCCGTCTCTGTTATAAAAACCAGTCAGTTAATGCTGTATAGTGAAATAATCGCTGTTTGTTCTCAGATCCACACAAAACACATAACCTGAATTATATTTAAAGATGCAGTCCGTACCGCGCTGTAAACTCTTTTCATCTCGGTTATAAAAACCAATCAGTTTATGTTGTAAGTGGCACAAATCGCTGTTTGTTCTCAGATAAATACAAAACATATAAATACAGTGTGGGCAGAGCGTACAGTTGTTGAATGTTAAACTGTTGGTGCATCACGTGACCAATAGACTTTGAAAAGTTAGTGCGACATGTTTCGACTTAACAGAGAGCCACCATCAGGCAAATAAGACACAAAAGAAATGATTATGTAAATTTTAGAATACTATTTCACATCATCCATGTACATTGTTAGGATCACAACTTCACAAGAATATCATAAAAATCTACGATAAGCTGAAATCAGTAGTCAAAAAAATTATGTTAAATCCAGCAAATTTGACAAAATAAACAAATTTACCAAGAGAGGTTATGTACGTATAACGTAATATTGAGGCGCGTTCGTGCAACCATGGTTGTAGATGAAAAGCACTAAGTATTGCATATTCTGAGTGTGTGTCTGTAGCCTTAGTTATCCAGCATGAAAGGCGCATGCGTCATATTGTCTTCTGTGGTCCTACCGGCTCTACAGTATCTTTCCACATTAATTGATAAGCGGTAGGATTTTCGAAAAAATAAATTTACTGACCATAAAATAACAATAATAAATATAAATAATAATAACAAATATAAATAATAATAATAAATATAAATATAAAGATCTTACAATATAAATACAGCGCAAGTGGAATGTAAAAACAAAGGTGATACCGGTAATAATAGGAGCGACTGGGACTATTTCAAAGTCATTCAGAAAATACGTGAGCAACATACCAGGTAAATATAAAGTCAAGGAACTCCAGAAAACAGCCATATTGGACACTGCACACACACTTCGGAAAGTACTAATGTAAAAATACAATAGATTCAACACTGAAACTAACGATATAAGCACCATGAATAGTAACAACAGAATAGCTACAACACTGTATTCCCTAGGGACATAGTTTGTCTCAGGAATATAATTATAAATACCCTGCATAAAGGTGATTATTATTATTATTGTTATTATTTACTGCAATTGGGTTGTTACCAGGTGGCAGTGGTTATTTTACATGTATACAAAATATGAAATTGGTTACTAGTAAATTTAAGTCGGGAGGGCTGCATAAGAAGCATGTAGTGGCAACTTGGAATGTTGGGAACCATCTCAGCATTTGCTTATAGACACAGGGAAACCAAGAAAAACCTGTGTCGAGGTGGCCGGTCGCAGAACCTGTGTCCTGATATTCTCTACAACTTCTCTCTGAAACATTTTTCATTCTAAGAAGAAGTGGGCGAGATATGATAAAAACTTCAGCCATATTGGTCCTCATGTAAAGTACCCGTTATTCTTATCACATTTTAATTAAACCTTAATTTTCTCGACAGATTTTAGAAAAACTCCAATATCAAATTTCATCAAAATCCATCCGGGGGAAGCAAGGTTTTGCCATGCAGACGAACAGACTTGACGAAGCTTAATAGTCGATTTTTAGCAATTTTGCGAATGCGCCTAAAAGCGTAATTAAAATGTTTAGAATTAAAAGCTTCCGGATAAGATTTTGGGGTTTCTTGCAGGTATTCGGTCTCGCGGGTTAGCAGGGGGAAGTTTAACGTTTATATTCCTAAAAAATGTGTGCTCTTGATAGAAGGAATGTGCAAGACGTCATCACTTCTTATTTTCATTATATTCCTATCTACGTTCTACGTGAAATCGTGTCAGTAAATAAGAAGTACATACACCATATGGTTTAATTTAAGCGTCTATGCGCTGGCGTTGAAGTACTGCAGTTACTACCCTGTGTGTTGCTGTTTTGAGAAAGACACAGATGAGGTAACTTCATTGTTAACATGGTTTCTTAAACCTGGCTTCATGTTGCTCGGATAAAAATTGTTAACACTAACTGGCATGCAGGGTGCCTGTACAGCAAACACATACAGTTAAAGGTAAAGTGATCCCGGTGTGGCCCAGAGGGTGGGTAGAGATATAACTCTACTCTTCCATGACCGCAGCACTAGAAGGGGGTGAGTGGTCAGCAGCACGACCCGGCTGCACTTTACTCCTTGGAAAGACTCGGTACCCATTTTACAGGGGGCTGGGTGGGCTACAGGGCCGGTCTGGGTGGGCGGAAAGACTCGTCCCCACCGGGATTCGATCCCGGACAGTCCAGCCCGTAGTCCATTTTACAGGAGGCTGGGTGGGCCACAGGGTAGGTCTGGGTGGGCGGAAAGACTCGTCCCCACCGGGATTCGATCCCGGACAGTCTAGCCCGTAGTCCATTGTACAGGAGGCTGCGTGGGCCATAGGGCCAGTCTGGGTGGGCGGAAGACTCGTCCCCACCGGGATTCGATCCCGGACAATCCAGCCCGTAGTCCATTGTACAGGAGGCTGGGTGGGCCCCAGGGTCGGTCTGGGCGGGCGAAAAGTCTCGTACCCACCGGGATTCGATCCCGGACCGTCCAGCCTGTAGCTCAGTCGCTATAGCGACTGAGCTACCTGGCCCACAAACACATACAATTAAATGGCTATATCACCTACAATGAATGCTGTTTTGTCATGATTCCTGCACCATTTTAAAGCCCATGCACTACCATTCACTGCCAGTTTTCAGCACAGGTCTCGGCATTTTGCACACATTTCTGTAACCTGGAAGACACAGCCTACACACTTTCCCGTTAGAAGTCAAGTAAGTTATATAAAATTTGTTTCTCCAGTTTGTCCCGTGTTCCTGGTTTTGATCGGCAGATCTCGTGTTCTGCCCATCCCCCTCCCCCTAAAAAAAGGAATCCTATGGACGCCCTTCTACCGGTTCTCGATGCACAAATCCGCCGATCGGGAAAGCAGTTTAGAGCCACGAACGAAAGGAAAACGCAAAATGTGGTGCCCCATCTTGTATGAAACGCAATTCACTTATGTGCCACTGAGAAACAAGGTGCAACAGGAAATTTTCAAGCAAGTTCATGTAGCCATGTCCATTTATTGTGTCCCGCATTTACTTTAAAATCACCATGCAGGAAAGAATATAACTTTGGACTTTCCTGCAGCACTCTTTCTCCACGTAACTCCAAATAAAAACCTTTTTTGAGTAGAAACAAGAGGGTAACAGCGGCAAGTTTGTAGTTTGGAAAGTTACAGAATTAAGAAGTGATAACGTGCATTTAAGGAGATATAAAATAACACAAGAGGTTAAAAAAGGTAAAAGTGAAGGTAAAGTTCACTCTTTAACAGGCCATGAAGGCCCAGAGGTGGAGCAGACGTGTAGCTCTACTCTTTCTTTAACCTTGGCTTTAGATTGGAGTGGGTGGTCAACGCCACGCCCCGGCCGCTTAACCCCCAGGAAAGACCGGGTATCCATTGTATAGGAGACTGGGTGGGCCCCAGATCCGGTCTGGACGGGTGCGGAAAATCTCGCTCCCACCGGGATTGGATCCCCGGACCGTCCAACCCGTAGCGAGTCGACATACCGACTACCCTATCCCGGCCCACACACGAGAGGTTAATATCTTCTTAAATAGTTATGTACGACAGAACTTATCATTTTCAGTGACACTATACCAAGAAAATGCACAAAACTGTTGCGTTAGTGTCGCGAATTTGTTATTGATAAAGCGCGGAATGAACAATATAAAGCTTAAGAACTGTACTTGAGATTTCTTTTGTCACCAAAGTCAAGAAACTGACAATCGCATAGTCACGTTTACATACCGAACACGTGCTAAGGCGTACTAGACGAACCACGTAGACATACGTAATCTTCGCAGTTAAAATTGTGGAGGATATTACGTTTAGCGTGCATATTCCTATAACTGCTACAACTGTACAGCTATTATTAAAATACTCTTTCACCTGAAATGTGTAATGTTACCGACACTGTCTTATAAAAGAAACATACTGTATTCACAGAGGAACCAATTATGGCAAAATAGGAGGAAAATATCAGTTTTTCCGGGTAGCGTCTTAGGAAATAAATTGCTCATATATGCATACACGTTACTTTTAATGCTGAAAGATCTTCAGTTTATATTAATTCAAGATTAATACACCTGTGACAGATAAACGATGAGTTGAGTGCTGATACATGTAGCTTCCAACCCCCCACCCCACCAACACACACACATTAGCAGCCACTCTGTCCGTTATTCTACAACTAAAAATACCTCCAATTATTTTACTCTAAGCAACTGGATTATATAATACAGGAGAAAACAAAAATTCAAGTCATAACTTGACAATTTATGCCCTAAATCAGTTAATTTGAAACAATATAAATTAGCTCGATAGACATCATCACATTTTGTTTTCAACAATAAACAAAGAGCCAGTCAAATCATCACCGTCTAAAACGACTGTGCGACAAAACAAACACATAGTTGGGTTAGACAGTGTTTTGGCTGATTGTTGATTGGTCAAAGGACTACTGGATGACGTCCAACAGCATGATCACATCCAGTCAAGATTATGACATCAATCAATATGAGAATTTAATAAGAAAGTATTTAAAGTGTAAAGCCAATATATATATTTTAACACACAAACATACGGTTGGGTTAGAAGGTGACTGAACTGGCAGTTTGTTGAATGTAAATTAGTCCTGTACGAGTATATATGAAATTTGAAGTTCTCATGGTGATACAGATGGATGTTTCGCCATATGTTTTGGTGCATATGTGCCAATATTTTAGGGTAGCCTGCAGTTCCTAAAATTTAGGGTAACGTAGGTTTTCGGAAGAACCTATTGCCTCCCTCCTCAAGATACACTTACCTTCTGAGCTAAAATTGGTAGCAATAGACTCCTTACTTTTTACATTTTGTTGACCGTGCATCATAATATAATGATAGTCTTTTTTTACTTGATGCACAAATCCTTTATTTTAATACATTTATTACATTCCTCTAGATGTTTCGAGCACTTTTATGCTCATCTTCAGGAGCACAAGTTGTGTTAGTACAGCATCTGGTATCTTCACTCTCTTTAAGTTTCCAAGTTCCCATTATGTGCTTCTCATGTAGCCCTCCCGACTTAAATCTAGTAGTAACCAATTTCATGTTTTGTTTACATGTAAAATAACCACTGCCACCGGGTAACAACCCAACTGCAGTAAATAAATATTATTATTATTATTATTATTATTTAAGTGGCTGTTCAGTACACAGGTTACGAGAGGACTATCGTAACCTGTGTACTGAACAGTCACCTACAGAGTGTGACGATACCAGATGCTGTATTAATACAAGTGAACTCCTGAAGATGAGCATAATAGTGCTCGAGACATGTACAGGAGTATAATAAAGGTAAAGCAGTCCCGTTACAAGTCTGGAGTGGCCCAGAGGGTTTCAGGAAATTAAAGCTCCCAGATTTCATGACGGCACAGGATGGTGGTAAGGTTGTCAGCCTTACGCACCGGCCGACAAATTCTCCTGGTACTCATTTCCGTTAGAGGTTGAGTCGACCCCAGGGCCATATTGCGATCCGAAGGATTTTATGTCAATGAAAAATTCCAATGACACCAGCTGGGATCGAAACAGCGACCTTCCGATTTGTAGCACAGCGCCTTAACCACTGTGCTACCTCGGTCCCCATCATAAAGGAGTAAAATAAATATATTAAAATAAAGAATTTGTGCATCAAATTGGTAAAAAAAGACTATCCTCCTTATATATTTACCAATGTATATTGCTTCAGATCCCACAATACGCTAAATATAACGCACATTGTATGTTAACCATCCACATACAGGAAAAAAGGAAAAGTTTGAATTTCAAATTAAATTCAGTAGGCAATGTACATCCCTATCCATAGAAGACAGGCCCCCCCCCCAAAAAAAAAACTTTTCAGAAATTTAAAATGTGGCAATACACTGACAGTGAAAATTGTTTAGCTCTAAGAATTACACGCAAGGCATGTGGGAGTGATTGCGGGAATTAAAGGACGAAACTTTCGTGGAATACAATGACAAGTGATGAAAGGAAAATCTGGAGCAGCACGTGGCGGAGTAATCTTCATCATGCCACTTATTTCTTCGAGCGGAACAAGTTTGACATTACTAAATAACAGTGTCTAAAAAACAAAAGGAATGTGGGTAATTTGACAACACGTGCAGCCATCTCCCCAGAATTGTTCATTTTTCCCCCTTCTGAGCTTCTCCTTTTTAAAATCTTAATCCTACTTCCTTCTTTCACGTCGTCCACTTTGCTACCATTTTCTCTGTGGCGCAACAGAAATATTACGTACACAGGTATGCGCCGCATAGCGACGTTTCGGTCAACGACGGACAGCACATAGACGGTGGTCCCATAAGATTATGATATCGCTCGTTTGCGACAAGTGTGTCACAACTCGAAATTTGACATTTTTTGAGTTAATGGTATAGAAAGAAACGTTTACAGATGCACTTCCAACAGGTATAGTGTCATAACGCAGTTTGTGAAACTCGCCGCTGGAGAGCAGTTGTGTCGTCTTTGCACCCATAGGAAATTATAGCACTTCAAAATCTTTAAACGTTTCTCCTGAAAAATCACAGATTTTGAGTTGTGACAGTGTTGTTGTGACAGTGTTGTTGTGACAGTGTTGTTGTGACAGTGTTGTTGTGACAGTGTTGTTGTGACAGTGTTGTGACAGTGTTGTCGCGAATGAGCGATATTATAATATATTGCAATATAATGTTGCACACTTACCACAGTGTTACAATTGCCTACCATATTTAGTACAGCAACATGCTGTACAGGTTTGTAGCTTAGGAGCAATAGGCTATATATAGACTAAATGTGTTTTAGGCTATACTATCTAGGTTTGCATAAGTACACTGTATGACGTTCGCACAACGACGAAATCGCCTAACGACGCGGTTTCTCAGAACGTATCCCCGTCGTTAAGCGACGCATATCTGTATTTGTTTCTTACGCTATAAGGCGCTTCCTAAATTCCTTTTCCGACAAACAGCTGGACCCATTAGACGATCAGAGGCCTCTATACATGGAGAAACGCTGGACCGTACTCTTCCAGCGGTTTAATATCATGCACGAATTAGATGGCTTATTCATTGGAACTGTCTCAAAGTACTCTTGCCACAGTCGTATTGCAGCTCTACGGTCATACCACGTGCACGTTAAGCTCAACATGTTTCTTTAAGTCACCAGCAGTGGAGCAAAATTAAGGCAGATCTGAGTTCAGCCAGTAATAATAAAACCCCGACGTAATATTTATGCTCTTTCATGTTAACCATCCGACCTAGCACGGAGTTGGCGTGTAGGATATGGTTTGTTTGTTTATTTGTTTGTTCTTGGCTCGACAGCCCCCAGCGGGCCAAGGCCTCCTCATTCATGAGGTTTCTAGATCACACACAACGACGCACTACAGTCTGTAGGACTACTCTGGACGAGTGATCAGCCCGTCGCAGGGACCCCTACGTAACACACACAGCAGACATCCATGTCCCCGGTGGGATTCGAACCCACAATCTCAGTAGGTGAGCGGCCGCAGACCTACGCCTCAGACCGCGCGGCTACTGGGACCGGCGTAGGATATCGTACATCAAGTTATTTACCATTAAATAATCCTTCGCAGTAACCACACGCATGAATCGGTAACTGTTTATCAATAGATAAGACGCCGTAACTTAAATATTTGAATGTTCAGAGCGACAGGAATTCAACCTCGCCCTTACTAAGATACCCAATCGAGGAGTTTTCTTTCATTCTTTATACAATATGGTACATTTTTATTGAACCTTTTGAGCGATATGAGACTATTGCAGACTGTAGGCTAATACTTCCCATCCACAGTCAATACAGCCTGCGTTCTGCATAGGCATCAGCCTACTAATTTAACCTCTGTGATACAAGGGTGCTGATAAGTCCTTAGCCCGACCAGGAAGGAAACAAGCTAATGTTTCTGTCAGAATGGCGTGAATTTCCTTCAGCGCCTTGCCTTGCAGGAAAAGAAACTTGATGACAGCTCGCGTCTCGATGTTGTTGCAATCGCACGCGTCCCTGGCATGCTTCCGAGCTTGTTTCCTTCCTGGTCGGGCTAAGGACTTATCAGCACCCCGGTATAGTCATTGCTATTACATAGGACTGCTATGGCAAAAGCTGCATTCAACGAGAAGAGGGCTCTTTTTACTAGCACATTGGACTTGGAATTGAGGAAGAAGCCAGTGAAGTGCTACATTTGGAGCATAGCTTTGTATGGTGCTGAAACTGGGATGCTTTGGGTAATAGATCAGAAACACCTGGGAAGTTTTGAAATGTGGTGCTGGAGAAGGATGGAGATCAGTTGGACCCATCATGTGAGAAATGAAGAAGTATTACTTACAGTCAAGGAGCAGTGGAATATCCTACATGAAATAAATAAACGGAAGGTCAACTGGATGGTCACATTTTGCTTAGAAACTGCCTTTTACGAGTTATTGAAGGAAAAATAAAAGGGGGGGGGGATAGAAGTGACAGGAAGACGAGGAAGAAGACGTAGGAAGCTACTGGATGACCTTAAGGAAAGGAGAAGATACTTTCATTTGAAGAAGGAAGCTCTAGATCGCACTATGCGGAGAGCTCGTTTTGGAAGAGGCTTTGGACCTGTCTTAAGGCAGACTACTAAATGATGATATAGTCATTGACCTATCGACTTCTTTATTGTCACCTGATCTCTTGGCCCCTCGAGATCCCGATTTAACGGCCTTGTTCCGTACCTACCGTCTCTTCATTAGTCACGCATATAGCAGGTCTTGGAATGAGGTTTTTCAAGCTTCTGTACCCGTGTATGAAGACATTGCGGAAAACTGAGAAGCGTGTATACTTTCTAATCATTAACAAAAGACTTTAAGAAACACGGGCATAGCCTAAGAATTCCGGCACCTTAGCTCAGTTACGTTTCATTATTTCGTAAACCGCAGTACCGCTACGTGCGGCCAAAGCTCGCTGGTAGGAGAAACAGAAGGATCGCTCAGACCGAGCAATACATTGTCATTGTCGACAACAGAAAGCTACACGCACAGCCTTGGAATCGATCCCGACCCTCAGCTGTGACAAGGCGGCGAATAACCGCCTGAACCAGGGTATGGTTCATGCTCAGGCGCTTTAAACTCCCCTTGTAGATGGGTATTACATTTTTTATTCTGTTTTTCATTTTTTTTATTTTGTGCCATGACCAACAAATGCACAATTATTTCACAAATTATCACACTCCTACATGTTTCGACACTATCGTATCATCCTCAGGGAGCTTCTAATCAATATCTTGCAAAGTTACACAAGTATTTCAAATGCAGCTGTTGGTAATACAATTTACAATTAAGATGTTTAACATAGGTTTTATGCAAGTTCTCATATTCTATTTGATGTTTGTTGGACCGTGCATCATTGTGATAACTGAAGAATAAAAACCAACTAGATGCCACTTATTATTTTATTGTACTTCGTATAAGCTCAACATGTTTCGGGCACTACTGTGCCCAACATCAGGAGCTCGCGACTATAGTGTTGATTATCACATTGGTCGTTTCGTTCTATAAAGATGGAGGGGGTGGCACAAAGGATCACAAATATTAATATCAACAGAAACACGTCACCAGCTATAACCAAGCAACAAACAACTTCACACCCAACACACACCACTAAGAACCATAAATTTACATTAACGCTAACCCGTCCGTCTTTACAGAACGAAACGACCAATGTGGTAAACAACATCACAGTCGCGAGCTCCTAATGATGGGCATAGTAGTGCCCGAAACATGTTGAGCCTCTAAGAAGTACAATAAAATAATAAGTGGCATCTAGTTGGTTTTTATTCTTCAGTTCTCATATTATAGTCGTTGAAATCTCAATATTATAAAATCTTTAAAACATTAAAATTGTCCTCTTTACAAATTAAATTGGCTAAAATAATCCTGTTGCTACAGCTCTCATGAAGTCAGTCTGTGTATTGGCCGTATATATAATCTGTATGTCGTACTGGCCCGGTATGTATTACCAGCAGCTGCATTTGAAATACTTGTGTAACTTTACAAGGTATTGATTACAAACTCCCTGAGGATGACACGATAGTGTCGAAACATGTGGGAGTGTGTTACTTTGTGAAATAATTGTGCATCTGTTGGTCATGGTACAAAATAATAAAAGATGCACGGTACATGGTATTGAAATAATGGGTAATAAAAGTTATCTCTACAACTTTGTTTGCTTAGTCTATCTAGTTATAAAATCGTATAAATTGCTAATTAGTTTTATCTATAATCAGTAATTTATACGATTTTATAACTAGATAGACTAAGCAAACATAAATGTAAATACACAGTGTACCTTTCTAATAAGTTTACTAACTGGATAAACATAACCTCTACATGACATAGCATGTTTATAGTAACTAATACACAGTAATCACACAAGAAAAATTCACATATAAATTTTACTACTATTTGCTAATATTTATAGAATTGTATTTTGGTAATTTTAGACCACTCACTTGTTTCAGTGTGATGAAACCAGAGGCTGTGTAATGCAAGTTTGACCTCCTGATGATGAGCACAACAGTGCTCGAAACATGTAGAGGCATGAAATAAACTTATTGTAAAACAAAAATTCTGTGCTTCAAGTTGGTTAATTACTGAGATAAATATACTGAGATGCACGGTCAGCAAAACGTCAAAACTCTACAACTTTATTTATGTTATAAACATGTTCTGTTCTCGTGAATATTGCGAGAGTTGAGTTCTAGAGGAATGCATGTACCGCTCTAATGACTTCAGCGAATTACCCACACAAACTCCGCAGGGCTAAATATTGCCATGTTGGGTATCTCTATGTGACTGCGGTGTAGCAAGTATTGACACAATCAAGCAGAGTTCATCTAACATGCCAAATAATGTGCTGCTACTTCAGAAAAGGGCGTGATAAAAACGAAAGAAGGCAGTATGCTAAATCTGGGGCAGGGAGGAAGAGATTTGCCATCCAAAAAATAAAGGAGAAATCCATTGTAAAGATAAAATCACCAGTCACACTGTCATCAGATTCTTCATCAGACTACAGATTTCCACCAAGCTTTACGACAATGCGTATCACGTTTGCAACAGTAAAAGAGTCGCATTTATTTCACAGTCGTGTAATGAAAACTAAATTGATTCATTATTTATCCTCAGTTCATTTCGTCAGTGAACCTCAACATGTTTCGGGCATGTTTGAAGCCCATCATCAGGAGGTATACTGTCCACTGAAAAGCCCAACACGTCCCAATTGTTGTATATGTACAGTATACCTCCTGATGATGGGCTACGAACATGCCCGAAACATGTAGAGGTAGGTAGGTTTCACCCTTTTTATAGGCCACGAAGGCCCTTAGGGAGAGTAGAGGTATAGCTTTACTCTTTTCTAGGACCTTCGGCACTAGATGGAGGTGGGGGGTCAGCCCCACGCCCCGGCCGAGACATGTAGAGGTTGTTCTTTAAAATAACCAACACGATGTCACTTGTAGACTATCCTTTATTTTCATGGGTAGTCGTCATTCACTCTCTACATGTTTCGAGCTTTCTAGAAGCTCATCATCAGGAGATCATTCT
>Ga0131853_10016076_pt1 | contig 13675 bp, 11 predicted proteins | sample TergutLab28metaG_FD_92764 | JGI IMG/M metagenome (GOLD analysis project Ga0131853, IMG submission 92764) | Labiotermes labralis P1 segment gut microbial communities from Petit-Saut dam, French Guiana - Lab288 P1 (version 2) (version 2) | ecosystem: Host-associated > Arthropoda: Insects >... | reverse complement strand
TAGTAGGCCGGCGTCAACTCGGCATACGCGCGCGGCGGCGTCCATGCGAGCGGATCGAGCCTCGCCTCGCGCGTGCCGATCATCCGGAATGCCGCGATGAGCGACTGAACGGCGACCTGTTTGCGCGCGAGCGCCAGGCCCGAATCGCCGGCGACGGCGTTATCGGCCTGATGGCCCGCGCGCGCGGGCCGCTTCGCAAGCTCGATGAAACTGGAGACGATGGGAGCGTGCGGCGCGTCAGCGCGATCGCTGCCGTCGATGGCCGGCGTCTGGCGCAGTGCGTCGAACCACGTTCGCCATTCACGGGTGACCGCCTCCGGGTCCGCAAGGTAAAGCTCGTATTGCTCTTCGACATAGGGGGCGTTTCCCCCGAACAGGAAAGAGGTCTGACGTTCCTTCAGCATGATGAATCTGCCTGTGGTGGGTATGCGGTTCGATCTCGACCGCAGCATTTGGGGTGACGGCAATAAAGCGTTTTCATGCGCCCGCAGTGCAGTCTGGAACAGGCGCGCGTCACACTCGCTGTTGCCTTGCGGGAAAACTGCGGGGCACACCTGGTGGTATCCGCAGCCGCAGTCGTGAATAAAGTCTAGTTAAGCGCGGCCGCGAGGGCGTGCGTGGAGTGTTCGGTTGTCGGCCAATTGACAGGCGTTTTGGGCCACGCGTTACGGTGCGCGCGGCGGCCGGGGTACGGCCCGAGCGCCTGGCAAAATATTCGTGCTAGATGGCCCAATACCCGATCAGCGCGGACTTCAAGAACGGGGATTCGTCTCCGACAATAGGCACCCGACGGATAGAAGTATTCAGCGGCGAGCGAATGGGTCTCGCGGCTGATGCTTTTGTTAAAGCAGTACAACTAATGAAATGAAAGAATCAGATGTGTTTTCCACGCTGGCTGAAGAACGGCAAGTCATCCCTATGACAATTGCCACCTTTCCCGTGGCTGAGGCCGATACGGCAACGCTACTGCATCCGCCGCGGCCGCCGCATCCGGCTCCCACGCCCGCGAATTTTTCGGCCCGCATTATCGTGGGCCTGATCGGCATGTTGTGCGCTTCGTTGCTGGCCATCGTCAATGAACAGGTCACTGCGGCTTCCATGGCCGACATCCAGGGTGCGTTCCTCGTCGGCCACGACGACGGCACCTGGCTCACCACACTGTTCGAGGCGGCGAACGTCAGTACGATGGTCTTTGCACCGTGGCTCGGCATCACGTTCACGCTCAAGCGGTTCGCGATTGGCGCAGTGCTCGCCACGATGTTGTTCGGCTTGCTTTGCCCGTTTGCGCCGAATCTATACGCGCTCTACGCTTTGCGCATTTTGCAGGGCATGGCGGGCGGATGTCTGCCGCCCATGCTGATCATCGTGGCGCTACGTTATCTGCCGCCCCGATACAAACTTTATGGGCTCGCCGGATATGCGCTGACGGCAACCTTCGGGCCGGCTCTCGGCACGCCGCTCGCCGCGTTGTGGACGGAGTTCGTCAGTTGGCGCATGGCGTTCTGGCAAATCATTCCGCTCGGCGTGCTGTGCTGTATCGCGATTGCGCAGGGCTTGCCTGCGGATCCGCTCAAGCTGGAGCGCCTGCGCGCGTTCAACTGGCTCGGGCTGATTACGGGCCTCCCGGCGATCGCGATGCTCGTCATCGGTCTGCTGCAGGGTGATCGGCTCGACTGGCTCAATTCGGAATTCATCCGTGTCATGTTCGGCGCGGGCGCGACGCTGCTCGTTCTATTCCTGATTAACGAGTGGTACGCGAGCGTGCCGTTTTTCAAGCTCCAATTGCTTGGACGCAGGAATTTCACGCACGGACTGACGACGCTGCTCGGCACCGTGATCCTGCTGGTGGGCGTCGCCGCGATACCGGCGCAATTTCTGGCCAGGGTGCACGGATACCGGCCGCTGCAGACGGCGCCGCTTTCGTTGTTTCTTGCCGTACCGTTGTTGATCACGCTTCCTCTGGCGGCCGCTTTGCTCAATACGCGGCGCGCCGACCATCGCTGGGTGATCGCAACGGGTCTGCTTTTGATGTTTGCGACCTGCGTAATGGGCAGCTTCGTGAGTTCGGCGTGGATACGCGACAATTTCTACGTCCTGCAAGCGCTGCAGATCGTCGCGCAGCCGCTGGTGATCATGTCGATCCTCATGGGCGTCACGACGGGCTTGCCGCCCACCGAAGGGCCGTTCGCTTCGGCGATGTTCAATACGCTCAAGACTTTTTCCGCCGCCATAGCGGCGGGCCTGATCGAAGGCATCGGCACCGCGCGCGAGCACTTCCATTCGAGCATGCTCGTCGACCAGCTTGGCAATCGCGCACTGATGACGAGCCAGAGCCTCGATACGCCCACGGCGCTCGGTCAACTCGCACACCGTATTCACGAGCAGGCCGTCGTACTGGCCACCGCCGATCTCTATCGCGTGATGGCGTGCATAGCCGTCATTCTGCTTCTTCTTGTGCTTGTGCTGCCGGTGCGTATCTATCCGCCGTGGAGCACTACGACGCCCCCTTCGAATTGAGGAACGTTTTCCATGTCATCGACCCAACTCAGCCCCACACGGTCCAGGTTAAAGCTGCTTCGCGTCGCGGTAGCCATCGTCGTCATTGCCATCGTGGCGTGGGCTTGCACGAGGCTCTTTTCAAATGCGCAGGCACAATCGACAAACGACGCCTATGTCGCCGCGGATTTCACGCTGGTCGCGCCGCGCGTCGCCGGGCAGATTTCGGAAGTATTGGTGGACGACAATCAGGACGTGAAGGCCGGCCAACCGCTGGTCCGTATCGACGACCGCGATTTTCGCGCCGCACTGATGAGTGCCGAAGCGGAGGTGGCCGGCGCCCAGGCCTCGGTTGCGAACTTCGATGCGCAGATCGCACGCCAGCCTTCGCTCGTCGAGCAGGCGCGCGCGACGCTGCAGGCCGACCAGGCATCGATCGGCTATGCGCGCGCCAATGCCTCGCGCTACGAGGATCTTTCCGAGGCGGGCGCCGGGACCGCTCAGGAGCAGCAACAGGCTTCGAGCACGCTTGCCGGGCAGCTCGCGCAGCAGTCGCACGATGAAGCGGTATTGACGGCTACGGAGCAGAATCTGGAGGTCTTGCGCACCGAGCGCGACAAGGCCGCCGGCGCGCTCGAACACGCCCAGGCCGTGCTGGAGCAGGCAAAACTCAATCTTTCCTATACGGAAATCCGTGCGCCTGTTGACGGCAAAGTCGGCCGCCGGACGGCGCGTGTCGGCGCATTCGTGACGCCGGGTGCACCCGTGCTCGCGATCGTTCCGCTTGCGGGTGCCTACGTCGTCGCGAACTTCCAGGAAAGCCAGATCGCGAACATGCGCCCCGGAGAAAGCGTGCGCGTGAGCGTCGACAGTCTGCCCGGCGTTGTGATTCGCGGGCACGTCGACAGTCTCGCGCCTGCGACCGGCGTGAGCTTCGCACCGTTCGCCCCGGATAACGCCACGGGCAACTTCACGAAGGTCGTGCAGCGCGTACCTGTCAAGATCACGATCGACCGGGGACAACCGGCTGCGGCGGCATTGAGCGTCGGACTCTCGGTCGAGGCGGAAGTGGCCGTTGGCCACGGCGGCGCGGAAACGGCTGAGGGAGCGGAAAGAAAATGAGCACTATGCGCAATGTCGCCCTCGCCGTTCTCGCCTGTCTGACCATGATGGGCTGCACGGTGGGGCCCGACTTCGTACGGCCGCAGACGTCCACGCCGCCGGTGTTCGAGCGCACGCAGACGGCGCAGGCGCCGAGCCAGGCTGTGGAAGCGCAGTTCGCTCCGGACTGGTGGGCATTGTTCGACGACCCGGTATTGAACGGCCTGGAAAAGCAGTTGGCCGACGCGAACCTCGATGTGGCCGCGGCCTCGGCACGCCTGCGGCAAAGCCGGGCGGAGCGCCGCGTGGCCGGCGCGGCGGAATATCCGACGCTCGACGGCGCGGCATCGTATAACCGCGAACGCGGCAGTGAGAACGGAATTCTCTCGCTGCTTGGCGTCACACCGACGCAAACGCAGCCGCAGTCGGCTTCGGGCAGCGCGCCGCTCGGCGTGTCGGCGTTGCCGGGTCCTTCCGGCTCGCCTGCGTACAACCTCTATCAGACCGGCTTCGACGCCTCATGGGAGATCGACATCTGGGGCCACGTTCGCCGCAGCGTAGAAGCGGCGACGGCACTTTCCGATGCCTCGTACGAGGATAGAAATGCAGTACTGCTAAGCGAGCGCGCGGAACTCGCGCGCGACTACATCGAATTGCGTAACACGCAGGCGCTGCTGCAGATCGCGCAGCAGAACCTGACGATCGCCAACGACGCGTTGCGGCTCACGCAAGTCCGCTCGCACGACGGCGTCACGACGGAGCTTGATGTCGCGAATGCATTCGCGCAGGTGGCGAACATCGAAAGCACGATTCCCACCCTCGAATCGCACGTCGATACGACGATCAATGCGATCAGCCTGCTGCTCGGCGAGGAACCCGGCGCGCTGCGCGAGACGCTTGACGCGCCGCAGGCGGTGCCTGTGCTTCCCGCGCAGGTGCCGATCGGCTTTCCTTCCGAACTCGTGCAGCGCCGGCCCGACATCCGCAAAGCAGAGGCGGAACTGCATGCGGCGACGGCGTCGATCGGCGTGGCGAAGGCGGATTTTTATCCGCGCATCACGCTGAATGGAAGCGCGGGTTTTCAGAGCCTGCAACTGTCGAATCTGGCCAGTTGGGCATCCGGTCAGTTTGTCGTGGGACCGTCGATTACGCTTCCGATCTTCGAGGGCGGCCGCCTGAAAGGGACGCTGCAGTTGCGCAAGGCACAACAGCAGGAAGCGGCGATCGTCTATAAGCAGACCGTGTTGCGCGCGTGGCAGGAAGTGGATGATGCGCTCGTCGACTACGACGCCGAACAACGTCGCCGCGATCGACTCGCCCAAGCCGTGAGCATGAACGAACGAGCGCTTGCTGTTGCACGGGAACGGTACAAGGCCGGCGCGCTCGATTATCTCGACGTGCTGAACGTACAGAAGCAGTTGCTCGGCGCGCAGCGTAATCTCGAACAAAGCAAGGCGACTGCCGACACGAATCTCATCACACTTTGCAAGGCGCTCGGAGGCGGATGGGAGTCGACATACGGGGGGGGACCCATTTGACAGTGAAATCACCCCACATCATGTGATTTTCTGAACCCACTGGCTGCGCCATGCCGGCGCGGCGAAGGGATCGGAGAAGTACTGCGTTTCGTGAACGACCTTGCCCTCGCGGAATTCCATGATGCTTACCGTGAAGGCCGAGCGCTCCTGATAGGCGATGCTGTATTCGGTGACCCAGAGATTACCCGCGCCTTGCATGCGTCGGACGGCGAAGCCGGACGGTTTGTCGGGATGATGGGCGCGAAGCGACTGCAGATTCCTGCGGCCGACGATACGTTCGCCCGATTGCGGATAGTCGCAGACGGCATCGTCGGCGTAGATGTCGTGTTCGGCTTCGAGGTCGCCGGCCGCGGATGCCTGCCAGTGGGCATCAAGCGCGTGGCGTATCGGTTCTGGCTGCGTGGCGGCGTTGCGCGGCGCGCCCGCTATCCGCGTGTGTAGACGCGGTGTCACGAAGTCGACAAACGCGCGCAGTTTCAGAGGCAGCGGAAATTGTCCTGCATGCACGACATGGACGGGCAGGGCTTGCGATTCGAACTCTTCGAGCACGACGCGTAGTTCGTTCGCCCGTATCGCATCCGCGACCTGGTAGGACAACACGCGTATCAGTCCGACGCCCAGAATGGCGGCCGTAATGGCCGCGTCCGCCGTATTGACGGCGAGGCGGGATTGCACAGGGATGGACAGTTCCGATTTGCCCGATCCGAACACCCAGGAACGCGTCGACTCGAGGGCCTCGAACGTAATGCACTGATGCCCGGAAAGATCGGCGGGCTTGTTCGGCACGCCATGCGCGTCGAGGTAGGCGGGACTGGCGCAGACGATGCGACGCACCGTTCCCACTTGTTTCGCGACGAACGTGCTATCGGGCAGCGCGCCAATGCGGATCGCGACGTCGGCGCGCTCATCCATCAGGTGTACGACACGATCCGTGAGCACGAGATCGATGTCGATCTGCGGATAGGCGGCGAGAAAATCCGCCACCACCGGCACGACATGCAGGTTGCCGAACGTGACGGACGCTGTCACGACCAGCTCGCCACGCGGCGCGGCGTATTCGCCTGTCGCGGCGCGCTCGGCTTCGCCGATCTCATCGAGAATGCGCCGGCACGCGGCAACGTAGGAAGCGCCGGCTTCGGTCAACGAAATGTTTCGTGTCGTGCGGTGAAGCAGCCGCGTCTTTAGATGCGACTCCAGTTCTCCCACCTTGCGGCTAACCGTCGGCAACGGCATGTCGAGACGCCGCGCAGCGGCCGAGAGGCTGCCCGCATCGACGACCGCGACGAGGATGGACATGGCGTCGAGACGATTCACGGGGCCTCTCAAATGGCGGAAGGGTGAATTTCGATCGTGATGGATTCTCTTTGCAAATGCAAGTGCGTAACGTTCGAGACTGAATCCGGGGTTACGGCATTGCGCTGCGAATACCGGAAAGATCGAATGAACCAGGAGGCTTCCATGCGTGATTCAAACACTTCATCCGCTGATCCCACAACGACCGCCATGCCCGCCATGCCCGCAATCGCGTCGCGCAGCAAGATCGTCATGATGGCGATTATCGCCGGAGCGGCAATTACGAACATCTATTGCACCCAGCCGATTCTGCCGCTGATTGCGGCCGGTCTGCACCTGAACGTGACAACGGTGGACCTCGTTGCCGCCGCCGCGCTGCTGGGCTTCTCTACCGGGCTTGCGTTGCTGCTGCCGCTCGGCGACCGCTTCGATCGCCGCAAGCTCGTACTCGGCCAGATTGCGCTCGCTTGCGTTTTCGCCGCTGCCGCGGCGATGTCTCCGGGTATCTGGACGCTCGTCGCCGCTTCGTTTGGCGTGGGCATCGTCAGTTGCGTGCCGCAGCAGCTCGTACCGTTCGCAGCCGTCATGTCGTTGCCGAAAGAGCGGGGCCGCAACGTCGGCACGGTCGTGAGCGGCATCATGGTCGGCATTCTGATCGGCCGCACGATCGCCGGTGTGATTGGCGCGACGTATGGCTGGCGCGCGGTGTATGGAGCCGAAGCGGCTTTCATGGTGCCGGTCTGGATCGCTGCCGCTTCGCTGTTGCCGCGCGGCGTACCGTCCACGAATCTTTCGTATGGACGTCTGCTTGCTTCACTGTGGCCGCTCGTCCGCGACAATCGTCCGATTCGTGAATCGATGATCATTCAGGCATTGCTGTGGGCCTGTTTCAACGCCTTCTGGGTCAATCTCGCCGCGCTGCTCGTGCGCGGCCCGTGGCATCTGGGCAGTGCGTGGGCGGGCGGCTTCGGCATCATCGGCGCTGCGGGCGCGTTCGCGGCTTCGCTGGGCGGCCATGCCACCGATCGCATCGGCTTTCGCAAAGTCATTGGCGCGAGTATCGGGATCGTCACGGTGGCCTGGCTGCTGCTCTCGGGCGCCGCGACTTCGCTGACGCTGCTCGTCGTGGGCGTGATCGTGCTCGATATGGGCGTGCAGTCCGGCCTCGTGTCCAACCAGACGCGTGCGTTCGCCGTCGATCCGAAAGCGCAGGGCCGTATCAACAGCCTCTATATGACGGCCACTTTCTTCGGCGGGGCAGTCGGCGCCACGATCAGCGGCTGGCTCATGAACCGTTATGGGTGGTCGGGCATCGTTGCCTTTGGCGTGGCGCTCGGGATCATCGCTTGGGCTATTCACTGGGCCGGTACGCCCCGCACGGCGGCAGGGCAGCTTCCGTCGAATGCCGACTGATTTGGGCTACGCTGCCCTTATTCGAATGTTGCCGACTGCGGAGGTGAAAAGTGAAATTCGCGATCAAAAGTGAAATCCATACCAACGATCCCTCGACGATCGAGCGTGCGATGAAGTCCGTGGATCCCGACGCGAAAGTTGCTGTCGATCTCGGTACGAAGACCGTGAGCGTCGATTCGTGGCTGATGCCCGAGGAATTCCTCGTTGCTTTCTATGACGAGGACTACGACGTGCGCATCGCCGAATGGTAGAAAGGCCCGGTTCCGATGCCGTGCGGGAAATTCATTTGTTCCTTGACGTTACCCCACGGCGCGGCGCGTGACTTTAGAATTGCCGTCAAGGGTCGTTCGCCGTATTCCTGCGCTCGCGGCCGGCGCTGACGAAAATCTGCTACTGCAATGGAAAACGCTGTCAATGCCGTTTCACGTCCGGCCGTGGTATCACGCGAGGCTCCGACTTATGTCGCGCGCAATGCCCAGTACTGGCGCAGAAATCTCGCCATCTGCGTATTTGGCTCCTTTACGACGCTCGTCAGCCTCAGCATGCTGTTGCCGTTTTTGCCGCTGTACGTGCAACAGCTTGGCGTGAAATCGACGGGCGCGGTGGTGCAGTGGTCGGGCGTCGCGTTCGGCGTCACGTTTCTCGGCACCGCATTGACTGCGCCGCTCTGGGGGCAACTCGCGGATCGCTTCGGACGCAAGCCGATGCTCGTGCGCGCGGCCATCGGGATGGCCGTCGTGATGTCGACGATCGGGCTCGCGCACAACATCTATGAACTCGTTGCGCTGCGCTTCGCCGCGGGGTTGATCGGCGGCTACGCGTCAGCCTCGATGGTGATGATCGGCACTCAGGCGCCCGCGGAACGTGCGGGCTGGGCGCTCGGCGTGCTCTCCACCGGCATGCTCGCGGGCAATCTGGTCGGACCGTTGATCGGCGGCGTGCTGCCCAATCTGATTGGGATTCGAGGGACGTTCTTTGCCGGCGGCGCGATGATCGCCGTGGCTGCCGTCCTGACCATCGCATTGGTTCGCGAAGACTTCAGCGCGCGGCCCATACAGAAAGCGCAGACGAAGCAGGCCCAGGCCACCGCTTCAACGCGCGCAGGCGGCTATGTTCCGCTCGCCGTCCTGCTGATCACGGCGATGATGGTGCTGCTGTCGAACATGTCGATCGAGCCGATCATCACGGTGTATATCGGCCAGCTTGGCGTCGTGCACGATCGTCTCGCAACGGTGGCCGGCATCGTCATGGCCTGTTCCGCGTTCGGCAGCATACTCATGGCCGCGCGGCTCGGCGCCCTGGCGGACCGCATCGGCGGCTGGAACGTGATCGTCGGATGCCTTGTCGCGACCGGCATCGTGATGACCCCGCAGGCATTCGTCGTTCACTGGTGGCAGTTGGCGGCGTTGCGTGGCGTGATGGGCATGACGCTTGCCGGCCTGCTGCCCGCGATCGCGAAGCTCGTGCGCCAGGCGGCGCACGAGCACAATTCCGGAAAGATGCTTGGTTATCTGCAGTCCTCACAATATGGCGGACAGGTTATCGGCCCATTGATCGGCGGAACGATCGGCGTCCATATGGGCCTGCATTACGTGTTCTTCGTCACCGGTGCGCTGCTCCTCGGTTGTGCGTTGCTGGCATGGCTGGTTCGCAAACGTTCATAGACATCGTCGCACGGCGCCAAAAGAAATGTTATGAAACGAATGTATGCAATGAATCTCGCAGCATGAAGATTGATTCGAAAAATCACAAATAGTGGGATCGCGAGGTATTAACGCATAATCACGGAGACATTTATTTCGTTTTCAAACGAGCGCTTGTTGAACTGGACGCTAAGTCTTGCTAAATTGCGAAGGCACTTTCCGACGTAAGTTGATTAGGGGATCGACAAACATAGGGGAAGGTTTATGGCTGCCGTCGCACACAACATCGCTGTGGGTCGTTCGCGTTGGAGCGCAACGTGACGGAGAGCCAGACAACACCCGGAACGGACGCCTTTCGGCATATCGTGCGCGCGCAGGGCATCAGCCTTTCCTATGGCAAGGTACGCGCGCTTTCCGGTATCGATCTCGCGATTGGGCGTAACGAAATCGTTGGCCTGATCGGCGATAACGGCGCGGGCAAATCGACGCTCATCAAGGTGCTGACCGGTGTCGTGCGGCCAAGCGCGGGCAAGTTGTTCATCCGCGACGAAGAAGTCGACTGGAGCCGCTTTTCGGTGCGCGAGGCACACCGGCTGCGCTTCGAGACCGTCTATCAAGAGAAATCGCTCGGCGAGAAGCAGCCGCTGTGGCGTAATTTTTTTGTTGGCCGGCAGATCACCAACCGGTTTGGTTTCATCAAGGTTGCCGAAGAGCGGCGCATTGCCAACGACATTCTCAAGCAACAGCTTGGTTTTCGCGGCGTGGGGATCGATGCGGATTCGCTGATTGCAAAACTCTCCGGTGGCGAGCGTCAAGGCATTGCGATCGGACGGGCGATGTATTTCGACAGCGATCTGATCATTCTCGACGAACCGACAGTGGCGCTCGCGATCAGCGAGGTGCGCAAGGTTCTCGACTTCGTCCGCTCGATCAAGGCGTCCGGGCGTGCATGCATCTATATCGAACATAACCTCGCCCACGTGCACGAACTCGCCGATCGGCTCGTGGTGCTCGATCGCGGCCGGATCGTCGCCGATATCAAATCGGGTGAGATGAGTCTCGAGGAACTCACGCGGTTTCTGATTTCGCTTCAGCAGAGCGGGCACGGGCGGACGCCGGCTGCGGGGGCGGCGACGTGAGCGATCCGATAAAAGAAAAACAGCCGGCGCGCTTAATGTGTTTTTGTCTGCCGGGCTTTAGCCGCATCGAAGGATTGCCGAGCCTCGTTGTATTCGTGCTGGTGGTTGGCCTGTTCATGGCAACCGCGCCGCGCGTATTTTTAGGCTGGCCGATTTACTTCTCCTTCCTGACCACCGTGCCGCCGCTCGCGGTATTGGCGATCGGACTGACGCTCGTGATTGCGGCCGGAGAAATCGATCTGTCATTCCCTTCGGTCATGGCGTTTTCGGGCTTTCTGTTCGCCTGGTGCGTGAACACCACCGGATCCGCCTGGCTGGCCGTGATTGCGGCGTTGGCGGGCGGCGCGCTGGTCGGCGTGGTGAACGGGCTCCTCGTCGCGGTGGTCGGTGTGCCGTCGATCATCGTGACCATCGGCACGCAGTTTCTCTGGGCGGGCGTGGCCTCGATTCTGTCCGGCGGGATCTCCGATGCGCTGCAGCAGCTCGCCGACGGTTCGGCCTATGCGGTATTCGCGGGCACGCTGTTCGGTGCGGTCCCGATGCAGTCGCTGTGGGCGCTCGGGCTCGCCATATTCATGTGGTTCATCCTCAATCGCCACCGTTTTGGCGAGCACGTGCTGTTCATCGGCGACAACCGCAACGTCGCAAAGGTCGTCGGCATCAATGTGCTGCGCGAGACGGTGAAATTATTCACGTTGATGGGGGTGCTCGCCGGTTTCGCCACGGTGCTGCTCACGCTCGAGAATCTGAACTATTTCTCGACCCAGGGGCAAGGCTATCTGTTGCCGGCGCTGGCCGGCGTGTTCATCGGCGGAACGTCGGTGTTCGGCGGCACGGCGACGATCGTGGGGACGTTCTTCGGCACTTTCGTGATCGGCATGCTGGAGGCCGGAATCGTTGCGACGGGTATTGCCGGTTTCTGGGTACAGGCGATTGAAGGAGTGGTATTCATCGTCGCCGTGATTCTGCATCTGTTGGTCGAGAATCCCGCCAGGCTGCGCGTATGGCGCGAACGGTTCAGGCTGGGCGGGCGATAAAGAGCCATTCAATCCGCGGAGGAGAAGCAGAAATGAACAAGACCATGGCGGGATTCCTGCTGGGAGCAAGCGTTTTTGCATTGGGCTTCGCGTCGAACGCCGACGCCACCGATCCGACGACGACGGGGCCGCTCGGCGCCGGTATGACGATGTATATGCAGATGGGTGGCAACCCCGGCGACGGCGCGACGCTGCCGCGTCAGGCCGGCGCCGCGGATGCGGGGCATGCCTTCGGCATCAAGGTGATCGAGCAGTTTTCCGCCTGGAGTCCGGAGACGATGCTGGCGCAGTTTCGCCAGGCGATGGCCGCGCATCCGACCTGTATCGGCATCATGGGCCATCCGGGCGATCCGGCTTTCGCACCGCTGATCAAGCAGGCGGTCAGTCAGGGCATCATCGTGACGGTCGGCAACACGCCGCTACCGGAAAACCAGAAACTTTACGATGCGAAAGGCTTCGGCTATGCCGGCGTCGACCTCTATGTGGGCGGACAGATTACCGCCCAGGCGATGCTGGACGCGGGGCTCAAGAAGGGCGACGAGGCGCTGGAATACGGTGTGTTCAACGAGAGTGTGCGCAGCCAGTCTGACCGGGGCCTCGCAGAGACGCTGGAGAAGGCCGGCGTGAAGGTGACCCGGCTCAACATCTCGCCGCAGGTGGATGCCGATGCCTCGCTCGCCGTGCCGATCCTGGTGGCCTTTATTCAGGCGCACCCGAATCTGAAGGCGATCGGCACGCAGCACGGCGGCGTAACCGGGTTTATTCCGCAGGCGCTGCAGCAGGCCGGCAAGAAGCCGGGACAAGTCATCGTCGGCGGCATCGATCTCGCACCGTCCACGATTGCCGGGCTGCAGAACAAATACATCACGGCGACGCTCGACCAGCAGTTATATCTGCAAGGCTTTCTGCCGGTTACGCAATGCGTGCTGTCGGCCGCTTATCATTTCGCGGGCCTAACGATCAATACCGGCGCCGGTGTCGAGACGCCTGCGACGATTGACTCGCTGATTCCGCTGATCAAGCGCGGGATTCGTTAAGGCGACAAGCGGGCATAAGCGACGACAAGCGCGTTTGCACGCGATTCTGGCGCACCGCAGCACGCGGCGTTTCCGTGCAAACCGCCTTGCCAAATGCGGCATCGTGCACTAGAAAATTAGCTAGCGAGTCTTATAGATCTATCCAGACGCCCGGCCTGAACGAGGGGCGAGTTCATCGGAGCGGGCGCGACGGTCCATGAGTCTTCTTGAGCTCAAAAGCGTTTCCCGGCATTTCGGGGCCATCCAGGCCCTGACTGACGTGTCGCTTACACTCGAGCCCGGCCAGGTGGTCGGGCTCATGGGCGACAACGGCGCCGGCAAGTCGACGCTGGTGAAAGTCATCGCCGGCAATTTCCCGCCTTCGCACGGCGAGATGCTCATCGACGGCAAGCCTGTGCATTTCAGCAAGCCGCTCGACGCGCGCGCGCGTGGCATCGAGGTCGTCTATCAGGATCTCGCGCTCTGCGACAACCTCACGGCCGCCGCCAACGTGTTCCTCGGCCGCGAATTGCGCACCGGTTTCGGACCGTTTCGCTGGCTCGATCATGCAGCCATGTACCGGCGCGCCGGCGAACTTTTCAAGGAACTGAAATCCGAAACGCGTCCGCGCGATCTCGTCAAGCAGATGTCGGGCGGTCAGCGCCAGGCCGTGGCCATCGCGCGCACGCGTCTGTCCGAGGCGCGCCTCGTGGTCATGGACGAACCGACAGCCGCCATCAGCGTGCGCCAGGTCGCCCAGGTGCTCGACCTGATTCATCGTCTGTCCGAACACGGCATCGCGGTCATTCTGATCAGCCACCGCATGCCTGACGTGTTTGCCGTCGCCCATCGCGTGATCGTGATGCGTCGCGGGCACAAAGTTGCCGATAAGAAAACCGAAGCGTCCTCTCCCGAAGAAGTGACCGGCCTCATCACCGGAGCCATTGCTACTGCCTGACCCGCTTGCGTTGTGAATCCTGCTTTTCGCCTGCTGCTTTT
>Ga0131853_10016075_pt1 | contig 13675 bp, 6 predicted proteins | sample TergutLab28metaG_FD_92764 | JGI IMG/M metagenome (GOLD analysis project Ga0131853, IMG submission 92764) | Labiotermes labralis P1 segment gut microbial communities from Petit-Saut dam, French Guiana - Lab288 P1 (version 2) (version 2) | ecosystem: Host-associated > Arthropoda: Insects >... | reverse complement strand
ACTGCACATATATAAAATTTACACATTAAAACATTAAAAACGCTCCGACATGTTTCGGTCCTAAGACCATCATCAGGGAGCTATATATTCCTTGCTAAAGTCACACTAGAAATAGTCACAGATAAATTCCGTTGTACAAGTTGGGTGTTGTGGCAGCATGCCGTGTTGTGTAAAGTTATGTTGCGAAGAGTGCCCTGTTACGGATGTGCATTACTGCATTACTGCAGTATCACGCAACGAAGCACAGCTCCCTGATGATGGTCTTAGGACCGAAACATGTCGGAGCGTTTCTAATGTTTTAATGTGTACATTTTAAATATGTGCAGTGGTTGGTGTAATAATTGAGTAACTCGACAACATGCACGGTGCAACAATAAAAATTTTAAAAAAATTGTTGGTCAGTTGAGTAACTACAAACTTTTAAAGAAACAGCTCCGTCTATGTTATCAGTGACTCGGCTAGTTATCTAATTAATTATTTAGTCAGTTCGGCATGTAGTTAGCTACACAGACAATTATGCATATTAAGTAACTCTGTACCTCATTTCAAAGTGTTCAACCCGATACAGGACGCTAGGGAATGTTGAAGATGTCAAGAAGTTCCGTACACGTACCGTGCTTTCTTTTCCACGTTTCGATGTGAAACTGCGCATAATGACTGGAGACTGAATCTGTACTGGAGGATGCGGGTGCGATACACATCGTAATACACTGACCCGAATCTGTTAGAAACAGGACGTTGTTTCCTTGACGTTACAGAATTCATGAAGATGGCGTTCGTCGCGAGAAACTTTCACTGCGCCCGAGAGCGTGTCACGGATCATGCGATAGTGAAGCAATACGTACAGCGGCGTGATATGCAAACACAACCATACACGACGACCCAGTACTTGCTGCTGGCCATAAACTATGGGACGATAAAGAGCATAGCACGTACTGCGCTACAAAGGGTTCAGTCACATCAGCGTGCCATTTGCAGTAATAGCACCTTTCAATCACGATCATCCAGGCAGACACACAAGTACCTCTACAAACTGCGATACATCAAGCCTACATTGATTACAAAATGCTGAAGCGAAAGGAAAGGCCTTTCTTCATAGCTTGTATCCAGATAATCCATTCCGGCACTCTACAGTCGTACATAATGCAATGCAATACAATACAATTATTACTTGCTTCAAGCAATAAAACAAAGTGTTAACTTCGAGGTATAGACTCATCCTTAAGAAGTGGTTACTCGGTCAAAACACTTCCTTGGGATTCGCCGTCACCGTGCTCACAAAAGCTCGCCATTAGACCATAATCTGAGACAGATGCATCCAGTACATCAGATCCTATTTCTTTGCAATGCGTTTGGATGTTACCCTCCTACCCATGCCCACGTCTCCTACGTGGCCAATTCCCTTGAATGTGACGTGATCAACATAATAATATGCGATATGTAAAGGTAAAGTTCACCCCAGAACAGGCCATGAAGGACCACAGGGGAAGTCGAGTTATACCTCTACTCTACCTTTAACCTCGACGCTAGATGGTGTGTGGCCAACACCAAGCCCCGGCCGTTTTACCTCCTGCAAAGAGACCCGGTATTCATTGTACAGGAGGCTGGGTGGGCCTTCAGGCCGGTGTGGACGGATGCGGAAAATCTCGCCCCCTCCGGACCAGACCGTCCAGGCGTAGCCAGTAGCTATACCGACTGAGCTATCCCGACCCACACAGTATGTGATAAAAAATGTGAAAATTATGGAGTTCCTCACTATGGAATGGAATTGCCGAACAATCCGCTTATAACGACATCGGTTTATACGACATCTCTCTTACTGTCAGAAATTCCGTGGTACCAATTAACTCGTCACTGATAACCATAACATCACACTCCTCGGTTATAACGATATAAAATACGACATTATTACCGAGTTCGACTGTGCATCATTTAACTTTCATAGGTGAGTCTGCTATGCTTGCAGTAAAGGTGAACTGCTTATCGATGCTATCCCACGAACACGGCAGTCACGTTTACATGCAACTTACTCTCATAGGTAGTTCCATGCATGGAAGTAATCCTCACCTCAGTAACGACAAGAAAGTAACAAGCGCCTACAGAATTTAGAATACGAGACTCTTGTCAACTGACTGAGTAGACTTACATATTTCATTCACTCACAGATGACGTAGTTACTCTCGGTGACTGGCAGATGACAATCATCAGACAACGTCGACATATACATCCTTTCACCCGTGAAGACACTCAGTGTCTGACAGATGACGTTCTAAAGCGTAGATCAATAACTCACAGCACACCAAGTACTGCATTACTGTAATTTGTGTATGCAATATTTGCACAATATTTAACGACGCTACATCGGCTGCCAGCTGCAGAAAATTCCTGAACCTGAAAGTGATGATGGAATAGCAGTGGGATTCTCCCGTACCTGGACTGATGGTAGTGAGGAAAACGACAAAGAGCAGCTTAGAATACAGTCGCTATGGCTGAGCGTCGAAATGTGAACCCCTCAAGCAGCAGCCACATATGTTACAGCTGAAGCCAACATACTTGGCATGCACACCGTACAAGCATGTTCAATACATATTCGTACGGCGTGCATTTTTTTTACTGATGCAATTTCATACATTTGTTAACACGATAACGAAATTCCGGTTACAAGAAAGACCGTCAATTTCTTTGTCATGTGTACGACTATCGAATACTCAACAATTCTGTGACGGTGGAATTCTGTCACGAGCTAGAGAGACAAATGCATTAACATTAACATTAAAGTAGCTTTTCTTAAAAAGAAACAAATTTAAAAAAATGAAAAACGTCGAGGCACCAACATTTCAGCAACAACAGAGGAAAAAATAAACAACGTCGGAGGCTGATGAGACGACAAAACAGAAGCGGGTCACGATTCGTCTTCCGTTTTTGTACTTTCTTTCTAAAATTTAAATTCGCAGGCATTTAGTACAGGATATGAGGGACCCACCATTTGTAGTGTCATTGCAGTTCATTCTGCGGTCTTCACGTCCAAAAGCACTTCTTAAAACATCGTGTCTCATCAAAAGAAAAGAACGCAGATATTGTGCTGGTTACGGAACAGGTTGCGGAGAAAGAGGATTCGGGCCTAAGGCGGAGGATGTCAAAGGAGGAGTCTTCCAAAAGAAAAATCGCATTTGATCCGAAATTTCAATCTCAGACACCGATATACTACAGTCAATATTTAACAAAGTACATGAAACACTAATTGTTGGCTTCAGGTACAGTCATACACTTAGCCTGATCAAACTGTAAACACGGATTGGAGCTATACGTAACAATTGTGGTGCAGTTCATCCCGTTGTGGTGTAATATATTAAAGCTGAAATACGTGCTGTCGTCAAGCAAAAGAAATTTTATCAGTTTGGTCAACATATGCTGTGTGTTTCGATCGTAATGGCCATCCTCAAACATTTAAATACTGACTTTAAAACTCGAAATTAAATGCATTCAGTTTGAGTTTTAAAGTCAGTATTTAAATGTCTGAGGATGGCCTGGTCATTACAACAAAAACACGCAGCATATGTTGACCAAACTGATAAAATTTCTTTTGCCTAACGATAGCACGTATTTGAGCTTTAATATGCTATATGTAACAATACGCTATATGTAACAATATGCTAGATGTAACAATATGCTATATGTAACAATATGCTATACGTAACAATATGCTATAGTAACAATATGCTATACGTAACAACACGCTATACGTAACAATACGCTATATGTAACAATATGCTAGATGTAACAATATGCTAGATTTAACAATACGCTATATGTAACAATATGCTATACGTAACAATATGCTATACGTAACAATATGCTATATGTAACAATATGCTATACGTAACAATAAACTCCTACATGAAAATAAGCAAAAATGAAGTAAAAAGAGGAACGCAAAGCAGAAATAAGTAGGTTATGAAGTGTGAGCGCGTTGCCCTGAGTACACAGTCCTGCTCTTGTTTGTCATTCTTTCGGCAGTAAACACTGACGCAATTAACGATAAGTTTGAGGAACATTTCTAAGTAAAGAATTTGTAACCATTAACACCAACATCACCATCATCATCATCATCATATAATCTAACAGTCACTGAGTCACGCGACTCTCTGACCTGCTCCGGCGTCATTCGTCCAGCAATCTATTCAAAATCTTCCTAGTTCCACTAACCCACGTAACTGCTGCAGTAGTGTGGGATGTCTGCTTCTCCACATTCTATCGATACAGTGAATCCAGCAGGTTTCGCATTTCTAAATTTTGTCCAATATGACCTTTTAATCCTTTACTAAATTGTCGTTCCTGTTGTAGGTGAACGTGAAGGTGAAGTTGACGTTGTGCACATCATTAAGAAGTACGGCAGAGGAGAAGGATACTCCAGTCATTCCTAACGTCACTGCCGATTTACCCCCGGAGAAACGGTGGCCGATATCCTTTCAACAGGACGCTGGGTAGGCCTTAAAACTGGTCTGAACTCTTGCCTTTTCCGGGAATCGAATACTGACTCCTCAGTTATTGAGCCTCTTACCTATTCACTATATTGATTACGCCATCCCAGCTCAATTTTTTTTTTCCTCTACGGCGCAACAGCCCCTAGTGGGTCAGGGCCCCCTCACTATCAAGGCCTCACGATCACACTCAGACGCTCCACACTCGGTAGGACTCCTCTGGAAGAGCGATTTACCCGATTCAGAGACCTCTACCTATGTATTTTTTCCATAGTCGACCAAAATTTATTTATTCGTTCATAAACCTGATTTTCGCGTTTGCAAGCTTCATTGTGGGTTTTTCTCCTACTTTGACGGCTTAAAATTTTCCCCACGTCAAAACGTTGCTTAGGCCAGAGTGTTATGAATTGTTCAGGAGTTACAGCCTGTTGTGAAAAAGATGAACAGACTGAGGGGGTCAAGGCCGTCAATCACTTCTAAATTTTGTGTTATATCATTATATAACACAACACAAATTTATATTACATAATATAACACAAATAACCGTTATAATATAATAGGCGAGATCACAACTATATACAAACCGCCACGAACTATAGTTTAGTGTATGTTACTCATACCGTGCACATTCGTATATTCAGTACACTGACCAACCAATGCGCGTTCATAAAATACAATAAAAATAGAGATCGTAAACACAGTTCATAAGTTTCAGCACCGGAGTGCCATCTGCAGGGAGAGTGCGGACACAAAAGTTCACAAGTCCAACACTCCATCTCACGTATTAATCACCCTAACTGGCACTTTTCAAGTATTAAAACGTTCAAATTCTAGAATACATAAAGTTGACAAGTACCAGCCCAAGCTGCTGTGACATAAAAAACATAAGATAGTTAGCCTCTTCCAGTACTTTTATTTCGTAGTCCAATTTCGCCTGATGATGGCGTTTTGTACTTAAGACGAAGCACGTTGCATTCAAGTTATATAATAACATAACATAAAACTTAGTTATGAATGACGACCTTCGACCTTTACTTTGTTACAATTTGTTAATACTGTTTGCTTCTGGGCTCTTTTATTGCTCCAGAAGTGCCTTCCTGAGGCTCGTGTCTTTCAGGGTCAGAAATGTTAACTTTTATATTCTTCCCCCAAATTTCTTGCATAACGTATGAAAATAAAATAAAAATGTAAATGCTCAATATTAGGAAGCACTGACAACAACTGGCCCTGCATATCTCTCCCCCCCCCCCCACCTTATGTACCTTGAGAAGTGGCAACTGCATAACTCAATATTCATATTCTGAAGCCAATTTTCTCTGTCGCCTGGCAGCACTAACTTTAAGAGTAGGCCTACCTTATGTCACTTAGTGCCGATCTATATTTAGCAACACGACTGCAAGTGACGCACTGTGAACGCTGCCAGTGACACAGGATGGTGTGCTGCCTGTAGCTGACAACAGCACTGCGAGACAGACAGACCGACATAATGGGTTCTTCAGTTTATAGAACACTTTTTCAAACGTGGAAGACGGGGGTGGAAAAAAACTTAATACACCCTCTGTGCCTGAAATTTTAACTCGAAGCAATTTAACCAATCGGTGATTTCACCCTGCTTGTGGTAGACGTCAGAAGCTCTGAAATTAGTAAAATTAAAAGGGAACCAATATTTTATAATGGTATTTCGGGAATTACAACTGTTGAATCTTATCGACTTATAACAAATACACACTAGTCGCGAAAAACGACATCAGTTGTACTGATAATCGGTCCGTTTCAAACAGAACACTTATAACACTGCTAAATTTACGGATACTAAAAGTAAAATCATTGTCCTCTAGGGTGTAACGATGTCTAGGGGGGGTCTAGGAAAGCCGACGTTTCGGAGAAAACTGCAGCCTCCATTATTGTGGTAGATGAGCTAATCGCGCGCGAATAAAGCATGTTCGATAAAGGAACACAGGAAAAGGAGCCGGAGTATGGACATGGCCGAACCAACAGGAAATTCGTGGCTCTCCTTACACCTCCTTTCCATAAATTTGAACGATATGAATTACAGTTTTTCTAGACGACAAAAGAATAAGAGAATTCGCGAGACAGTAGAAGAGAAGCCGCATATCATGAATAGTAAGTTACGGGATAAACAACCCCATACTACCGCACATGATACAGTGGGAAGAATGAAAAAAAAATCACTGGAATTCTCCGTCTTAATAATAATAATAATAATAATAATAATAATAATAATAATAAGTACGACACACGCTAAATAAGTGAAATACAAAATAAATTATCAGAAGCAAAGGAACGATAGTTCAAAGCAGAGACATTCCCACACAACTGCCGTGACTTGAGTAGTTTGACTAGCTTATGCTGAAACTACACTGCAATAGGCTTGAAGCTAACTGAAGTATTGGCCACGGCACAAATGAAATGACGGAAAGGAATCCACTTGATTGTTTTTTGTAACGTGGCTTACAGAGGCATTACATGGCTCCAAATCAAATTTACTCAATAATTTTTAACACGGATAATCAACACAGCCTATTAAATTGAATCCAGATTCGTTATCTTACGTTACGTTACGTTTTAAACGTGCGCACAGATAGTATCTCCCTATTACACATCCATTGCAGGCACATGGTAAAAATGAACACACAGCATGAATACTGTACTTGGGGCTAGGAAACAAAGACGGCTAATAATTTCCCGCACAGCTCTGCTGAATATGGAATTTAAAATCCAGGGATCTGTTGACTGCCCATTAACGTCTCTCTGCCAGCTACTAATGTTATTACGCCACAGTGATCACAATAAGCAAATTATGGATACGTTCATGCTACGGATGTCAACATTGTCCTGAGAGAACGAGCGCATAGCACAACTCTGTAAGGCTAGTGTCACACCAGCGTCCCTTTCTTGACGTGCGTGCGCGGTCGGTAAAAGCAACCACGTGTGTCCTTCACTCTTGCCCCCCCCCCCAAAAAAAAATCGAAACAATGTCCACCTGCATAACAGGGCACTCTTGGCAACACAACGCAACACGGCATGCTGCCACAAAACCAACTGGAATAGTGAAATTAATATGACTTTTAATAGTGTAACTTTAGCAAAGACGATATAGCTCCCTGATGATGGTCCTAGGATCGAAACATATCGGAGCGTTTTTAATGTTTTAAGGTGTAAATTTTATAAATTTATATAAGTGCAGTGGTTGGTAAAATAATTGAGTGCCAATTTTTTCCTTTAATTTAAAAGAAAACCCCGTTTTCGACTAAACTGATAAAGCTAAGCTTAGAATCGTGTACAGTGCGGGTTTTACAGGATCAGTGCGAAGAAGTATCAAATCCCTCCACAAATGTCAGTAGAATTACTACCAGCAACTTTCATTAAATTTCGTCCTATAGTTCCGGAGACAAAAAAAAAAAGGCAAATAGATCGAGAAAAGAACTGACATTAATCCCAGGTTACGGGTTCGTTTACAAATCCTGATTTGAAATTTCCGAAAAGGAACGTTTATTAGGAGACATCAGAACAGATGACTGTGTTACTGCTTTTGTATGCAGCACGTTTGAAACACTAGCTACAGGCGTACGGTTATTCATTTATACAGCATCATATCTGTAAAAGCATAAGATATGATTGATATATTGATAAACCCTACATCGACCGATTGATGTGGACTGATTAGTTTACTGTGAACTCAAATACGGTAGTTATTTTCGTTCATTGAGAACTAAGTAATAACTCAATTTATTTTATATTTTCGTTCTCTCATTCACTGAGCTGGATTACACTAACTTCGATTTTTCCTCACAGCGACGCCCGAACACATTGGTGTACGTTTTAAAAGCAATTTCAGCATAACATGTTGAGACACAATTTTCATCGGAAAATAGGATGTGATTTGTGCGTAAAATGATAGGTTGAAAACAACGAAAACTCTTAACTGAATTTTTTGAAGACACAGATAAGCCAGTTTACAATTAAGTACAAGTTACCACATGTTTTTACTACTTTTACTCCAGTTTTTACTATACTACTTTTACATCTACATATATTATATACCGTGACTGCATAGTACATTTTAAGATATAAACGACATTGTATAATAATGCGTGACTTTTTGTAGGCCTAACTTATTTTGATTTATCGAACATTCGGTAGTCCCTTGCAATGGCTACAACATGTAATGGTTGACATTTACGGTATGTTTCTCAAATAACCACTGCATTTGTTGGTTAACTTTTAAAGGTTATACACCCAACTGTTCAACAGCCGGAGTAGCGAAGTCGGTATAGCGATTAGCTACCGGCTGGACGGTTCGGAGTTCGAATGCCGGTAGAGGCAACAGATTTTTCTCTTCTCCACAACGTCCAGAGCGACTCTGGTGCACACCCAGACCAATATTGAACTGGTAACAGGGTATTTCCCGAGGGGAAAAGAGGCCGGGTTGTGAAGTTAACCACTCAACTCCATCTAGTGCCGAGGTTAAGAATGGGTGGAGTTTCGCCTCTACTACCCCTATACGGCTTCATGGAGTGGAGAGGAAAAAATGTTAAACCCATAGCTCGGTACCAGGATCTCATTCACATGTACATGGTGCACCGTATGGCATTAAATTACGCCAGGATCTTGAAATTATTACTAAAGTAGATCATTCTTTTCGCAATGACTAACATGGCAACCGGAATCTACTTGTGAGATGTGAGGTGCTCAGAACGGTGAGCCAACTGCGATATGAGGCCATCTTCTATTCTGAAGATGGAGGCAAGACGTGGCTCTGAAGCGTTGGTACCTACCAGACCAAGGACACGGCGTAACACGCCAGATGACCGTACTCTAGAATTACTGGCAACAAGACATTGTTACAAAGAAGCGAGACACAATGCAGGCAAGTGTTTTCTGAAGAGGAAACCAGACACCTCATTTCACTAATACTGTTATACAGCCATTATAATTAGAACTATGAAAGTAAAGATGGACGGAACATGAGGCATGTATTGGGAGAAAAAATTCATACGCGGTTTTGGTTGGGAAACCTAAGGAAAGAGACTAATTTGAAAGACTCTAGCCTAGATGAGAATACAATATTAAAATGGGCCTTCAAGGAAACGGACAGAAGGACATGGACTGGCCTCATCTGACTCAGAACAGGTACAAGAGGCGGTCTCTTGAGAGCAAGGTAACGATCCTTAGGATACCAAAAAATGCGAAGAATTTCTTGATTAGCCGAAGAACTGTCAGCTTCTCCAGGGAGTCAGTTATGGAATTAAATAACGCCTAAGCACAATCAAAGAGAAAGAGATCAGTGTGTATAAAGGAGTCATCTCGTTTTAGCACTGAAGGTTCGTCGAATCGTTTTCTCGGTTTCTCTCTAAGGCAGGTATATGTAAGATGATTTAAAACACGGTTTCGTGCTTTCTTAACGTTTTTGTGCAATAACTCAGAAAAGAATGACTGGTCTTAAAATCCAACTGCGCAGTGTTCATATGTTTGAGCACCTCAATTTTGTGGTAGTGCTAATTAAACCATGGAACCTTGGCGGGGTAAAGGTTAACGGAGATCGGTATCCACAGGTACGTTTAGGGACTCGAAATAATGATATTCAGACTTGGAAGGGGGATGACATCACGCCACTGTCCGTACGTGGATACATTTGTAACATACTTCAGTGTTAAAAATGTATCTGCTACAGGGCAGTAAGTTGGTCATTAAAGCCACACAAAATGGCCAAAGTCGTCGTATTATCCGACTATGTCAACGGCAGAAATTCTTTTAACGAAACTGAAGGACGTGGTTATCTTCCTTTGTCTGTCTTGACGGCATATACCTGCTTATCAAAATTATCTCAAATATGCAGCCTACTTGTACTCGTTCTTTATGCTAAGCAGAACTAAGCCTGCGTGATTTCACGATTCCGCCGACGTATGCATGAGACCTTCGATCTTCTGGGATGTTACGCATCGTTTATTTGCAGTTACCGACGTTTCGGGACACCATATTGGTCCCATCTTCAGGGGTCAAGCAGTCTGCTTGGACTGCCCGACCCTTGAAGGATTGACACCGTGCAGTCTGTTAGAAATTTACCTATATATCGGATGAGCATACCATCTTCGGCACAGACGAGAACTGTCCTGAAGATGGGGGCACCAGTTTACTGCGAAGAGTAGGAACGTCGAGTGTCTCACTTCGACAGAATCAAGACGCAAATTTCCAAATCTGAAATCGCCACTGCAGTATGCGTATACACAGTATAAATGCCACGAAATCAGATCAATGTGTTAAGTCAGCTTCCATGGACAAACTAAACGTCTTCTAGTGAATATGAAAGTCTCCGATCCGGTCACGCAATTTCTCACCTTTATCTACCGAGCCCGACCGTTAATTACAGTACTCGCTAGAATCCGCCACTGGACATCACCCAGAATCAGTTGACCCAAGCCCACACTTTATGTCCCATTTATTTCAAAGTTATTTTAATACTATCCTCCAATCCATGCTTATGTCTGCCAAGCTTCTCTCTTCCTTTCTGGTTCTCAACCTAAATTTACGCATTTAATGTTAAGCATACCGTTGTGTTTTACGGTATTATACAAGTACTGTGCGTGGGCCGGGTAGTTCAGTCGGTATAGCGACTGAGCTACGGGCTGGACGGTCCGGGATCGAATCCGAGATTTTCCGTCCGTCCAGACCGACCGTGGGGCTCGCCCAGCCTCCTGCAAAATGGGTACCGGGTCTTTCTCGGGGGCAGAGGCGGCCGGGAAGTGGGGCTGACCCCCCACCCCAATCTAGTGTGCCGAGGTCTTAGAAAGAATAGAGCTATATCTCTATTCACCCTAAGGGCCTTCGTGGCCTGTAAAAAGGGTGAAACCTACCCTAGAAGTACTGAGCTGTAGCCGACACAGCATTGTTAACCCTTCTCATTAATTCCCCGAACTACGCATTGCTACGTGTGTCAACTGACAACCGCCACCTTCAGGCCATCTGGCACCACAAAAATGTAAACAACTTGCAGTTACATTAAAACCGTGTCATTTGATCGACATCCCAACAGTACATTCAGTAGTACATAACGGTTGCAATGTCAGAAATGGATTCCAAACACTAAAATTATGTAAACAGTTAAAACCTTCCCAATTGTGGGTGTTCCAACCCCTTGTGCTAATATAATAATTTATTGTCCGTCTTACACAACAATACGATGTAAGGTTAAGTTATGTACAATTAATAAAGCTATATGTTTCAACCCCTTGGAGTCATCTTCCTAAGGTACATAAACACCTATCACATACATACAACAACGATCCACTTGTTCATCACGATCATATGTTCTTTACCTGCATTTTTAACCAACCGTTTATAACATATATTTTATACCTAACGCACTGTAAACCACGGGATCCCGTAGGTAACTACTTCAGACGTACCATGTATGATTCATATTTTATAAGCCTGAAGATGACCCCAAGGGGTTGAAACATGTAGCTTTATTAATTGTAAATAACTTAACCTTACATCACATTGTTGTGTAAGACGGACAATAAATAATATTAAAACCTTCCCAGTTAGCGTTCTAATGAGCAAAATCTGTATTCGTGTATCCAGAATCTTTTAATGTCTGACAAACAGACTCTGTAACCACATACTTCCGATAATCGTACCACGCCTTCAATTTACGTCTCTATGCAGCACATTATATGCAACACTGGAAGACAGGTTCTCCTTTCTGACCACACGCTGTCAACAATGGGAACCTCCCAACCTCCCAACGGGAGTCCGACGTCGGAGGCCGGCCTCTCCACCACAGATTTCACATCACATTGCATATAAAACTTCAGTTCCTACCGCACAGAGAGCACAGTCCTCCATTACAAAGACGGGTGATGTTGTTTACAGAAATCATCGGTATTTATTCGGAGACTAACAAGAAACACTTAAACACAATGTGTGAACAATAAGGTTCCTATGATACTTCGGTTTATTTTAACAGAGAATAAGTCACATTCTAAAAGATATTCCTTACCTAAATACTCATAATTCCGCCACTTGTTAGAATAAACACGGGGACAAATAAAAAGGGATATTTATTACACGACGCATATCAGCCCTCATTCACCAAGTTATAAGCCAATGAGAACGCTCAATACGATCACAAGTAAAGATTAACCGCTGAACGTTGAAACGTGAAGGAAGAGTAGGTCTGAATATACACTGTCTTATGTGCATATAATTGTTGCCACGTCCTGGAATTTATACCCGAGCAGGAAAATTTCTATCACAAGTGGGAAAGAATACAGCCACACCATCGGCAAAAATACGAGTATGTGCTGAAGACTTTAATGAAAGTCAGACAAAAAAAAAAGCAAAAGCAAACCAAAAGACAAATAAAAGAAAACGAAAAGCTTATATAAGAAGTGTAAAAAAAGAAAACGAAAAGGGAGAGCAGCTGAAGATATGCGGCGTTCAGTACAAAAAAAAAGTACAGTACAGATGTAGTATTAATTGCGGACTTGCTAGCTGCGACACAAAAGTGTGCAATATTTCTATTTAAACTGCCTGATACACTGAAACCTGTCTCAACAGTAAGATAATTCACGGCCCTTAGGAGCGCGTTACAAGAAAAATTTACTGTACAGTACTTGGAAGACACAGCTACCCCTGTGTTTAATTATAAACCACGCTATAAAGGCGTATGATGAAGCTAAAGTATAGTTCCACACATTCTTAACCTCGGCACTAGACTGAAGTGGGTGGTATACTTCACATTCCTTTCGTTTCACCCCCGGCATCTATCAAACGGAGGGCTAGGTAAGCACCACAAAGGGTATAAGCGCTTTGCAGGAAAGAGGTCGTCATACCCTACAGGCCCCATACCGACTGAGCCACCCTGGTTACGTACTAAATTTATATCATCATCATCAGCAGCAGCAGCCTAGCGGTACAGTCCAGTGTGGACTTGGCCTCTTCTCCAATCCTGTCAATCTTTGGTCTTCACTCGCCAACCTTGTATGCTTATCCTCCTGAGGTAATGCTCCACAACTATTATCCAGCGCTTTCTTATACATACAGACATGCATACATACATACACACACACATACACACACACATATGTATATATATATATATATATATATATATATATATATATATATATATATGTGTGTGTGTGTGTGTGTGTGTATATGTGTATGTT
>Ga0131853_10016072_pt1 | contig 13676 bp, 7 predicted proteins | sample TergutLab28metaG_FD_92764 | JGI IMG/M metagenome (GOLD analysis project Ga0131853, IMG submission 92764) | Labiotermes labralis P1 segment gut microbial communities from Petit-Saut dam, French Guiana - Lab288 P1 (version 2) (version 2) | ecosystem: Host-associated > Arthropoda: Insects >... | reverse complement strand
GTCCCAATTTTCCGGCAAGGATAGAATTTGAGATAAAAGCCCTTTAGCCTTTAGGGATATATCCGGGTTACGTAAATGGTGGTTACTCATAACCGTATAATTTTGTGTTTTCTCTATGCGGAAAACTGCCATTGGAAAAGCCCCTTTCTGATTTTTGGCATAAAAAAAGCCGGGAATTGTTGCGCTCCCGGCTGTTACAATTACTCATATATGTTTATGCGCTGCACGCTTTTTTGTCGTGTAAGCAGTAGTTTACTGTGCTATAATCACAAAGCTACAAAAAAAGCGGAACGCTTTTATTTCTGCGTCCCGCCTATGGGTTGTAAGCATATTTGCACAACCTACTTGCAAGGATTTTAGGGGCATATCAAAGTTCTTTCCGTAGTAGTAATTTGGTAGTAAACTCAATCATAATCCTTGCGGTTATGCCTGTAAATCAAAGGGTTTTCGTGACAATCAATAATTATTAGAATAACAATGCAATGTTTTTTATATTATACATATCCCAATAATTAGTTGACACTACTATAACGGCAACGTAGAATTAAACAGTATACGCGCTTTTTAGCAAGCTTATTGATTTTTTTCAGCAGACTACTTATTATGCAGAGCAGATAATCCAAATGCACAACTATAATTATTATTTGAAGGAGCGTGGAAAATGTCATTAATAAATCAACCTTTTGATGGTCAACTTGGAGACATTTTAATTGAGAGGTTGCAAGAAGGTTATAATCGGTTGACGATTATTGTCGCATTTGCAAAAAATAGTGGTGTGCTAAGATTAAAGGCCAAATTGGAGCAATTCAGGGCAAACGGCGGCACAATAACAGCTTTCGTGGGTGTAGATCTTCAGGGAACATCTTATGAAGCTCTTAAAAACCTAGCTTCGTTTTGCGATTCCTTATATGTAGTACATTCGGAGGACAGCGCGGCTACTTTCCACCCCAAAATATTTCTTTTAGAGAGCGACACAAAAATTTGGATATCAGTTGGATCAAATAATTTAACCGGTGGCGGATTATGGACAAATTTTGAGAGTAGTATATGCCAAGAACATATAATTGGCACTCCAGAATGTGATTTAATTCTTAAACCATTTTCTGAGCTAATTGAGCAATACTTGGATGCAGATAATGGATGTTCTCGCAAAATTACAAGCGAGGAGGATATCAATGAACTGCTTGGTGCAGGATATATAGTCAATGAAGCTAAACAGCAAATTGTCCCGCAAAACAACATAGAGAGTGCTAGAACATATAGTGATATAAAATTATTTGGACGCGTTAAAAGAGCTAGATTGCCTCAACTACCAAGTAATGAGGATAAACGTCCTAAAGAGATACAAGTAAGGAAAGGGGAAACTGTACGCCCAATTCATGCAATAGATGAAACAAATAACAATGAGCGAATTTGGCTTGAAGATAGAGTAATGACTGGAGGCTCCCGCAATATACTAGACCTTTCAAAATCAGGAATTGTAACAAAAGGCAGTGGTGCAGGTAGTCGATATGAAACGGATGATGCAAGCATTATCTTAGGTAGCGTGGCTTTTTTCGACATCCATCCAGAAGACATATCAGTTGTCAAAGACATTACCATAAATTACAATGGTGTCGATTATTTGGGGAATACAATTTTCATGCAAAATACTGGCGCAAATCCCAATGGCTCTTGGCGTATTCGGCTAAATGGCAATAGTGCGAAAGGTGTAAAGTTTCATACGGTAGACGGAAAGATGTGGCTTCAAGATAAAATATTTATTTTTGAGAAAATACGAACAGATTATTACGCTTTATCAACGCTACATGCAAACAGTATTGTAAATTGTGAAATGGCAAGCTACGTTGTTGCGCGAAATGGATCCTCTAGTGATTCAAAAAAATACGGATTTCTTAGACTTTGAAGCTAGCTTTTATCGCTTTAATTTCTACATCACTTAACCCATATGCAATGAAAAGCAAGTCATCAAGCTCTTCTTCAAGGGATGATGACTTAGAACCTGTATTCAATTTCGTCAACGCCGCCTTTGCGGTCAATTTTCCGCAGCTTTTCGTCGGCGTTTTCTTGCTTGCCTTTTTGGCAAGCGGTGAAACCACCTCCTCAATCTGCGAAAAATCGCCTCGCAAATGTGACATTGCCGAAGTTGAATACAGGTTCTTATTTTTTTTCTTTGCTAAAGTTGGCATTGATAGTTCTTGTAGCAACTGTGACATCATAGGTTCATTGGAAAGAATAGCCGACACCCGGTCTAAAATATGGCTTTCCATTGTCTTGGAAATACCAGCAAATTTTATTTGCTGTTGGTATACATCATGGCTAGGTACCGGGATTTGTCTAATAACGCTTTGCGTTAAATCAATCCCAGGCATTTTCAAGCGCACAAAATAGTCGAAAGGCTTTGAGTTAAATAACGCCAGAAGTATAAGCAGATCTTTTGTGTTTTCCGTTTGTAGGAATTGTATTGACTGACAAGTTGGCATAGTTGGTAATAGCATCGCAAGCGTAGTTCTTGTATTTGTACTTGAAGTTAGGCTTCTCCAACATAGCATATAGGATTCAGAATATTTGGCACTAAGCTTATTCCAAAACTCCGTGTGGATAAAATAGCGGCTCTCTGGCATAGGGGATATCATATCACTAGGTGTATTTTTCTTTGCAGATGCTTTTGCCGAAAATTTTTGTGAATTAGTTAATCCAGCAAAAGTTGCAAATCGTGCATTATATCGTTCTATAAATTTTCCTTCATATATTGGGAGATTATTATCATCTGATGTTATGTCGATATGGTTCGCATGGGTGGTAAGATGAACAAGGCGGCCAAAATGACATTCCGGATAGACGGTGTCAAACAAGGGAAGTCTGCGATGGGTATCTAATAGAATCATTATTTCATTGTTATCCATCACACTAGGAATCATTTGTGTGTTTGGGTTTATAATCTTTATCTCACTCGCAGATAATAACATTCGGTCTAATGAATGCAAATCTCCAATCTTTTTGGCGCCTGCAATTAGTTCAAAAACATGGTTTTGTTGTTTTGTGCATGTAAGTACGCAGAAATTTTCTCTAGCATCGATTGCAAATATTTTATAAGAGTTAACATAAAGACAAATGCTTGAGAGGTTTTGATGGTTTACGATATGGGTGAAAAAAGGTTTGTTTGCTGGAGATGTTGCAATAGCACTTTTAACAATTAAACTTGATACACCATCCTTTGCAATGAGATTAAGTGACAGCTCAGTAAACAGTGCATATGTGTTTAATTCTCCATTTAGTGACTTGTTAATAAGAGGGTGATTTATTACATCATCTTTATATTGAACGTAGTCGCTATATATTTGCTGATACCAATCATAGCATGTTGGCATTAGAATTCTAAGCTGCTCAATTTCTGTTTTGCGCTTGTTTTTTTGTGAAATATTAGAGATCTCTGGTACTATTGATTTAAAGAATTTTCGCTCTTCAAATCTGATTTTCTCCCACGGGGGATTACCAACTACTATGTCAATTTTGATAGATTCAAATATTTTCATATTGATACCCATACTCTTTGCATAATAACGACCATATGCAAACAATCGAGTTTTTATTGTGATGTCATCTTCCCCGTCATAATCAATTAGTGGATTCCCTAATGTAAAATGGCTGATAATCTCATGCCATCTATCTTTGTTGGAAATTGCCAACAAATCACATATTGTAATTTGCAAGGCTATTGGGTCAATATCAATTCCATAAAGATTAAGACTGGAGATCTCTGGCTTAATAGCATATCTATCTTCTAAATATTTCAATACAGCTTTAATAAACTCGCCGCATCCACAAGAGAAATCAGCGAATTTTGTCTTAGACAACAATATGATTGCATCTTGCTTGGTGCTTATAGCATTTATCTTCAAATACTTTGTTATGGCTTCGTGAACGACATCCAATGCTAGACTTTCTGGTGTGTAATATGCCCCTATAGTATCACGAGAGGCTTTACCAGATATAAACTCTAATTTTTTTTCGGTAATATGCAACTCCTTTTCGAGCAAGTATTCGTGAATAAGATGTGGATTATCCAATTCCAATATTTTGATATCATCAAAAGCATTTTGTATAATTTTCTCATGCATACTCCAAAAAGATGGAATATCATTAGATAATAGCCCGTAAGCAACCATTTCGTTTAATACTGACAAATATCCAGATGTAGGATTGATAGGAATACCTATACGTTTTGCATTCAATATTGCTATTAATATATTTTCCACATAGCTACAATATAGTTGAACTTTTGGAATATCACAGTAAATACCATGAAAAATATTCTCTACTATATTAGTAATGACTTTGCTAATATCACTTGTATGATTCATATGCGGCTCCTTATAATAGGGCGTGTTCGGAAATTCGCTTTCAGCATCTTTTCGGCAGCTTTTCCGCCACTCTTCGTCGGCATTTCCTTGCTTGCCTTTGGGCAAGCTGCGTCAATACCTCCTCGATTGGCATAAAATCTCCGCGAAAATCTGCCGAAATCGAATTACCGAACACACCATAATCGCGAAAATCATCGTCGGCAACACATCGTGAAAAACGGCTTAAAGCCGCCGATTTGACCCTCGGTTGTCGACGTGATTTTCGGAGATTCGTATTAATAACTCCACTAAATTATGTTCTGATGAGTATTGTATTATTGGTTTGCCTAAAAAGGATGCCTGATGGAATGAGGTGAGGCTGGTTTTTATCCAGTTTTCAATTTCGGCAACCTCACTTGCTAAACTTGGATATTTAACAGCAATATCGTCTACCACTACACTTAACTTTTTGGGAAGGTTTTTTGGAAGTGAGTGAATGGTATATCCTAAGCTTGACAGTACTAAGTTATGAATATATGCGTTACGATATTTTTCCAAAGTGTTTTGAAATTGCTCTGTGTTCTGTACTATAATTGTGCGAATTTTGCTTGATGCGATGTTGTACTTGTGGGTAAGAAATTCTAATATTCCATCGCATCCTAGTCTGTTTTTTGCTGGTAAAGTCCGATTAAGTACACAGTTTGCAGTCATCAGTCCGCTAAGTGACTGGTCAAGTTGGGTAACTGATACATTGGTATCATCAACAATGTCAAAAGCATGAGAACCTACTAATGCATTTATATCCTTAACCCCTAAAGCACACAAACCATAAGCATCAAGGATAGCTTTATCAATCTCTTTTTCTGCTCGTAGTTGTAGCCACTCGCTTTCGATATCATTAATTAACCATTGATATACTTGTTCGTCAAGGGTTGTATTAGTGTTCATATTAATTATTGGTTCAAATTCTAAATTTATAGGACGTCGCATTAAACGGTTTTTTTTAAGCTCAATACATATTTCTGCATTGTGTATTAAATCTTTTGAATGTAACACTTCTTCTAAAAGAGGAATTTTTGCTATATATCCCCCTGCAATTGTAAGCTTTGGTGACAACAGTTTTATGAAGTATGATGCAAAGCGTGAATTTAAAAAGGCAAGGTGCGCAAGGGTTTCTCCATGTGTAACTCGAATGCCTGGGCCTGATGCAATGAAAATTTGTCCATCGCGCAGTAATCGCACATTAAGGCCTGCTGTACCAGTATCACTAAAAACCATTTGTGTATTATTAAAATGCTTTGCATTTCTAATAGCTGATCCGGGCGTATTTTTTATATACTCACCATCTTGTCCCCATTTGACTGAATAGTTATTAAGACCAAGCCAACGAGAGTAACCACCACCTTTACTTACAGGAAGCCAGTCAGAATCTCCAATATGCTCCCAAAAGTAGCCAACTAGAGCTTTTGTATTACCTGTTGATGTTCCTTGCATAGGGGTTGCATATTCCCCATATGAAAGGTGCTTATTTTGTAATGCTTGCATTCTATTAGTGCCTGATAAATTAAATCGTCTGCCTTGTCTATTAATAATTTCAGATTGATTAACATACTTCATCGAACAGTGGATTGCTTGCCCTGATGATAATACTTGTTCAATTTCAGGTTGGGTAAAATTTTTCAATGAACATGTTGCAATTGAAGAATTGGTACTGGGCTGAGTTTTTTGTGCTACAAGCAAAACAACATTAGATTTTTCGCCATTTATATCGTAAAACGCATTTGATCCAAGCTCAATAATTGATTTTACAGAATACTGTCCTAGAAATGAAAAACGGAATTGTTCAAAGCTATCAAGGTACATCCAACTATTCTGTGTAACTATTCCGCAAACACCATTTTCAGATAATGAGTTTAAGGCAAGCTCTATAAATGCATTGCACATATCACACTTAGCCATGGGATAATTATCATTGAGAAATGATTTCAGTTCTTTGTCCATCCCCTTGACTGTCTTAAATGGTGGATTTGTAAATACAAACGCTGCTGAATCCAATACAGATAATAAAGAACTAGTTTGGGTAGTTCCAACTTTGATAACACTATGATCCTGCGAATTGAGATCTAATGAACCTTCGATATTGCTTTTTGCAGAGTAATATATTTGAGGGGTATAAAAAAAGAAATCATCTGCTGTAATACTATAGTTATTTGCTTTAAGGATTAACATGCTTTTGATACGTAGATTTACACTTGCTATTGCAGCTAGGTCTGGATCAAGCTCATATCCATGAAGTCTCTCTAGTTGCACTTGAAGATGAGCAGCTGGTGATTTCATTGATGGGAGTCGCGTGGAATCACAAAGATAGTCTAATGCATAAAGTAAAAAATTTGCACCACCACAAGCAGGGTCGAGGATTTTACCAATATTGCTCTCTATTTTAGATTGATCTACCAATGTAGTTATCATATATTTTTCTGTGAAAAATTGAGTTGACTCTAAACCTGTATCAAGACTTATTTTATTAACAAATTGATAAGCCCATGATAAGGCATCATCTATGCAAAATGGATTTTCCACAAGGAATTTTTGGAACTGTTCTGTGACATACCTATCTGTGGTCAAAGATACTTGTTTGTTTACACCAAACAAATTATATATTCGTGATACATTTATGTTTTCCTCTGTTTCATTGTTGGTTTCTATAATATGATATAATAATACTCGTGTAAAAAGTGCCATAACAATTTTTTTGCTGTCAGACGCGTTGCGAATTTCTTTTTTTATGGACTGGAAGACTGATGTTGGAATGGCCTTTAAGAATTTTCTTGCAATTTTTATTGGGTTTATGTATGCATTAGCTGTTGATGATTGTGTTTTTTTTCGTGCATCATCAGGTTTTTTTGCATCTTTAGGTACAACCCACATATTTCCTATGCGAACTGCCCCCATGATGCGCTGAGTAGAGCAAAGAAACTGTACTCGTCTTTTAGATATTTTCCATTGATCGGCGGCTTGTTGTGCGGATATGTAACTCATAAAAAATCACCTCTGAGCTAGTATATTCTCTATCGGGAACAATATCAAGCATATTTCTCATCATTTTCAAATTAATTTTGTATGTTTTAGCGAGGTTAAACTCACGAGTGAAGGGTTCGTTTATTTAGTGGTTATGTAATGTTCATTTATATTTATATGACGCAGCCTGCATTTTTCCTTGTACCTACTATATGATTGTTGTAGAATACATCCATTGTCGAAATATGCAAGCAGGTAGGGTGATTATATGAACGACCCAAGAAAACCAAACAGAAAAACAGAGGAAATGAGCAAAAAAGCTGAGTCTATGATTGATTTAGATGAGATTATAAACGTAATAAAAAGAAATTTTCCAATACGTGTTTTTAATGAAGAATTTAAAAAAATTGTCACCCAAAAAGCCCAGGCAGCAAATGAACCCCTCGAAGTTTTAAAGAATAAAATAAAGCAAGAAGCTGAAACAGGCAATTTTGATTACTGGTGGAACCATTCTGTAGCTGTCCGCAGAGATAAAGCCATCCATATTGCGTTTTTGCTTGGCATGGACTCAAAAGAAGCGCATGATTTTTTGATGTTAAATTGCTGGCATGATGGTTTTTATTTGCGCGACTATAAGGATTTAATTTATGCATTCTATTTGGATAATAACCTGCCCTACGCAGATGCAATTGAGATGATAAAAAAGTATTCACACCTGGATATACCCAACCCTGATGTAGAAATGGTGGTTCATAAGCAAGCAAGTGCTAAAAGTGATGGGGCAAAAAGGGAACGCATCACAGATAAATTAAGAACTCAGTACGAAAAAAATGTATCTACAAAAGATGAATTAGAAATGTTTTTGAAGGAAAATGAAGAGTGCTTTGGCTCGTTCCGCAGGTTGGCTTACGAAAAATTCATAAAAATGTACACGCTTCTTAAAAATGAAGGCGAGCCGTATGTACCTACTGACACCGAAATTTATAATAGGATACTCATGAATATTCCGCCAACCAAAAGCGGAATTACAAACAAAATACTTAAAAGGATTGCAGAGCACAATCTCCAGCGAACAGGGTTGTCTGAAATAAAGAAGAAGTCAAAAACCCATGTAAACAGAAAACATCTGATAATGATATGGATGCTAACATATGGTGGAAATCCAGGAATTGAAAATATTAGTGAGGCATATGCAGAATTCAAACAATGTAAGAATATCCTAGACTATGAACTGCTTAATCTTTGCGGAATGCCAAAACTTGACTCAAGAAACCCATTTGACTGGTTAATGATAAATGCCCTGTATTATTGTCATTTCAATGATGACGATAAAGATGCCGTTGACCGTATTAGTAAATTAATGGACGCTCTCTTTAACGAAGCGCGTGGCGATAATGAATACGCTGATTAGCATCTTGCAAGATAAGATGCTGAAATTAGACGGTCAAAGATACCGTTTATTTGACGAGCCTGCTCGTGGGGGCTCGTCTTTTGTTTATAAAGCTTTTTTGGAAGGTGATATTTCCAAGGGATACCGTATGATTAAGGAATTTTGCCCCCTGGATATGAAGATAGAAAGAGGCAATTGCGGGAAACTTAATTTTAATGAAAGCAAAGACTATGTATGCCTAAGAAAGAAGCGCGTAGCCCGTGAATCAGCGATAGTATCCAATTTGCGATACGACCATGTAGAGCGGAATAATAACCCCTGGGTTTTGGATTACAGCTCCCCAATCAAAACCAACAACACACTCTACACGGTAATTGCGACTGAAAATGGTGAAATGCTTTCTGAAATAATTGACAATGATATATTTAAATCAAGTGGTTTTATTTCAGCATGTGAATGTATTGTCAGTATCTTGAATGCCCTTGAACCAATCCATAAAGGCGGGTATTTACACCTTGATATATCACCAGACAATATTCATTTTTCAGATTTAGGAGTTGCAAGGCTTATCGATTTCAATAGTGCACTGTCAATAAATGAGGTGCATGAAGAGCAGTTATTTTCATATAAAGAGGGGTATTCGGCTCCAGAATTATCGCATTTGCATGAAAGCGTTGGTTGTGCTACTGATTTATTTTCTGTCACTGCCATATTTTTTGAGATAATAAAAGAACGCTTACTTAATGAGGATGATTGGATAATGCCAAAATATTGGCAGTTGAATAATACCACGGGATATCTTAGTGGTGCATCTTCTCTTTTGGTAAGAAAGACAAATCAGTTTATACAAAAAGGCATTTCTCATTCCCCTGGTATCCGTTTTCAGTCTGTTGATGAAATGCGGGCAGGCATTAATGAGTTAATACAAATGTATAATGAATATGAATTAGTGCACCGGCCAAGACCTATTAATCCAAACTTTGTATGCCGTGAATCTGAAATGCAAGAAATTAATATGCTACTTAGCCAAAATGGATATATGTTTATTGAAGGCATAGGTGGAATAGGAAAAACAGAACTTGCAACCAAGTATGCAAATATTGCTGATTACGATATTGTCCAATTTCTGAATTACACAGGCAGTTTGCAAAAAACCATTGCAATGTCGTTGGAGTTTCGCAATTTTGATTCCCTTGAACTTATTAAGTATAAAACTACATTTGGGGACGAAGCAGAGAGTTATATATTTCATGAAAAAATGCACAGACTTAACAAGCATGGTGAAGATGGGTACAAAATCCTTATTATTGTGGACAATTATGAATCTAATGATGACAATTTTGATAGGTTTGCTTTATCTGCAAATTATGATGTAATTTTGACATCAAGAGAGAAACACAAGAGCCCGTTCTTGGATTTAGATTTAAAAAGAATGAGTGAGAGGGATGCAATCCAACTATTTCACGAATATCACCAGCAAGACATAAAAAAAGAAGATATTCCGATAATCCATGAAATTATTGATTTGGTGCTTGGGCATACCATGACCGTTATGCTTATAGCTACAGCCATGACTTTATGCAGGATTACACCCAAAGAAATGTTGCTGCAATTGCAAAACGGATTAGGCGCAGGATTGCGGACACCGATGCAAGTAAAGAAAGATAGTAAGCTGCACGAGGAAGAAATAGCTAAGCATATTGAGATATTGTTTGACATGTCTCAGCTAAGCAGCAACCAATCATACATTTTAGCCAATCTATCTTTACTGCCTGCCACTGGAATAGAGGCGAAATTATTTTATGAGCTGGCATTGGTTGAGCGCTATAAAGATGATAGTTACAACGATTATAATTATGTAGATATTAATTGGCTAATAAACCACCGCTGGATACAGGAGCATTATATTAATCAAATCTCATACATATCTTTGCATGGAGTTGTTGCGGAAACAGCCCATCGCAAACTAAAGGAAAGCGGCATTATGTGCCGTGATTTCGTTGTTGGCTTAATAGGGTCAACGGACGAAAGCTTTAATAAAACATATAAAGAAATTGCCCATTCTGTTGAAATGTTAAAAATGGTAAGTAAGCGGTTTTTAGGTGATGGGGATGTTATGTCAGGCTTGTTTTATAGGTTAGGCAGGCTTTACATGGCAGATGCAGATTACAAGTGTGCACTTGACGCATATAAAAAAGCCGCTGCTATTTGCGAAAAAGAAAGCCCATATGATCAGGTAGCCGCAAAAATATATAATAATATTGGCATGATTTATAACACTATGGGTGATGCAGGAGAAGCTTTTGAATGGTATAGAAAAGCCATGGAAATTATAGAAATAAACCCTATAGATGATGTTACGGCCACGGCCTACATTAACATAGCCGCTTTATGTAATAAGATAGGGAATCATAATAAAGCGCTTGAATATAATCAACATGCTTTAAGCATTTACCAATCACTTGATGAAAATAATCACCCTGCAATGCGGATGGCACTTAATAATATAGCTGCTACCTACGATAAACTGGGGCAGCGCAACTTCGCAATAGTAACATATAACCATGCACTTAGCTTAACTAGAGATGAATCTAAATTGGATACAGCCACAATATGTGGGAATATAGCGCAGCTATATTGCGATAATGGGGACTATTTACAAGCCCAGGATTGGAATATGAAGGCCTTAAAAATCAGGGAAAGAATGCTGGGCGAAGAACATCCAACAACGGCCCTTTCATATAGTAACATTGCCCTTATGTATCACCACTTGAGTGATATAACAAGGGCAAGGAAGTGGTACGGTAAGGCACTTAGGGTATTTAGAAAAGTTTATGGTGATGAACATGCTCGCACAAAAGAGATACAGCAACGTATTTTTGACATGGTTACTATTGGGTAAATAAAGAAAAGCAATGAAATAAAACGGTTTCGAAAATGGGGGTTTTCATCTGATACTCTTATCCTGTAAAGCGATGTATCGCCTGCAGGATTAAAGAGAGAGGAGGAAAATCCATGAAGAAAATCCTAACTTTTGCTGTTGCGCTAATGCTGTGCATATCTAGCGTTGCGGTAGCTTTTCCAGGGGAATCCACAGGTTACCCCCAAGAAGCCGTACCTTTTTGCGTACTTCCCTTTGACCTAGCCGACTAGACATTGGCATGGGCTGGATTGGCGAAAGGCGCCTCGCCAATCCTAGGGTCTATTGTCGTTAGTGGCAGCAGGCCTTAATCAAATACATCATAAATGCCAAATTCTGCTTTGAATGCGGTTTTTACAGCTGAAATCTCTGCATGACGTTTTAAAGCACCAAATATTAAAAAGGCCTCTTTCGTGACCTTTATTGCATCATCATTCCGCTGCATGTGAAATAAACAGAATGCCTTATTTACAAGCAAAAGAGGGATATAATATGAATCCCGGTATTCTGCACAAAAATCAATACCTTGGTCACAAAGAACTATGCACTCATTATACCGCTTTATTAGGCCTAGGCATTTTGACAAGTTATAGACAAGGCTTGGATATAATTTGTTTTTTGCCTCGCCTCCAATTTTGTATAAAGCGTCCTTCAGTTTAAATAGGATATTTGCGGATTCTTCATAGGAAGTAAGGGAGCGCGCGGCAGCAATATGCTGTATTAACCGTATTTCATCCGAAGAAAGGATATAATTGCCAATATCGTCTTCACAAAAAGTGGGTTTGGTTAGCTTAATCGCATCCATAGCGTATTTTTCGAGACTTTTATAATCATTGTTATGATAGGCCAAAGTTGCTTTTGATTTTAATAAAAACTGTAGATGAATCCCATCTTTGAATGCGTCATCTTGTTCAAGATGCGCGATTAAGGCTTTTGCTTCGTCACCTTGTTTTGGATTACGAAGTAAGTGTGACAGCTTTGTTCTTAAATCCAGTACACGTTTATCTTCTTGGGTGATTATGGAGTTGTAAGCAGCATAATACATTTGAGGGTCTTCACCAAGCCTCTGCATTAGTTGCTCAAACAACCACCAATGCGGCCTCCGAAGCCCCCGCTCAATACGGGAAAGTTCGTCTTTACTGCACAGGCCCTCGCATAGGGCTTTTTGGGTTATGCCTTTACTTTCGCGCAATGTGCGTATAAGCGTATCTACAGGTATCTGCGACACATATAACACCCCTGTCTTAGAAGTTGTGGACATGGCTTCTTTGTAATAACCAGATATATATTGTCATTTTTTGTTGTAGATTCATTTTATATAAAGTTGCGAAAAGTGTCTACCCACATATATGCTTCCACAGCTTATAATGAAAACAGAAGCTAAAACATTATAAAGGAGAGGATTTTATGAAATGTCCGTATTACAATGAGCATGGTCACGAATGCAAGCTTTATGAGACAAAGCAAAGTGATTATCAGAGAGATGCATATTGCAAATCCAGTGATAACTGGAAGCGCTGCGCAAATTATGAAGAAGCAAAGAAGACCAATAGCCCACGGCTATAATAAGTCAATATTGGAGGAGCAAGATGAAAGTATCCATTTATGATCTATGCGAATCATGTAGAAAGCACAAAGGCATTGCCCATCTCAGTAGGCAGCTAGATGCTGCTAACAGGGGTAGCTTTTCAAGGTCTATATGAAATCGTTGCCAGACCCTTACGGAAAGCTGGACATTCAAGTTGTGCTAGCAAATTGGAAAGAGCGAAAAGCGGCTATTAGTCATGTAAATATATGATGTGAAGTAATTCAAATTCCATGATGTGGAGCTTGTTTCGCATGCTGCTTGGTTTGTGGCAAAGCATTTATCACATATGTGCACCTTGCCATAGGTATGGCAATAAGAGTAAAGCAAAGTAAGAAGCTATGTTCATAGGGTTCAATGTCGCCTTGGCGGTCAGATTTACACCACTCGGCGTTGGCTTTTTCTAGCTTGCCTTCTTGG
>Ga0131853_10016071_pt1 | contig 13676 bp, 7 predicted proteins | sample TergutLab28metaG_FD_92764 | JGI IMG/M metagenome (GOLD analysis project Ga0131853, IMG submission 92764) | Labiotermes labralis P1 segment gut microbial communities from Petit-Saut dam, French Guiana - Lab288 P1 (version 2) (version 2) | ecosystem: Host-associated > Arthropoda: Insects >... | reverse complement strand
GGTGGTGGTGGTGGTGGTAGTGGTGGTGGTAGTGGTGGTGGTGGTGGTGGTGGTGGTGGTGGTGGTGGTGGTGGTGGTGGTGGTGGCGGTGGTAGTGGTAGTGGTAGTAGTGGTGGCGGTGGTAGTGGTGGTGGTAGTAGTAGCAGCAGTGGTGGTGGTGGTGGTGGTGGTGGTGGTGGCGGTGGTATTAGTGGTAGTGGTAGTAGTAGTAGTAGTGGGAAGAAAAGAGAGAAGAGAAGTAGCATTACCATTTCAGTAGCAAACGTATTTAAGTTAACGTCTGTCTTTTAGAAAAGTTTAGTCTTCATATTTTGAACACATATCTGACAGTTTATAGGTTAATGAAGTCGCCCTCACATGACTGCTATTATCGCAGGTGCAATACCAAAAAGCAGCTTCTGATGCTTCGTTTTCATCATGCCTGCGTTGTACATACACACACACACACACGCACACACAGCCTCTGTCTTATTGAATGGGTTACGAACACGGAAACATGTCTGGCGGAAAATGAACAGTTAAGCGCTTCAAAAAGAAACCTGACGGTTAGTCCATGGCCAACATATTCCCGTATTTCGACATTCAGGGACTTCAGGTGACAATTCGCTAACTTCTTGTGACGAGACTGAGAATTAATAATGTATACCTCCATTCTTCCGTGAGTATTTACGGAGGTGGGGGGGGGGTACTTGAATAAGTCCAGGGATAACTTTACCTTAAGACGTCTGATGTAACAAATGTCTCTTAAGGTGGAGAAACTGAATTTTGTCGGGGTGCGATGAGAAGAAATCCCAGGAATTTTAAAGCTTTCGACAACAAGAGCGAGTATCGGCGCACATCTTAGTGTGTGAACTGATACGAAAGGGCGGATACCTTGTTAAGAAGGCAGCCGGAGAAGAGGGAACCGACCTGCTGCTGTCATTTAATACAGACAGTCCGCCAATACACAGTTTATAAACCAAATGAAGGTTAGGGCGTCAGTGCAAATGGCCGAATATTCATGGGGACTTCTGTGATAAGCCTACGATTTCTATGCAAGTAACTCTAAAGAAGTATGTGCAATAGTAACCAACATTCGAAAAACATTCTCTCCGACATACCATTAAATTTCCAGCACACTGCACTGCCTCACATCGTCCTATGAACAGTTTTGCTTTTCTTGTAAGGCAAAGCTCTTAAACCTATACATCTTTTTCTATGTACGTTGTACATTACTAACATTGTTGTTTCTAATGTTCATTTATACTGTGGAACATTTTAGGGTTTTCACATTGTGGAACAGTTTTGCACAATTTTCCAAATATCTAGAGGCAACCGCAACATTTTAGGTGCCGGAACGCTGACATAAAGCAAATTTCACACTGAGGACCCACAAACTCACAAACATTAGGCACTACAATACGAAATTGTGAGCCGAGAAGGCGCAGTCGGTATAGCTACTCGCTACGGGCTAGACGGTCTGGGGATTGAGTTCCTGTGGGGAAGAGATTTTCCGCATCCGTCCAGACCGGCCCTTGCACCCCATCTAGCCCCAAAGTTAAAGAAAGAGTAGAAATGTACATCTACTTCCCCCTATTTGCCATCGTGGCGTGTTCTAGAACAAATTTTACTTAATATTTACCATACAAAATCTACTAGTCGAAGCGACCTGGCGCCCGAGTTTGTAGACCCCTGGATTAATATACTTTGAAACACTAATTTAACTATGACGTCCTCTCATACCGTATCTCAATTAACAGTTATGATGTCTGTTAACCTTTACGAAAGTTGTCTCGATTTGCCCATTGCCTGGGGCGGCAAGTGAGAAGTACAGCACTGGAAGGTTAAGGTCCCTGTAGTCACAGTACCTTGTGTGAGGTCGGCTTGTTTGTGGATCTGCTACTCTTGTTTTGATGTCAATAAAACAAAGTAATTAGCCAAGAACAATTAACACTGTCCAATTTCGTCTTTCATTCAGTCCATAGCACATGACTACACTTGTTCTTCTCCTTACCATTATTTATTGGTAATTGATACAGCTCTCTGATCTGTGACCTCAACTTGCAGAAATACGTGTAAATGAATACGTCGATTTAATTACTAGTCGCCCTGTATCTCCGTGTCTTCTAGTTTATATTGAAGAACAGGTTTAAGAGTCAGTTATGCTCCATTATTTTAACAATATATATTCATTTTTATTCTCCCCTTCTACCATTTATCAAATGAATGTTTGGTTCCTCCAAACACCTTCAATTCTATAACTCTCTTGGGGCTACCAGTCTCCTCGTAGTTACAGACAACAGATCAGAGTCTGTAGGGTGTTTACAAAAACCGCACCTGCACTCAAATTTGTAACATGAGATTTTTGTTTAGATAAAATTCTTCACTCCTTCGCAACGATTACAGAAACCACTTCCTCTTCACTTCTCCACAATTTACACTTCATAGATTTTAGTTCTTTCAAGGACAGAATCTTTAGCTTGGCATAAACGTGAGAGAGTTTTACCAGCAGAAACAACAGTACCGGTGTGCTCAGTTAGAACTGGGAGACGTTATTTGTGTTAACACACCGTTACACACCTCTGCGCCTGCAATCTGTCGGAAGAGTGTGTTTCCAAACAAGGTTCGAGATAGATCTTCAAACTAAACGAACGCTGTAAACATGTTGCAACCTCACGGCATTTGAATACAGTATAAAAACGCGTTCTTGCATAGCATGGACACGACGTTATGTCATTAATAGAACACGATCTTAGCGTTCAGTTAGATATAAGCTAAATTACGTTGATAAATTAACTGTATTTTTAAGTTGGGTTACATTAGCGGTTTCAAAATTAAACATAAATTTATTCCGAAGCCTGGATCACCGCTTTCATTTAAACGTACTTATTCACCTACTAAAGTATCCTGTGTCCAGCAAAAGTACTGCATACAGCTCACCCGTACGAAAAAGGCCCTAGGAATTCCCTTGCTCTATTTAGGCAACAAGGATATTTGAAAGACATGCTACATAATCTCAGTTTTATTTTCCACAAAATACCGTTTGTTTCAGAATTTTAGCGTTTTATGTCCAAAAATGTTCACGTTTTAATAAAACACGCAGTAAAATTTAAATACCGGCCCCGTCTGATAAAAGGTGTACGGTGTCAAAACGAAGAAGGCCACAATTTGAGGGCGTAGTCGTTTAGAGATTTGTGACCGTCAGTAGCCTCACAAAGAGCATCGTTTAAGTGACGTCAGCGAAGACAAGCCAGTCAGTTGCGGGCAGTAACATATGTGCAACGAGAAAGCAGCGGTAATTTTTGGAATTCATAAGGATTACGATGTAATGGTTGTTGCCTGTTGTGCACCATCGCCTGTCTATTGAACGGCATTAGTTCAGTGGTGAAGCTGCTGACTTGTAACTGAGGAGGAACCCGTTTCAAAATACTGGCATTACATCAGCTATTGCCATTTTCGTTTCAGTGTTTTCCTTCAGTTCCACCAAATGTGGCAGAATAGGTCTACCGTTAATATGGCACGGCCACTTCTTTTCGTATTTCTGCATATTAACCTCTCCTGTTTACCTTCACACCCATTCGGAAGCTGTGTTAGATCAAGAGAAATAGTGGTGACCGTGAGAATTCGGGTCTTCCCTTTTATTACATTGGTAGCTCAGTCGGTATAGCGACTGAGCTACGGGCTGGAGGGTCCGGGATCGAATCCCGATGGGGACGAGTTTGTCCGCCCTTCCAGACCGGCCCTGGGTCCACCCAGCCTCCTGTAAAATGGGTAACGGGTCTTTCCCGGGGGTAAAGTGCGGCCGGAACGTACTGCTGACCACTCACCCGTTCTAGAGCTGCGGTCATGGAAGAGTAGAGCTATACCTCTACCCACCCCCTGGGCCACACCGGGCCTGTAACGGGAACACTTTACCTTTACCTTTACTTTTTGTTACATTATTTGTTGAAGACACATCAGCTGCCATGTTTCTGTACAAAGAGAAGGAGGGGAGGGGAGAAAAGGGGTGTTTTGTTTAACAACTCGCTCAGGTTATAAAGACCGATCCCAGTGACCGCTCGATTGCTGGGAATGTGGGTTCGAATCCCGCTGGGGTCATGAATGTCTGTCTCTTGTGAGTGTTGTGTGTTTTCTCTGCGTCGGGCTGGTCACTCGTCCGAAGGAGTCGTACCAAGTGTGGTGTGTCTGAGTGTGATCGTAAATCCTCGATAATGAGGAGGCCTTGGCCCACTGGGGGTTATTGCGCCAAGGTAAAAAAAATTATTTGGTGTCTGTGGTAGATGAATAAAATATGGGTATGAAGCATTGGCGGAATGATGATGACAGGGAAAAACCGGAATACTCCGAGATAATCCCGTTCCAGTGCCACTCTGTTAACTACAAGCCCCTCACAGACTGGCCTGGGAGCAAGCATCGGTCGAAATTTAGGATTATTATTTCCAGTGAACAGCGGCCAGTACGGAAATGGAAGAAGAAGAAGAAGCAAACGTTCCTTCGACTGTGTCACGTTTGTCCTGTTAATGTTTCAGTACTTGTCTAGATATAATGAAAAAAACAGCAAAAACTTAGATGATGTTATTCACTTCTTACTGGGTTTCGAAAAAATTCAGGTCCTGAAAACGAAAATTTTTAGTTTATGTCAACAAGATCTGTGAGACTAAGAGAGCTTGAAGATCAAACTCCAAACTGCCCCGTGGAATGGGTAAAACACTTGTAAGTTTGCTAACAACAGTGTTTGGTATTTACATATGTGCGACATAATTTTTTGAAGGTAGAGTACATATGTTTCAATATGCCGTGTAACCTCTCACTTTAATGGTCCTTCTCTCTTCTGTCATTCAAATGAAGCAGTGTTTGTCGCCATCTTGTCTCGTTCTGTTACATGCGACTTATTGCTTTAGACAACAGAGGTTAATGGATAAGAGCATAGAAGTGGACGGTGGAACGTGTTAAGAGACGGTGAAAGCAGGCCGAAGACATATCTACTGACATACCTGCACTCTGCGGAAGTGAAGACCAACCGGTCCTGTAAGGCTGTCTGAAAGCTGCACCAACAACAGATAAAAGTGAATCACGCAGAATCGACAGGCGGCCCTTTTGTTCTCCAACGGTCATTCGCTCCGTGCACACACCGTCAAAAGCATTTTTAGGCGCGTTAGCAAAATTTCGAAAAGCGACTATTAGCTTCGACACGTCTGTCTCTGTCCGTCCGCATGGAACAACTCAGCTCCCACCAGACGGATTTTAATGAATTTTAATGTTTATGTATTTTTCGAAAGTCTGTCGAGAAAATGGAATTTTCATTACATCAGACAAAAATAGCGGGTTCTTTACACGAAGACCAATATACATTTTCGATCATATCTCGCTTAGTTATTCTTAGAATGAAAAATGTTTCAGACGCAAGTTGTACAGAAAATCGAAAAACACGTGTTATGTTCAATAACTTTTTTTTTAATCTTTCTGATTATGTGATAACGTGAAAAAATATCGCAGAGCGGGGCAGGTCACGTGACAATATGGCGCATGGGTTTTGCATGATGGATACCTAAGGCTACAAATACACACTCAGGTTTTGTAATACTTATTTCTTTTCCGCTGCAACAATGGCTGCACGAACGCGCCTCCATGTTACGTTATACGTACATTGCCTTTCTCGTCAAAAACTTGTTTTTTGGACACCGTCTGACTTGCATATTATCTTCAAATAAACAAACATACATGAGCATGGCTTCCTAATGTAGCCAAACAGTTATGTCTTTTACATTATATGTCTTCTTATAACATACAAATGCATGGCAAGATAAAGTTAACAGATGCTGTAAATCGCTAGCCATGAGCTTGCTTTTCATCACTGCTGCAAATGGCAGCAACAATATGCATTGGTGAGTCAATGTCCGCGACTTGTCTCGCGCCAAAATTCGCTTGCTGACCAGTCTACTAATATTGTCTAAACAAAAGAAAAAACTTTTTTGTGGCTTATCTAGCACTGTCAGACTACATACTTTAAGTTGTAGGATGTTTGATGAACTGGAAAGTATTTGAATGGATCAGTCGTCGCTCCATGGAGACACTGTTATGGCGTCCTGAAATGGCTGAAAACCCACAAGAAATCAGTCAGGTTAGCTTCCGTGGCCTGTGATTGAACTAAATATCTTCCAAATGCATGTCAGGATTTTAACCACTGCTCCAGACTCATCGCTACAACAGTATTATGGCGACACAAAGTATTTGTTTGATGGAAAATACTTAAATTAATTTTATACATACGAGTATTTCACAACAATAAACAGAATTCCTATATTTTATCAGTTATGGGATATTCTTAATATTATGTATGTACATGCGTAAGTACGTGGAAAAACACGTGTCCTTTAAATACGGTTCAAGAAAAGCTGTTTTATAAGATCATTAGTGTATGCGCAAAATACTGTCTGTGTGATTCGCTGTAGAAGGAAATGTACAAGTTCTCACATGCATTTTTCACATTCCAAGGTTAACAACTTCTGCACACTATTTTTAAATTTATATGGCATCAAGACCCAAAACGGATGGTTTGAAACACGTAATAATTTTACTTTTTTTACAGCGTTCTTCCTTATGTTTTGTCATCATGCAAGAGAAAAGATTTCTAGATTTTTCTGGAATTATTATCTTGTCTGACAACGGCCCCTTAGTCGACTTTCATCGGCTCGCTTAACTAACATAATTTAATCGATCTTCGACATGCAATGAACAATTTGCTTGTTACGTGTCTGCGAACCAGAAGGAAACATTTCCAGCACCTATTTTCAGTGTGATGAGTAAAAACATGATGTTAGCAGCAATGCATAGAAATAACACATGTGAACCCCGACGTAGGGCAGACTGGCGTTATGGCGAGAACTCTGCTGCTGCCTGCTGCCACGCGAAACGGTCGGAGTAGTTATCGGAGAAAATAATGTTCTGTACGTCAACATTTGAGATGCAATTGGCGTTTTCTTTCTAAGTTTTTGACAGATTTATAGTAGCGTCGTTTACTGGTACCATGTCAGGTTCGTTGTCTGTTATGGTGACAACGCATCATACTCTTCTCAAAATATTAATTTTAATTTAGGTATGACTTTAGTTTTGGTTGGAAAATTTAAATGGTAGAGACCTCCTGAAAGACTTTTTAGTAGTTCGGAGAATAATATTAAAAATGTGTGTTAAAGAAATAGGGTGAGAATATAAAGACTGGATTTCTTTAGCTTAGGATAGGAATCAGTGGCCGGCTGCTATTAACATGTTAATGGAGCTTCGGGTTCTACAAATTACAGCGACTTTCTCTATACGCTGAGCTCCTCTTTAGCTTCTTATATGGGACTTTGTTCTGCGAAGTGTGTTATATCAACTGAACCAGGGTGCTGTCTGGAAACCATATTTTGTCATGTTCTTTTATGTTTCATGATTTTGGTGTTATAGTCTAATTCTTTTCACGGCCATCTACATTTTATTTCTGTGAATCTGGCATCACGAATTGAACATCATTGCGCGCATGCACGCATTTACACACAAATATAGTTGTGATAAGCCTTATCAATAAAGTGACAAGCTACATCCGGTAAGGGTTTTGATATTTTTCGCTTTACCACCATGTTCAAGACGGCTTCAGGGCAGAAGGCTATTCATTACCAGGGACTCCCTCAGCGTGTGCATCGGGTAAAGCGTGAAGCCAACCACTCACCTCCACGCAGTACTATAGTCATCAATGCATGTCCTCTATTTCCCTTCAAGGCGTGAGGCGTAACGAACGACGATTTTCTTTTACGTTAACTGCACAGCACGTCTACGTACACACTCACCCACCAACAGATTCTCAAACACACGCACAGTTAACAAGTCAGTTTACACGTTAGTTATGCAATCTCTGCTGTTTGCCGTCTTTCTGTATAATGAACACGAACCCACAGTTACGTAATGTGTTATCCTATCCCTTACGGTTTGTGGGATTGTGGCGTGAATGGGACGGAGGTTGATTCTGCTTCAGCCGAAGTGTAGAATTCTTTCCGGTTCACGTTAGTGTTGCATGTATCCATGACAGACGGCACACATTTCTTCTTCTTGATTGACCGCCTCTTTCTATCTTAGTACGTTCGGTCTAGTTTCAGTGCGTGACTCAAGGATGCTGCAATTGCAGTCCATGTTTATAAGGCCTGGTGATTCTGCAAGGTGCTATGAACATCAATAATTAACAGTGCCCAAACTGGAGGTAATTAATGAGTAAAATGGAGGATGACATTATAAAGAGAGGTGCTGTATTTCTTATTTCCACATTTAACTACCGTATATTCTCGAATCTAATCCGCACCCTAATATAACCCGCACTAGTTTTTGCCGATTTCTTAAACTGAAAAAATTAGTTCGCGGTTCTAATCCGCACCTTTCCTTCAGCCGCCTTCAGAAGTCGCGTGGTTGGTGTCGGCTGCATGGAAAGCCATCCCGGAGAGCATTATCGTCAGATCTTTCAAGAAGTGTTGCATAAGCAATGCTTTGGACGGATCCGAAGATGGCATTCTATGGGAGGACGATGGTGAAGATAAAGATGATAGTGACTGGGTGACGGTTAACGATTCAGTTATGAGTGATGACGGCGAGTCTGATGAATATGAAATTATAAATATTATGTAATATATTATATGATGATTAATAAATAAATTATTGTATTGTATTATTCTTACGGCACGTACAGCGGCTCTTATCATTTTTCCAAAATCCAGCTCACGACCGCGAATCTAATACGCATCTGATTTTTTTAGCCCTCTGAAGCTGTAAAAAGGGTGCGGATTAGATTCGAGAATATACGGTAGTTCTGACAGTCAATAGTTCTTTATAGTTTGCAATAATGCTTTATGTTACAATGTGTTTTCTTACTAATAGAAAATATCGGACACAAAAATGTATAGACAATTATAGGGACGAAACTACTGTGTAATGCGAGATAAGATTAATTTATTGTAGAGAAATAATTTGTGATGTCGGGTGGATTAAATGTTCCTATATGGTTGGGTAAACGAATTTTGTGGTAAAGGTCATGAATATTATATGGTAAAATGTACCGTAAGGAAACACTGTAGAGGGACGTAATATTTTAGTTGTGTTAATATAGGAATGTGCATTGGGTCTTAGACAGAGGTTGCAGGAGTATGATTTTTTTTTGGCGGTCTTGCCTGAGCCTTAGCTGGCTGCGGATACAATGGTGATGAGGCGGTAACTGAATGTTGCAGATTCGGGAAGCCCAGATTTTAGGGACCGTCTTAAAATGAATACAGCAAGCTATTGACGCTGCGTGTGTCACATTGACCACAAGGTATAAGGTGCATGGGGTCTCCGGTTCTTGAACATTTGGGTCTCGCGTTAAATCCCGCTTGAACCTTAATGCTTGTTCACGAAATTTTGACTTTTGTTGTCAGGTGAGTGTAAAGTCATTCTGCGAGTTGACTGAGGTTCTGCGATTTCACAGTGAATTATGATTTGTTTAGGCCTATCCTGTGGTTCATTGAAGGACTGCCTAAATAACTGATGGCTGTAGCACCGAACGGCTAGATAAAAATGGTTACTGGATTGAAAGTGACGTATAAAAAAGCGTCTGTGGCCTAATTTAAGGTTCTTAGTTATCACTTGCCTGCAGACATTGAAAAATAACCCGCACAACTTCAGTTAGGTTAACTGTTGTCCAACCCGAAATTCGGACTCGTCATCTCCCGAACAGACGTCCTAAGCCATCTCTCTCAGAATTAGTTCTGAATAGCAACCGATTAGAGATACCGACCGAGACAGCTGAAGAATAGCCTGTTGGCATCAGTCAGGCTGCGCTGAATGTAGCGTTTGGCGCTGTCATCATTCGGGACGAGCAACGCCTTACAGCCGTGACGTCTGATGGTCATGCTGGTTCTCACGCAGGTCCTGAGGAGATCAAAAGTGCCGGCTAAGCAACCTGAGGTCGCGAGGAACAGAAAACATCTGACCTTAGAGGTCGCTGTGTGTAAAATTAACCACCTCTAGCCTTGCTGTTAGTGCGGTGCCATGACTGTGCCGGTACATCATTAGGTACAGACAAGGAAACTTGTCATACCACGTCGCTTCTTAACAAACACTGCAGGTGGCAGATTCATTCATATACGAGAAACTGGCTTAACAAGACTTGGTCTTTGATCTAGTTTTACTGCGATAAACAGTGAGAAAGAGATTTATATGGCAAGCTATATATTTCACAACCGAAACTGACAGCATTATACTGCAATTTGAATTCATGCTTAAGCTTTAATGTATTAATTTAATTTTGGTTCGCATCATTTACAGGTAACGCCTACTTCATATGAAACTCAAAATATTATGAATTTACTCAAAGGCGTTAATGACACAAGAAATTTGTAGTCAACAAAGTAAAAGAGCTCGTTGAAATCAAGTTTGATTGGAGATTAATTTTCCATGTAATTGATAAAAGGAAAAGCGGTGTCTGACCGTGCGTGGTGTACAATGTATGTATGTATGTATGCTTGTATGTATGTACGCATGCATGTCTGCATGTATGTATGTGTGTATGCATGCATGCATACATGTCTGCATGTATGAATGTATGTATGCATGTCTGCATGTCGGCATGTATGTACGCATGTATGTTTGCATGTATGTATGTATGTATGAATGCATGTATGTACACGTATGTATGTAAGCATATATGTATGAATCCATGTGTGTATGAATGTGTGTATGTATGTACGCATGTATGTATGTATGTATGTATGTATGTAAGCATGCATGTATGTAATGTATGTATGTACGTACGTAGTACCTATGTATGCTTGTATGTATGTATGTATGTAATGTATGTACGTACGTACGTATGAATGTATGTATGTTAATGTATTTATGTAATATACGTAAGTACATGTGGGCCGGGTAGCTCAGTCGGTATAGTGACTGACTACGGGCTGGACGGTCCGGGATCGAATCCCGGTTGGGACGAGATCTTCCGCACGTGTCCAGACCGGCTCTGGGGCCCACCCAGCCTCTCGTACGGTGGGTACCGGGTCTTTCCCGGGGGCAAAGTTCGGCCGGGGCGTGCTGACCACTCACCACCTTCTAGTGCCGTGGTCATGGAAGAGTAGAGCTATACCTCTACCCACCCTCTGGGCCACATCGGGCCTGTAACGGTTACACTTTACCTTTTTATGTATGCACATAGACACACACACACACACACACACACGCACACACACATGTAAGCAAACAGGGTGTTCCTGAAGTACACTGCACCTCCGAAAGTGTATATATTTAGGCCCAAAAGCAAAGACAAGTGTGTGTGTGTGTGTGTGTGTGTGTGCGCGCTTGAACGCTCAGTTTTAGGACTACGATGCTTCTCAGAAGAAAAGCGCCGAGCGAGTGCAGCGGTCTTTCCCGTATCGCAATGCTTGCTTCGCCAGACCCTCCATTCTCATGCCTATACATTTTGTTGGTCATTATGCGGTGTGATTGTGGCAGTAAATGGCCACAATCACAGTTCTTGAGCGCACGTCAATTCACACAGTCATTCCGTAACGACACAAACAATGATTTTCAATAAATTTGTGGCTGTCCATAACAGGAGACACACTGGTTCGTCCTCATGTTTTCCATCCTGGCTGGAACTGGCAGGTGACACAACTGCTGCACAGCTGACACAGGGTGTTCCTGCGCTACGCACAAGAACACCTTGTGTCTGCACTATTGTTTTCCACCCTATTTTAGCGTCGCTGTTAGAACATTTTTGAATGACAATTATCCGGAATGATAGCTAGGTCTAGGGGGGAACATTTTGCAGGGCCCATAAAATTACCCGACTGAAAGCTGCTGAATTTGTATTTGTGGGACCATCTGGAAAGCATTTTTTATTCTACGGCTGTTAGTGGCGTAGCGGATCCATAACGAAAGCAAACGAAGTGAACGCGTAACACGCCTGGAATATCTTAGTGCGTGCAACCGTGCAGGGCACGATGTTGGAGCCTCCCCTACTCTGTCTGCCAAGTTCCCCCCAGAAAGCCCTTTGGCTGCACAATTCGGTATCCCCTTTAATTCGTTGAAAATTCTGCCACGAACCTGATCTAATTTTTTACATACTTACTGAACCACCATTACTCAATTCCATACGTGATCTTCGATTCACATACCGTTTCGTGAAGGTTCTGCAGTGTTTGTATGGTTTTAATGAGGGTTACCAATGTGCATTTGTGTGTATCTCCTGTTCTGGCTGATTGCTGCAGCCTCCTCTGCTTTCTAACGTGACCATGTACATACTTATTACAGTTGTCAACTACTTCAGTATTCCGACCATTCATTCTGCATATCTCACTTGCTTTCAATTTGATCCTTTCGTTAAGTACCATAATTTTAGAATTGTTCAGATCACATTTAAAATTCAAATTTCTACAATATTTATCTATTAGCTTAATTTTCTTGTAACCCGTAAGTTGTAGAAGATGTTATAGCCAAATCGTCTGCTCAAGTACAGCGTGTGCGATACACACACACATTATATTTTTATTGCAGAATATGTATAAATATAAATATATATATATATATATATATGTGTGTGTGTGTGTGTGTGTGTGTGTGTTAAATATTGTACAACCCGATTTGTGTCTAAACTTTGAGACTAATAACTTATATGGTTAACTGAAAAAGCCAATTGTCACGTACGACTTTTTAAGGTTTTCGAAGCGGTGTACCTGAGTATTCCTTTCTTTTGGAATATGAAGCCGCGTCACTTGGTAGTCGGCTCCGGACCTCTAGGGACATTACAGTGTTTTAATCGTCAAGGTTCTGGAGTATTTGGGCCTTAGAATTTTAAGCTAGGACTGTATATCGGAAAGTCGGGAACCGATTGCCAATTACTCGGCCTTATATCCTAGAAGAACGAAATCCTGACTTGTAAATTACTGTAGATCCTGCACTTTAACATTCAGAGACAGCAAGACTGTCGTGAATGATGCAAGAATTCTAGGAATATGGAGAGAAATTCACGATGAAAGTTTATGAAAACCTAACGAAGAGGTGATTATTGAATATTGCGTTACGTCCTGAGAGATAGAGGCGCTTCAGTATTTTTCTTTTCGTATTTTCTGTCGGTGTTGTTCATAGTTACGTTTTGAAGATGAGTATAGCTGATCCCACCATTACCTGGATGTGCCGGTTATTTCACGTCAAACACTGCTCGCAAGCGGCCGGACAACCCGACTCGCACGCTCACTCACAGTACGTAATGTAACACAATCAAAATTATTGTCTGTTCTTCACATTGTGTCCTGCAGAGACTTGTACACCTGTTTGTACCTCTCCACACAGATCCATCCACAACGTACGAAAAATCTCTTTGTCGGCGAATCTCCTGCTGTCTTTGGAACGTAGTGTTCTTCCTCTGACTGTCAGAATACATCGCGGTTATGTTCTTGCCGGCTGGACATGACAAGACCATCGTGGTTTACCGCGCTATTAGGACTTTATTGCACTTATAACACCATACAAGAGACTGGGTCCTATTTAAAACATCAGAGTTTAAATCATAGTAATATTGCTATTAAAACTAAACTTCGTGGCCTTAGTCCGCACGCGAACTATACCGACAGAGCGGCCGCCGCCGGTCGGCGAAGTTAGTGCCAACTTTTGCGGATAGAGGGGTGTCACGTGGTCAGCGCAACGGG
>Ga0131853_10016070_pt1 | contig 13676 bp, 8 predicted proteins | sample TergutLab28metaG_FD_92764 | JGI IMG/M metagenome (GOLD analysis project Ga0131853, IMG submission 92764) | Labiotermes labralis P1 segment gut microbial communities from Petit-Saut dam, French Guiana - Lab288 P1 (version 2) (version 2) | ecosystem: Host-associated > Arthropoda: Insects >... | reverse complement strand
TGTATATACACATGTATTTTATTCAGTTTATTCCTACTTGACGAAAAGAAGACGAAGACAGCTTCAAAACAGAACATACCTGACACCAAAAAACAATTTTTTTTCCAGCTTTTAAATACTGCTAAAATAAGCACAAAATCATTTCATCGGCCTACCGCTGTGAAACAGCTCTGAGTATCGTCTAGTGACCCCAAGAAAATTGCTAATTTGTGAATATGACAAAGTCATACTTAACCAAATTGAGAGATTATGGTGGCTACTTCATCGCTACAATTTGTTTGTGGACCGAAGATCGACTCCCAGTTATTTTCTGTGTGGAAATTCACAAAACCAACAGAGATATTTTATCAGAACTTAAAATTAGCCCAGTCGCAAAGAAAATCCAAAACTACATAAACAAATGGGCGCAACATATTAAGCGAATGGACAGACACAGACTGCCACACTTCATTACGCAATTTCAACCACGTGGAAAACGAAGCGAAGGACGACACATCAGAAGACTCCTCCACTGTTAATGGGATAGGAACAGGTCACGAGTCTTAAACCCCTATAAACTATATAATGATTATGATTATTATTATTATATATACCTAGGTACACTGCTCAGGTATACGATTCTCTACTCCGGTCAAGGGTTTTATGCTTAAGTTCAGGCTTCTGATGCGAAGTAGATTAGAACTGTGCTCTTCTGAATTATTATGCAGCGAAGTGCAATGTCCCAAATTTTGAAAATGAAATCTTACTTGCACCTGCAGTTATGACTAAACAGTACGCTCAAAATTATATTCATAAAATTCAAATCGACAGAAATAACATACTCATAATTGGGCAATTTATGACTAATTTTTTGACGAAAAGGATTTGGGCAAATCCAGTGTTCCAAATAACGTCTTCAATTTACATTTCGATTCTTCGACTCTATGAAGGAAGTGTGCTCAGCCTTACAATGTAAATCTCTGTAACTCCTTTTTTCTCAGTATTTAACCAACTCGATGCACAAAATTTTTTTTCACAATAATTTTTATTTCATGCCTCTACATGTTTCGAGCACATGTGCTCATCATCAGGAGGTCAAAATTGCATTACACAGCCTCTGGTATAATCACACCTCCTGATGATGAGCACACGTGCTCGAAACATGTAGAGGCATGAAACAAAACCTATTGTGAAACAAATTTTGTGCATCAAGTTGGTTAAATACTGAGATAAATATACTGAGATGCACGGTAAGCAAAATGTCAAATCTCTGTAATATGTTGCACTAAGTAATTTTACACGTCATGTTCCAACGTTTAGATATATGAAATATAGAATAAGTTTATTATTCCAGTAAATATTTAGAACTTTCCATTAGCCCCATAACAATACGATAATTGATTTTTTGTTTGTTAAATCCGAATCGAAAACCTCAAAGAGTAGAGGCTTATAGCGTTGAGCATAGGCTGATTTCGAGTTGTAAATTGGACAAAAACGTAAAGATAAACAGGCGTGGCCTCGTTTGGAACAGCTGCTTACTCAGACTGAAGAAACCGTAGCAGCCTTCTCAGGAAAGCGGGCCTCCTGCTACAAAATCGAACATGAGACTATTGAATATGTAGCAAAGTGTTACTTACCGAATCGTACCATTTCATCTTTAGAAGCTGAAAAGGAACAGTAATATTGTGTGAATATGGTTTCTCAATTTAAGAAACTGTAGCTTAAAGAATGCTTTTCCAAAACACGTTATATTTATTATCTCAATATTCTTTACATGCAGTACAAGCAAGTAAAATGGATAAGTGTGTAACCAGCATAAATTCATTAAATTTAGTTCAAGCAAATTTCAGTTTCAGTAAATGGGACATCGTCATAAAACTTTAACAACCTGCGCTATCTAAACCAAAGGAAAGACGTTTTATTCTTTTAAAACGCATAAACTCTCCCGCAAGGAATTTACGATGAAACATCTTAATTACAGCATCTTGTCAGTGATGCGGGCCCTACGGAAAACGTACCACGACAGGATAAATGCGAGAAGAGATGTTCATTTGGATCTTAACACTATCATCAAATCTTTATTACAGCAGAGGAACGTGATCATTCAGACATTTTATACACTCTCTACCCTCCATCATGGAAACTCATAATTATCTGCGGGAAAGTCAAGCAGATGAGACTTTACACACACTCTGTTACTGATCTCGTTAAGAAGCTGCTATATTCCTCCCTTCATCCTTTCTTTCAATTCACAGCTACGTCTTGCCATGCTCTCTCTCTCTCTCTCTCTCTCTCTCTCTCCATCTCAGTTTCCCAGCTTATCCTAGTATTCCTTTGTCTCTATTTACGAATCACTGTCTCTGTCCTCAAGAAGTTTCACTCACTCATTCACTATCTTTCTCGGGTGTTCTTCCTAATCTTGCCATCTCTCTATTCCTCCCATTATTGTCCTACTATCTCCTGAAAAACGTTGCTAGTGTCCTCTAAAACCACCTTAGTTGCGTGGGACAGAAAAATACACGTATCCTGAGTACCTAACGAGGATTTCAGCTCTTTATCTACTTTACAAAAGGGTAATAAGGAGAAAGATTTATGAGTGGAAAGGATTGATTACACATTTTTCAAATATGGCAGTATTTGCTCTCTTAAATCTTAAAGTTGCTCTTTTATTACAACCCAAGTCCACTACTGCCAAGCATAACACGCTACACATAAATTTACATTTAAATTTTCATCATGTCGAGAGTTTTACAAATAAATTTTTAGAACTTGAACTCTTTGTTTTTGTTATGTCTTCATTCAATGTACGATGTGCCATTTCTGGTGAAGATAAAAATTTTTAAACTTTTAGTAAATCAGCGCTTATTCAAATTCAAATTTGTTAGTGGAGTTTCTTGTACACCATTGGTCGTAACCGTTAACACCAGGATTTTACCAATGCAATCCATTAATATTATTACTCATGGCTCACATTTACCTAAACCAATTACTATACCCTGTCAAGTGTTCATCTCATTCAAGTTGATATATACATAAAATGGAGACAATTTTTATTGACAATTCATCATTTCTCGTGTCATCTAGAGGTCTTGCACCGTCTTTGTTACAGAATCATCCCATTTGCTTTTTCCTTTGTGTAAAAATTTACTTATTTCTTTAAATTCTATAATCTCATTACGGCTTATTATTTTATTGCTCTTTATTCCTTCATTTATATGCAACCACTTAATACCCTAAATTTTTTTCTCGCCACCAGTTCTCTCATTTAGTAATACACTCATTTTCGTTCCACAGGGGGCATCTGTTATTTTCGGCATATCCCTTACACTTTCTAGTTTCTACATTTCTAATCTAAACAATGTTTACCACATTCTTTTCTGTTACACTGAAATATGTATGTCTCTCTCCCCCATATTCCAGCACGAGATTAGACATATTCTTTCTTCAATTTTTCTCTGTTTGCCTCTATTTGAATATCGCTACATGTAATTTAAGTACTTTATATACGTTTTTCAAATCATTCTGCGTAAGCAAATACATCCAGGCCAATATAAAGAAACGGATATATTCAGTTACAATTAAGGAAGAAACAGACTGACTGATGGAAGGATACTGCGAATACTGCGGACACTGCGGATACTGAGGATATTGCCACCGCAAAATGAGTGAGTTTTGATCATTTTAAAAATATAAAGACAGCAAAATTATGAAGATCTAATCAATAAAACAATAGAGAATTTCCTAAGTTTATACGAAAAACTGCAAAATTGGTTTTGTTTTACTGAGCCTACACAAACTCACACAGAAATATTGTCCACAGACGCCCAAAATTTGCGTATTCCACACCATCAGCTTACATAATTACGCACTTAGATTGCAGAAACAAATTTGTAACACATGTTTTTGGAGTTCACAAACAATTGTCATTATTTCGTCTGTGATTGTTTTCCTGATTTATGAAATTCCTGTCCCTCCAATTGTCCAGAAGCCGTTCGCACTTTTTCAAAAACTTTGGCTAGTACTTTCTTTTACTCGAAAAACTCAAAACCAAAGTCAGCATTCCCTAATACCCAATATTCATATGATGTCGCCAGTACTTAGCACAGAGTATTTCCGGCGCAGCACTACATGGAACATACAAGCTATTATCTTATATACTGCTGTAAACATGAAAATATTCAAAGAAAATTCTAGTTTTACCAACACGTCTTATTACTGCCATAAGTTGTATACATCTAGCACTTACATGAGGAGATCCCGTATTTAAACTTGCCATTAATAAAATATTTTGCAAAAAAAGGAAATAAATTTTAAAAACGCGTTTTCCTGCTACGTTACTGTGACAGAGCAGTTGACGTGTACTGTAATTTAAAAGGACAAGTTTGTTTGTAGTATTCAGCAACAACATTCAAAAGTGTATACCGTGGATACAATTTATTTCTCTGATTTGTTTTGTATATCAATGCACTGAACAAATCAGAATCCGCTAAAAGAGCTACATCGACTACTAGTTAGTTATGGGCAACGTGTGGATTCTGCTTCATTTTGCCAAGCGTATCTCAGTTTTTTTCTGTGAAAGGTGTGCATCATGTTGGGTTCGTTATTGCAGGTGAGTGTCGTAATTAGAGTTGTTATGAAGTTTGTTTGTCATGATTCAATTATGGAAATTTCGCAGGAAATGCACGTAACTATGTAATGGGAATGACACACGAGGTACCTGTCCTGCAAATACGGTACGTTGCAACCACAAGGTCTAAAACAGCGACACTGCTGTTGCTGCTGCTGCTGAAATTCACCGCCTACTTCATTATGAATCATTATTGTATATCTTTATAATTATAAGGCCCTATTCCACCCAGCAAGATCGTCTCCACTCTTTTTTCTCAACACAATACACTCTCTTACTTGGGCGTTTTTACATTTTGTACATGTATTCTAATGTGTTTCTTGTGTATTGCTGCTATTTTAAGTTGTCTTGTGTGTAATTGTTGTTGATTGACCGTGTGTATTGTTGTAGTTGTGTTGTGTGTATTGTTGTCATCTTATGTGTATTTGTAGTACTGTGTGTGCATTGTTGTTTTTTTTTTTACTTTAGATGTCGGACTGCTGTCTAGAAGTCAGTATACGGAAGGTCCTGCGACCGGCCATCTCGACACAGGTTTTTCTTGGTTTCCCTGTGTCTATAAGCAAATGTTGAGATGGTTCCCAAAATTCCAAGTTGCCACTACATGCTTCTCATGTAGCCCTCCCGACTTAAATTTAGCAATAACCATTTCCACATTTTGTATGCATGTAAAATAACCACTGCCACCGGGTGACAACCCAATTGCAGTTAATTATTATTATTATTATTATTATTATTATTCTCCTATGAGATGCACAGTGACGGAATGAGAAAATTAAGAAAGATTCAGCCTGGATTTCAGTGGAAAGTTAGCCACATAAATTTAATAAAGAATAGTGACTCTCGAAGATTCTGAAATAATATACCGTGTCGATTCGTAAATACCTTTGGGCTTTTCGAAGGATTGTAGTAATGCTGGTAACTACTGGTTAACGCGCTTAAAGTCCCGGAAGATGAATCTCTGTGAGAAGAAGTAAGTCAGACAGAAACAGCCTACAAATCACAATATATTTGATACAATCTTACTTAATTGTTATTAAAACTGACACAAGTGCTGACGGCAGCACGTACTCGTGTGTTAATTTCAATATGATATGCCACAGCTGGATAGATTTTACAACAAAAAATGTTACTTTTTTCAACCACTCGAGAATTTATAGTTTGTTATGGAACGTAGTAAATTACATTGTGAGCTGTTTTAGACAATGTCATGAGCCCCCGAACTCGAAAATGAATTGGAAAATTCTTGAGTACTTGAGTAACAATTAATTTCTGAAGGATTTAGCTACATGGAATTGTATGCATATGTCAGGCTACGGAAATCTTCTCCATCTCTCTACATCCACACTTACATCCCATACTGGTACAAAGGAATTTATACAATTCTTAGTAATGTCAATGCATTTTAAATATTTTACGTTAAGGCTGTCCTACTTCTTAGCCAAAGCTCTGCAAAAATGAAAAAGCAAACAATAATCTGAACTCCAATAATTATGCCAGTCCTTCCATAAAATTTTGTGCAGTGGTCTACGCTGCTCCATGCGGCTTATGAGTTACAAGAGAAGTGCGAGCCTATTACATATAATTAATACTGAAAGAAGTCTTGTCTGCATTGTACTGTTACACACACGAATGTTACAGCAAAATTACTACTACCATTGAGATACACATTTTACAAACGAAGTCCTATGTAAACAAAATGTCTAATACACATTGGAAAATGAGCAATCAGCAAGTTTCCTCTTCACACAGAACCAGCTGTACCTATGTTTTGCAAGTTCCCTGCGTGATGTTTAATATTTAAATTATCAATACGTACAGAGTATATTCATGAAAGCATAAAACGATATTTTATGCCCCTTGCTGATTTTCTGGTTTTCACTTACTTCATGTTATAGAAAAATTAGAATTTATGGACTAAAAATGAAAATTTTACTGTCTACAAATTTTGCATTTAGCTACATGAAAACTTCTTTATTTTTGCAGCAAGAACAACTGCACAATTATGTAATAATATCCAACAAAGCTTAAATAACGTTTAGCAGTGTCATATAAGAAATGCAGTTCATATGCTCCCCCTAGTAAGATCAAAGTTACTAATGCCAAAGGTCTGCGTTCACTCCCCGTTTTGCGATGAGTGTGTTAAGTCGTGCGCAAGAAGACTACAGTACGTACTGCGCAGTGTATAAAGGTTCCTCTGCATTATATTCACGACAATTCCTTACTCATTAAAGTATGCACAAACCATGACACAGAACAATCGTGCTTGTAGCTATAGCAACGAAAATGAAACAGGATATTCTCTTGTTCAATGCAGTTCATAATAAACAGTTAGAAAAACGCTTGTAACTTACATATACAGGGTTATTCGAAACGATTGTCGGGGTTTTAACAACTTGTCATACACAGTACCCTTGAGATAGCAGTATATGTGTTCTTTATTTAATAGAATAATACTTCAAGCTTGTGTTACGTACCTTACAGGCGCTCTATATGTGCACCCTTTGTGATTCTACAAACATCAACACGATAATGAAATGCAAGCACACAAAACGCCTTCTCACTGCAGTTAGCCACCATCGTAGTAAACTGCAATCCAAGCGGAGAAATGCATAACTACTGCACATCGTACATCACAAAAGAAAACTTTGAGAATTTTTAGATCCATCGGTGCAACTACATACACCTATCCCAAGTGTATTGTGTATGACAAGTTGTTAAAACCCCGACAATCATTTCGAATAATGGTTTATACTTAAACTACAAAGCGGTGTATTAATGGCTCAAATACTAGAACAACTTAATCTAAGATTTTTTCCGTCTGTTTCCTTTCAAAGAATGCAGGGTCCTTGTGACTGGCCGCATTTTTGTTCGTATCTCGGAAAATCTAATCTATGATGAAGAAACAAAACCTGGAACGCATAGATAGAAGTGAGAATTATGTATATTTAAGAAAGGGGACTTGAAATACAGTAGTCCTTCATCAGGACGCACTTCTCTCAACTTGAAATACAGTAGTCCTTCATCAGGACGCACTTCACTCAACTTAAAATACAGTAGTCCTTCATCAGGACGCACTTCTCTCAACTTGAAATTAAGAGATAATTGAACTAACGTCCACTTCTGACCAATTCCTGTGTAGGCTGTTCAAAGCTTCCAGGCGCCGGACTATCGTTAATACTCTGCCCACGGCTTGTGCATAGACTCGAGCGTCATTATTTGTACAAAGAAATCTTGAGTTGAACCACATGTCAAATACTCACTGAGAAAATGGGGTAATTTGAACTCACCCAAAAATATTAATATTCACACAGGTCAGTCGCCGCGGAAAAACGTCACGAGGTGGCATTCTTCCGGGTCACCCACAATTCCCACACTTTTAGAACTTTGAAATATGGGGTGTAACTCATTTATCGTAGCGTGTTCTCCCATCTGAATATATTTGTCTTTTGGCACACTTGGGCTTCCAGTATCACAAGCAACGTGTGCTCTGTGACCAGCAGGTATAGATCAGTATAACTGCGAGCAGCTTATTATACCTTTAGTAAACTAAATTCAAGTGTCATGTAAAACCTACACGTCTAACGAACACGATGAAAGAAAAGCAATGAGTTTTATGTCAAAGAACTGGAATGTTAGTAATGACAAATCAGCTATATTAATCATGCACTGTGTAATGATAATCGAATCAGCTACAATTGGAATCGTAGGTAGGCGTCGACTTGAAAATTTTTTCAGGTTAATCCCAGGGATAAATTTATCTTTGTCCAAGCTCCTAAATCAGCCAGTCATTCCTAAATTTAATACAGCTTCCCTGAAACACCGGAAGCAGAATGACATAATTCTGAACCAACTGGAGCATTCTGCAACAGAATTGGCGGTGGTGCGGCCAGGGTCAATGTGGTCGGGCAGAAACGGTCAAGTTCCACCAGCCATGCAATTATACTTCATTGTCAGAAAACTTTAATACTGAACAACGCTGTATCAAACCTAACACGTTTAGGAAAATAGTAAATAATTAGTATAACAATAATATAATCATTATTTCATGTTCGTATTTCTGCATCAACAGAGGTTCCTAAAACATTTACATCAGTTTTTAATGAACCGTGTTAAAAACTAAATAGCAAGAGTCAGCCTCAACTGCAGTACGTCACACGCCTGTACTAAAAATTTGGAGTAATTACCGTCCATAAATTTGGTGCGCCAAACAATGTTTTACGCATGAAATTAGAAGCGCTTGTTTACGAGAAAATAAATCAAAATATAAGAGAGTTTTCCATTATACACAAATGCGAGGTACCTTTCTATTCCCGTGACATAATCGACATTTCTCATTTAATATACAGTCACAGTTTTACCCATATATATTATATACGCATAACAGAATAGTAAGTGGGTGCGAGCCCTTTCGGTCCTGATGCACGTAGGCTCTTTGACAGGCCCTTGGTGTCCGCTAAACCAATGTCCAATTCGTGGGAGCCGTTTTCCTTCAGTAAATTTCCACACTACCTCTAAACTTAATCTTCTAACATCCTTAGGGTCGAAGAAAAAGGAACCCAAACAGGTATGTCTGATTTATTTATTTATTTAATTAGCATACCAACTAATGCACATAAATAAAATTTCACATTAAAACACTTAAAATCGCTCCAACATGTTTAGGTCCTAAGATAAATCTTCAGGGAGCTACACTGTTCCTTGCTAAAGTCACATTTTTAAAAATGTGACTTTAGCAGGGAATAGTGTAGCTCCCTGAAGATGATCTTAGGATCGAAACATGTTGGAGCGATTTTAAGTGTTTTAATGTGAATTTTTATATATGTACATTAACTGGTATGCTAATTAAACGATTCTACGAAATGCACGGTGCAACGTTAAAGACAGGTATGACTGAGTGTCGCCAAAGTTTTACACTCAAACAAAAATTGAGGTGAGGTTTCATCTTCTCCTCCACACGTCCTACAAAAAGGACAGTCTATCAGCCCCATTATGTAGAGATGCTTTCGTATAGTGTTATGTCCAGTAAGCAGGCCAGTAACAACCCTAGATTGTAACCTGTTAGACGACAGTAGCCTAGTCTTCGCAGTAGGACTAGAGCCTGATATCAGCTCTCGAGCATCCCTCTAAGTAGGCCTACAGTAAAGACACCGCCACGTTTCCATAGACTGGTTGTAAATCCAGCGTTTTTTTTTCTTGTATTCTGCCTAGAGACCCTCATGGCCGATTCCCGTCCAACAAACTGGTGAACAATTCCCTCCCTTGCGAGCCCATCGGCAGTTTCATTTCCACGTAACCTAGAATGTAAAGAGATCCAAAATAGTCTCACGAAACATTGGGTGGAAATGTCATTTAACGCCTTTTGGCACTGTTATACCAATAGGAACTTTATTTTGGCAGTCTGAAGAGCTTACAAAGCAGCCCGACCATCAGAACAAATACTAATGTATTGCTTTGGTATAGCGTACATTTGAATTTCTAAAGCACAGACCAAGATGGCGTATATCTCGACACGAAACCTCTAACATATTTTCCTAGAGAGATACTGAAATTTTCGCAAAGATTGACCATAGACTCCGGCCCTGGTTACCGAAGTGTCTTGGACCCATCTGTATACCAGACGAACCCCTTAACTGCAGGGTGAGTCCCAGGTCCTCTGGTCCACGGTTCTCTAGTCAACATAGTAATCCTCTACTTGGGATGAAAGTTACATACTGGTTTCATAACATCGACTAAAACAATAAATATGGGACCGACTTCTGAAACCACATCAATACGTGTTATGCTGCTGTGCCTACGATTGGGGTGAACGAAGGGCCAACATCTCAGACTCCAGAGTCGTTTTCCTTCGCTAGTCTTACAAAAACGATGTAAACGAGTTACGAAACCGGGAGATGACTGACAGTTTTTGAAAGGTCACAGCGTTAATATTTAACTTCCACGACGCCTGAAAGCACGCCACTGAACATAAAACTAAATATTCATCTTTGGAGAATACAGCATATTAATTTATAATGTTTGCAGGTACATTTAGATCTAATGACGCAGAATCTCCCGTGAAAAACACACCTTTGTTAGAATTAAAATAACGAGATCAAAATATTCACAACTTCGTGGCCACGATAAGCAGAAGAAGCGGGTTCCTAAAATATGTAACAATCTTGACGAATTTTTATGTATGTTATTGTATAATTTATTTTAGTTTATGATTCCACGGGAAAGTCTATCTACAATTATCACTGTTAAATAGGAGAGATATATAGGCGGTGGGTATTTTTATGCAGCGGTCTACGTCACCCCACATTCAGTGGAATTAAAACACAACTCTCACATCTACTCCGGGGTTTGTCATAACGTTGAGCAAACCAAATGTTACATTCGCGACGTCCGTCCGTCCGATTGCATGGAAAAACTGACTCCCAGCTCACTGTCTGCTAACAGTGGGCGGGTTTTCAAAATTCCTAATTGTAAAATAAACGTACTATATTCTTACAGATACTTATATATATCACTCTATAGAATATCAGCAATTATTATGCTGAAATATAGGCCTATTTATAATGTAAATAAAATTAAATTTCCAGCGGAATATAAATTTTACTTACGCCAATTGCAGTTCAAGTAACACCTTTCAGTAAATTCAGCAAGTGCAGACTTGTTGGCTCATAGAACGAATGACGTTCCGCTTTGGGAAGAAAAGTATGTAATGGAGTTCAGTGTCATTAACTCGATACTGAGCACAGTGTCTGTCACTTATTTTATATAACCGACCCCTCTAGCAAGCACTAAGTGTGTTAGAAATGGGGCTTGTATTAAGAATATAGTTAAGCCAGTATAAATGCTCAAGTATTGCAAGAAAGTGAGAAAGCGTTTTTTTTTTTGCTAGAACACAATATATTTTTAGTAACCAAGTTTCGACAACGATTCAACATGAGTGAGTGAGTCAGTGTGTGAGTGAGTGAGTGACAAGTGTAATGCGGGGAAAGGAAGGGAGTTCCATATTCCTGGTGGGAACAGCCAAGTCCTGAAGGCAGGAAAAGAAGTGCAAGATAACTGACTCACATTAATAATGACGAGTCTTCCAGAGGTATGAAAGATTCCAGAGTGCTCTCTTCTTCGCTGCCTGTCAACAGACTACTGTCTGTGACATCATCACCTCTACAGTGGCAGCGACAACGAAACGTCAGCGCAGAATGTTTATTCTTACTTTCTTCTGTAACAACGTATAGGCTCTCTATGTAACTTCAAAATAATATTATCAAGCCTAAAGCTTTCGCCCCCCCCCCATAACATGGTCCATGTAAAACTAAATGAACAGCACACACAATAACTCATCCTACGTATGTGGTGTTTATTACAATTATGGGGCTATTAGATATAGTGGGGCGACATGTTTCATTTAATAACTTAAGAGTGTTAACATGGGCACAGATTCTTGTAAGGTAACAACCTAGAGCTGAATAAAATGATTACAATATATGACGTCACGTGCAATAGATCTAGACTTATTATAGAATTTCACTGTGTTTGGCTTTTGGTTGATTTAACGAAAGATTTTCGGATAAATCCGTTGCCCAGCTCCCGATACTTTTCAGTGTGGGAACTGAATTTTAAGGAATATGGAAAGAATATGTCTTAGAGTACTATTACATTATTCATCCTAATTGAAGAAAATCATAACAGTTCTCAGAATAGACTGTATTTGGCGCGAAAATTTAGAAGTGGTACCTCGCGAAAAGGCAACAGTTCTGCCAATCACTGCAGAATAATACAACTAGTAAATGGTTTATTTGCATGTTTATTACAGTGTTATTTGTTGTTGGCTTAAGGTGCGAAGTTTTTACAAAACAGTAATATAGTCAACGTGGTATATTAAAGTTTATGTTCAATGATCGAAAAAGAACCGTTATGATAAAGAGGGTGTGCGTCCCTTAAAATAATCCGGGCATATTGAAAGCAGTAATAAACAATTAGGGAATTTTAGGCTAGGTTTAGTGTGAATGCAGGGTGCTACAGAGAATAGTATTCTAATAAAGGATAACTTAGAGTTCTGTATGACGGAGGTAAAGTTAGCTACCGTAGTATGTCCTACTGCTCCACGTAACTTACGAAAAATAAAGAAAAAATGTGATCAAAGTGATTAAGTTATTGCAGAGACGGACAGTAAAACGATGTTTACTTTCGGTTTCTTAACTAATCCTTAAATATTGGCAGACTATTTTAATAAAATGCATAAGGGAATATACTTTTAAAACAAAACTTTGAAATGTAAGTTCACACAATGTTGTTCAAACTTTCCTACTTTTCTGGTTATCCATCTACCTCTCTCGCTGTCAACTACCTAACTTGGTACTTACGTACCTGCCTGCCTGCCTGTCTGCCTAATTACTTATCTATTTTTCTTTATTTCTTTCTTTCTTTTTGTGTCATTTACCTATATATATAATTTATCTATCTGTCTGTCTGCACGTCTGTCTGTCTGTCTGTCTGCGCATCTAACGAAGCATCCTAACGGTATATCAATCAAATTATCCACATTAACCTACAAGTTTAAATTGTGTCATTAACCTAATCCGCCATAACAAGTCAGTCTTATAATTAGGATTAAGCGGGTTAGGCTGCAGGGATTCCCCAAAGCGTCCTTCGTTTTAAAGCTGTTGAGAAATATGATGTGTACACTTCGGTCCGTTTTACTGACTCGGCCTTCCGGAAAAAAAAAAAAGTTTGTCTCAGAATAGTAGCACAGCTGGTTCTATAAAGCTGTCTCTCAAGAACTTCGAGAATTAATGAAGTGCGTAGATTATTCGGTGAAACTGTGGTCTTTGGTACTCCGAAAGGCTGTACCATATGACTGAATAAGTGGAAGTCTTTATCTATGAAAATTATAGCTACAGAGAAAGACGAACTGTCGGATTTTGCATTTCAAATTTCAACGGGCTTTCTACCAGTTTTAGGCGTTCTTGACGTAGTTAAAAAGAACGCCCCATTTGGAGAAAACTTACAACCGTCCTTCTGTGACATAGAATCAGTGTCTAAACCCTCCGTCGAATTTTCCTGAAATTCCTTGTATTTT
>Ga0131853_10016069_pt1 | contig 13676 bp, 8 predicted proteins | sample TergutLab28metaG_FD_92764 | JGI IMG/M metagenome (GOLD analysis project Ga0131853, IMG submission 92764) | Labiotermes labralis P1 segment gut microbial communities from Petit-Saut dam, French Guiana - Lab288 P1 (version 2) (version 2) | ecosystem: Host-associated > Arthropoda: Insects >... | reverse complement strand
TTTGTATTACAGGCATGATGCCACAATACCCAACTGGTACAGCAAAATTATTGTGACTTTTTATAGTATGACTTTAGCAAGGACGATATGGCTCCCTGATGATGGTCCTAGGACCGAAACATGACGGAACGTTTTTAATGTTTTAATGTATAAATTTTATATATGTGCAGTAATTGGTATAATAATTAACTCAACAACATGCACGGTGTAACAACGAAAATAAACATCCTTATTCTTCAAAACAACTAACATAATTAGTCCATCTTTAAAAAATCTCCAGTCGTAGGTGTACTTTATATTATGTTAATTTTAATTTGATTTATGTTCAAAAATTTCAATACAAATTTTAAAGTATATCTGTAAACACCATTATTTAGTTACAGCAATATTTATAACCTCGGTTTGCTTAACTGCAATGTTTTCATTTTTTTATCTTTCTGTTGCGGATTAGACAACTCAGTAGCTCTAATGAACTGAAAATTCTCTTGTCTGTAGATTTTAGTGTTCCTCCTGCTCTTTTTTCACTACATTTTGACTACTTACCGTTTATTCTCGGCTATTTACCGTCATCTATTCTGTCTACGTGACATTCCCACATTTCTTCCATACACTAATCCTTTTACCCTACTAGGCAGATTTGTTAACGGTAAATATAATACTTACTGTTTTCATGTTGTCAGTTTTCCGACTTGTTAGAGATGAAAGTGCAATGTGGTTTTGCTTACCTGCAACATAGAAGTGAGCATACTGCAATATGAAAAGCGAAAGATGCTTATTTTAAATGTTTGTTCACAATTTATCGCACATTTCACAACTAAATATTTTAAATTCTATACACATTAAATATATATATCTTAGGCCCTTCAAATTTGAATTAGGGATAGCCCCACTGTGTCCGAAAGGAAATTAATATTATTTGAACCACACTTTTAAAAAAGTACAAACCTTGTCGTGCATTCAAAAGATCATACATTCTTCTAGCTCCATCATATATATTCTGACATAATTTATTTTTAAAGAACCTTATGCCCTTCTGCAAATGGCTGACTTAATTACCGGCTAATGATCCTATGAATCTAATTTATGTAGGGTGTTGAGAATTTGCAAGATAATGTTGAAAGAGAAATCTAATTAATTATACGTTAGATGTCTGTTCAGCTTCAGGAAGCAGTGATCCCCTTAGAATTAGTTAATTACTCACTGTATACGAAAATATCGGCTAGCTAGGAGCAAGGCTGGTTATGGAATTAAATGGAATAAAAATCATAGAACTGTTCAAAGCGCTCTCTGCAAGAGCTGTCAGTACCGAACACAACACTTCTTCAAAGGCAAGATACTTGACCGAGGGCACAGTAGAATTTACCAGGACGCGCATAATAGTAATTAATCTGAATTTAAGCGTAGAAAAGGCAAATATCCAGTTGTGCCAAAACAATTACGCGAAAAATGTATGACTCACGGCTGACTTGAAATGATCTCACACGTTTGAAATGCGACAAGAATACTTACCTTAAGACTTGTATCGTGTATTGATGTTCTGCTTACATAATTTTTAGTACTTGTGGAAAATGTAGATATAAACATGTTATGTTTTACCTTCATGACAAATTTTACACGCCTAAATCAGATGGTTCTTGTGTTCAAGTGTGGGGGGGGGGAACAAATATTTTTCCAGTACACCTTCAAACAAATATTTTAAAATCTTACATTAAAAGAGTGCCCTACAGCTCCGACTTCAATGCTCACATGCTTGCTATTTACACACTTTATTATCCAACTAATGCACAATATAAAATATGTAGATACAATTAAAATTATAAAATATTTAAAAGGGCTCCAACATGTTTCGGATCACAGAGGATCCATCATCAGGGAGCCTTGTAGAGTGCTTGACTAAAAATTACAAGAATGATTCTATCGTGTCCGTTGACACGGACAAGGTCGGTGTTACGGCAGCATATTCTGACCGGTTGTGCGTGTGTGTAGTTCATTGTAGATGAAGGCACTCATATACAGTGAATTACACACACCACAACGGGTCAGAATATGCTGCCATAATACTGACCTTGTCCATGTCAACGGACACGATAGAATCATTCTTGTAATTTTTAACCAAGCACTCAACAAGGCTCCCTGATGATGGATCCTCTATGATGCGAAACATGTTGGAGCACTTTTAAATATTTAATAATTTTAATTGTATCTACATGTTATATATTGTGCATTAGTTGGATAATAAATTGTTTACTTATCATTGATGCACAGTGCAAAACATGAAGATACATGATTGCTATGCTAGTGTTATGTAAGACAGGAAAATAAGACGTTCTATTTTAAAGCGACATCATATTGAGCGACTTTAATAATGAGTTTTAACAAAATCGTATATATAGTTTAAAATATTTCGAAGACAGCGTTTTGCACACGTAAGCACGCACATTTGAAAATGTGTGTATATGCAAACGCGGACACTACCCCACAATCCTGTCTTTTCTTACAAAGTAGTAACAGTCTAAAAAGTCCGACCAAAATGTTACGTGTGGGAGCAGTGCAACATTTTCGTATTAATATTTGAACGTCTTATCCCAAACACTCAATATTACTCAAAATCCACGTAAGGCAATAAATCCGATGGTTAAATAGGAAGATTCGGTTTCATTCCTAGGGTTATCCATGATGAACCTGCGTTGGAAAAGTTATCAGTGGGGAACTTTTTTCTCTAAGGAACTGGGTTTTATTCTGCCAATCTTTAGTTCATCAAAGTTCTGTAATAACCTATAACTTTCTGTGAGGCGTGCAATATGAGTTGGAAGATGCAAAAACCTTGTCACTTGTTTGGTCCTTAACTGGGGCTTAATCTCTTATGATATTAGCAAAGGCATCAACTTCTGCAACTAACTATAAGCCAAATGTAAGGAAATACCTCTACAAGCCTAAACAACTACTAACAAGACAAAATACCAGGTGCTGCCTTCAGTTCACATGTCACAATTTTATCATAATATAATAAAACTTAATGTTTGTCAGATCTGTACTCAAGTCTGGCATCGCTTTTTGGGTTAATATCCGAAATGGAAGGCATCAATACTCCTTGTAACTTTCACTACCGTTTCTCAAATCTTACTTCGGCAGCTACGTAAATATTTCTTTTTTAATGCACTTTCAGTGAGTGGAATGTTCAGTATTCCCTAAAGAAAGGATCTTTAGTTGAAAATTTCATTTCCGCTACGTACGAGGGCGAGTCAAATGAAAACCTTAAATATGTTTTTATTTTTTATCATGGACGATGTGGTGTGCTGATCCATGACTCATGTCCAGATGTGCGGCTATTTCGTTCACTGTTACGCGGCAATTTTCCTTCACGATGGCTTCAACTGCTGCAATGGTCTCTGGTGTCACTATCGGTGTGCTTGACCACGTCGAGGAGTGTCTGTTACAGAACTAATGCCATTCGTTAACTTCCTATTCCACTTGTACATAAGCTGTAGTGACAGACATGCATCACCATACTGAACTCCCATTCGTCGATGAATTTCGATGGGTTTCACCCCTTCACTACTTAAAAAACGAATGAGAGAACGCTGTTCTTCTTTCGTGCATGTTGCAAGCGGGGCCGCCATCTTTACACTACTACTGCGCCGTCGTGTTGCATTCCTGCATCGTACTGCCACCTGTCAGCCACTCTTCAAACAATGAGCATCATTGTTGTCAACTTACAAAACAATCGAGTTGTGTTTCGAATTTTTATCGCACTTTTAAATTTTTTATTTGACTCTCCCTCATACATACGGTTAATATTCCTAATTTCTTCTACGACATTACTAGTCTTACATTTACAAACATATCTGCACAGACTTCATTTAGTAAGCAAGATGGACATTTCAGTAACAACTGGCACTTCCTGTCTGTAAGTGGTTAAAAGAACTGTAACTCCTCCGGCAATAATACCATCCAAGACTGTAACCTGAAGGCAAAGGTCCAGTTCCTTATATTTTCTTTCACTCGCTGTGCATCTTGGCTTCGACGATCATGTCGGTTACGCTCACAGACAAACACTTTAGTGAGTGCCACTGTATTCTGCAAATTACGGAACGTACAGCACAGGCTCAATATCAGTGATTTACTGCATTCCTTCTCTGTTCTGCAGTAAAGTTTCGCCCGATACTAACAACATAAACGAAACGATCCCCTATTATGATTATACGACTAAGCAAGCAGTAGAAACGATGTTACTTTAATGGGAAGACATAAAGTTATAGCCTTCAAATAAAGTCCTATAAAAATATTTGTAATCTAAAAGGAATGAACAAAGTAAGGTGTTATATTAAAGAGATTTAACTATGTCGTCACCTAATACTGTTAGGATAGTAAGATCAAGGGGATAAAGTAAATTTCGCATGCAGCACAATTAAATGAGACAAAAATCTGCACAGGGTTCCTGGTAAATTGATGCTACGAAGAGCAGTAAAGAGAAAAATCGAAAGAACATAGAAGAGCAATGTTAGGTACTATGTGGTACTTGGGTAATCAAACCAAGAAGGACGGAAGACATAAGAAATGTATACGAAACTGTTTTGGGGAATATTGAAAAGACTAGACTTCTACGGAGACTTAAGAATAGCGAGTAGCCCAGTGTCAAAATGGACAATATAAAAATGAAAGATTAGATTGTGAACTGGATTCATCAGACTAAAAATGGGATTCCATAAAAGGGGGAGAATGCGTAGAACGACTTAGCGATTATTTGATGTTTCAAGATGAAATCTGTTCAGTGAAATAATGCACAGTAATATTAAAATGGAGAGGAAAGATGGAGGTATTTTCTGCTCCTAAAAATTACAGCGTATATTCGTAAACTAGAATTAGCATCTTCAGCGATAGTGAGCAAATAGCCTCAAGCCTCAGCCGTTTTAACTTTGTGGAAGGTCCGTGGTATTGTTCTAAATGGATTTTAGAAAACCGCTGAAGGTAGTGAGAACACGGTGAGAAAACGGCGTTCTTTTTAGGCGCTTTCGCAAAATTGCGAAAAGCGAATATTAGCTTCGTCATCTCTGTCTGTCCGTCAGAATGCAATAACTCGTTTCACACTGGAACGATTTTCATGAAATTTGATATTTGAGGATTTTTCGAAAATCTGTCACGAAAATTCAAGTTTCATTAAAATGGGAAGAGAATAACGGGAACTTTACATGAAGACCAATATACATTTTCGATCATATCTCGCTCATTTCTTCTTAGAATGAAAAATATTTCAGACAAACTTTGTAGAGAAAATCGACACATACATTTCGCGTTCAATACCTTTTTTCGAAAATCCTGCCCGAAAAAAATGTTGTAGGACGGGGCAGGCCACAGATGATAATACGGTGCAAGGGCATTGCATGCTGGATACCTAAGGCGACAAATGCAGACACAGACTGTGTAATACTCATTGCTTTTCCACTGCAACAATGGTTGCACGAACACGCCTCAATATTACGTTATACCTACGTTGCCTGTCTTGTTCTATTATGAGGTGCCACAATATAATAATATAACAAGCAATGTACGTATAAAAGTTATATTAGGGTGCGTTCGCATAACCACTGTTGCCGTGGAAAAGCAATAAGTATTACATATTCCGAATTGCTGTCGGTAACAAATGCTATTATGCATGAGGACCAATAATTAAAAGATCTATATCCCAGTCAATTAAAATTCGTCTCTGCAAAACGATCATAAGACCAGCTGTGACATATGGAGCAGAGACACGGACGCTGACAAGTAAAACTGAAAAAAATGTGAATGATATAGGACAGAAAGATATTGAGGAAAATATACGGACCAACAAAGGAGAATGGACAGTGGAGAATTAAAACTAATGAAGAATTGAGAACCAAATATAAATCCCAAGATATTGTGACCGTAATAAAGATTCGAAGACTAGAGTGGCTTGGACATGTAAGTAGAATGAATGAGACCAGGTCTGTAAAGAAGATTTTTGAAGGAAAATTAGAAGGAAGAAGAGGTAGAGGACGACCCAGACGCAGTTGGATAAACTATGTGGAAGACGATTTAAGGAAGCTCGGTGTGAAACGATGGAGAACGAAAGCATTGAATAGAGAGGAATGGGCATCAATTATAAGGGAAGCCAAGGCCAAACTGAAAGAGCCGTAGCGCTATAGGAAGAAGAAGATTACATATTCCGAATGTGAGACTGTAACCTTATTCAACCAACATGCAAAACGCATGCGCTGTATTATATCGTCATCTGTGGTCTGTCCGTCTCTATCATATTTTCCACATTATCTCATAAATGGCACGATTTACGGACATCTAATTCAAAACACACGTTTGTTTTGATCTTCTCTACAAATTCTACCTAACAAATTTATCATTCTAAGAAGAATTCAGTGAGATATAAACGTACACAGGTCTTCATGTGAAGTACCCGTTATTCTTGAAATATTTAAATAAAACTTGATTTTTCTAGAGAGATTTTCGAAAAATACTCAAATATCAAATTTCATGAAAAATCATCCGGTGGGAGCCGAGTTGTTCCATGCGGGCGGAGAGACAGACAGACACGACGAAGCTAATAGTCGCTTTTGGCAATTTTGCGAATGTGCCTAATTACATTTGATTAATAATTTACAAACATTAGACTTGCTGAGGAGTTTGTCGTACATAACATGCGTTTCAGCTTTCTCTGTATCTCCTTTTCGAAATAGCTTTCGCTTCGATGCGTGTTTAGGGATTCTCTAGCTAGTTGCACTGAAGACGCACGCAAAAACACTTTTAACCTGTACGTAAAGTGTCCGTTATTTTTGTACAATCTTAAACAAAATAGGTATGTGTCAACAAAGTTCAGTTTTAACCCTCCAAAATAGAATTTCGTGACATTTCCTTCAGTCTTCTTCAAGTTGTCGAGTACGGAAAATCGACGGTTCGACACACATGACGAAAGTAAACGCAGTAATCTTCAAAGTTTTCGTAGTAAATGCATAAAAAATTAAGAATCAATACAGAACCCAATTCCTTTTGAGTAGGTAGTCGTTCTATATTTTTGTAGATATTAGAAAATTTGTTTTTCTGAGGATGAGGATAGATGCCACTCACGCAAGGGCGACCGTTACCACAGTCAAACATAATAACATTTTTTCTCATTAAAAACTCAACACATTGTACAGCGAGCGTCCGAAATAACTCACCATGAAGTAGGAGACTGCAGTGAGTACTTTGTTCAATCTGGTAAGAGGAATGGCCCATCTGTCTAAGGAACAGACTCTACTGGTCAAGGGTGAGGGATACGCCAGGGTAGCAACACTCATTTACATTTAATGAAACCAGAGATCAAAGTGTGGATACAGTTTGTATGGTCAGTTACTTTATGAAGAGCAGGAACTGAGAATAAACACAGCTGAAAGTCGTACGAGTTACACACATCAGTTTACAGTGCCTTCGGTGCTTGGACAGCACGTGAGCTAGCTGCCCAATTTATTAACCATAATATATCCGACACAATTAAGAAATCGCCTTTATTTTTAAAATAAAAATCCTACGGTTTTCGAGTCCACCAGTATGAGCTAGACAACCTAAAGTGTTCTGCGATGACTACACTTTCTATTTTTTATAATAACAAAAATTATATACGACATAATACACGTCATAGTTCCGTTTTAAACATATCTCCATATAGTTAATACTTAATATCATAGGACTTAAAGAAATATAATGTATTGTTTACCAGGATCTGCCGTGTGATGGCCTTTGCAAGGGCACATATATATATATATATATATCTGGAATAAATAAGAATTACGTACCCCTAATTATGCAAAAAAGTAATGTGTTTGGTAAATTTATGTATTACTGCACAACAGGTTAGAAGCTAGCGGTCCTACCCTTGATTTCTGGACGGAAAATCGACCTTCGTAGCCAGATTGGCAGTGCTTCCTGCTGCAAAGTTTACAATGTGCCATTAAAATCAATAATGAAAACAATACATTCAGCTGGACATACCGTAAGTAAGCGAAATTTTGAGCTCTTAAGGCAGTGATTAATCAGCTTGCTGTCGTGTGTACTATGACCCTACGCAGTCTAATAGCAGTTTACTGGCGTCTCACAGGAATTCACTGCCTCTGTCACCTACCCTGATGATGGAGGCAGTGAGTTCCTGTGAAACCTCGGTACACTTACACCACGATGAACGGCGTTACATACCAAAATAGAAGTCTTGAAAGTAAATAAATCTCCAAAACAATAAACTAAAGCCTCACTTACATCATCACTCACTCTCTACTTTAGGGGCCGCATTCATTGGTTTCAGAGCACATCATGGCGAAGGTTATTGAGGATGCGCAAATGTGATACGTTCAGCTCAGCTGTCAGGCGCGGATCCCAACACGTATTCATCACTAATGAACTCACGAAGCCTGCTGTAGCATTGCGTGATATTTCACTATAGCGCTGATCAATACATTACTCATCTTATCTTATCTTATCTGTAAGTCACATAAGCTATTTATTCTGGTCAGGTGACAAAGTACTGACGCAAGTTACAGACCAGTTCAACGAATTAAAGTACAGTCATAATAGGCGAGAAAGTTACTTGACATGTCACTGTCGTTACTGTACAAAGATATCCACGCTTTTACATTTCCTTAATTTCCGTACCTTCCTTCTTTTCCTAGCCATCTCTTCTGCCTCCACTATTCCCTTTTTCACTGCTTTTCGAGTTATTTCTTAGATTTTAAACACTTTTAAAATTTTTTTTTTTTTTTGGCGTTTTCGTACGCCTGTCAAACCGCTCAGTTCTTCCGTCTGTCCTCACACAATAACGCCAGAATTGCCACAAGACCTTCACAAATTTTGATACAACAAGTTTTATAGCATTTTTTTGTTAAGCCAGAGCGTCATTGATTAAAATGACACAAACATAAAAGAAACTTCACAAGAAGATGTACGTGCATTTTTTGTGCGCCTCCCCAAATTAGTTAAGCCCAAACATCATCCGACGATAAAAACGAGAAAAAGCCGATGGATAACAACAGGCTGTCACTAGTGTACGGACGAAAAGTAAAATTTATGGAATACCAGGTGTCCTTTTGGTATGCGGACCAAGCGCAGAACAGCGATTACACTATGCGCTCATTTCCTAAATTGTTTACACTTTATAAAGGTTATGGTATAATAATACTATGCACACGTTGATGAGACCGCTTCTACTGTGAAAACACTTCAATAGCAATAACTTTCTTCCGTAGCAGTACTTGTTAAGTGTCATTGATCGGGGACCTGACCCGTTTTGATACACAAATTGACACTGGGGCAATAACTAATTGCTTTGCAAAACACTCGGCAATGTCCAAATTTGTATTATTACGATAGAAATGAGGTAGGCAGCGGCGCAATCGGTTGAGGCATTGAACAACAAGCCGGAATGTTCGGGTTCTGATTCCCGGAAGAATGATAGGCATTTTGCATTGACGTAATCCTTCCGGCCTCTAACAGGAAATGAGTACCAGGGATATTTCATGGGGGTAAAGGCTGCCGGTGGGTAGGGTTGACAACCTTGCCACCTTCCTGTTGCGACTGTCTGGAAGGGAGCCTCAACCTCCTGTAACCCTAAGAGCCTCTCCAGGCCTGACACAGGATAAGTTCTCCCCCTACTTTTTACTTTTATCACAGTAATGATAATATATCTGACTAACAATATTCACAGAGGGGTTCAAACTTGTGTTTCTAAACGGTACAAGCCTAAGGCATTTGTGCAATATCACCGAGTCTGCAGCACTCTCAGTATTGTTACTCAGTACAGCGCTCTTCAAACTAACAACAGAGTGCTAGTGAATGCCAAAACAATGTCATCGTAAACTTTTAGTTCATAGGTACCTGATGAGATTCAAAATCTGAGGCTTCACTCTTATAAGCTCAATAGGAAAAGGCTGCCTGAAGTTACATCGTGGTTTTCTTCATATAATTCACGAAGATTTTCTCCTTACATCTTGTTAACACTCTGTGCAGGTCGTCAAACATTGACTTCAGGCAGTACGAAACAGTTTCGTCTTTGACGTATATCAATAAAAATTCAAATATTCTGTTTCTAACACAAGAAGAACCAGTAAGTGGAACAGTGACTGACAAAGTGAGTAATGGAATAAAAGAGTGAGGGAGGTCTGGAAATTTGGAGAGCGTTCGGAAGAGGTAAACGGGAGAGCAAAAGAACGAGAGGTAGAGAGTAAATTTGGAAGTGACTGAGATTGAAACACTGAGTGATATTGAGACAGAACTGGAGAGAGGGCAGGAACACGAATGAGAGAGTGACAAAAGTAATGTGCCAATCCCTACTGTAGTTCCTAAATTCGTACATTATTTATAATTTACAGAATTAATTACAGATTAAATGAGCGGGAGAGTCAAGAGATGATTGTGAAACTGGGCGTAAGCGGGAAATTGAGAGAGCCGCCGGAAAAGTGAGTTAATATGGAAGAAAGTGAGACGATACATTGAGTGGAAGTTCTGATAATATGAGTGTGAGGGCAGTATGTTCGCGAATGAGCTCGTACACTAGTTCCGAGATGCCGATCTTACTTATAATTTACAAAAAAAAAGAACTGATTCGTCGACTTCATAAATTTCAGTCGAATTCGTAATGAAATAAATCTCACGAAGAACGTAAATTGTATGTCTTAGCCTATGATCAAAAAAAAAAGAGTTCAACGACTACAGGCAATTCAGGCTGTTTCCTCTCCACCCCATCAATGACAATCGCTCGTCTATATCCACAGTCTACCGCAACTTCTAAATGAAGTTAGGACGTTAAAGTATGAGAGTCATCACAAAGTTAATCCCTTCGTTATTCCAAAACGGATTTCCATTGCTAGCTTATTGCTAAATGCAGTTCCGAATTAACGGTTGCAGTTTCACCTCTTTCACTCTCTCCTGCTTCGTATAATGTGCAACACTAACAATACCTCGCGATAATTCTTCGCTTCTAAACATCAACACATTTAGCTGTGAATGTAAAACTCACTGTTTATGACAACACAGCACAGAACTAATTTCGATGCTGCTGATGATCATCACGATAATGGTGATGACGATAATTATAATAATAATAATGATTTCTTTTTCTACTGCCAGGCTAAAGAACAAGGTACTACGGTTCTTATTAACGTCAGCGACTACATTCCCAATGACACGGCGTCACATTCCATAATGTTTGAATCTTCAGCAAAACCTCTCAGCTAACCTGAAATCTCGCACTGAAGATGTAAGTCGTAAGGAACTTTTTCTTATTTCTTTCCCTGCATTAAACTAATGGTTTGTTTCATTTCTAAACGCAACTAACTAATGGCTTAATGAGCCGAAACATATTGCCTAATTAATCCTGTCTTGTATATTGTGTAACTGATTTTCAGGAAAAAAAATTCTGTAACTAATTTTGTTAATTAACATTTTATTGTTCTAATTTTTACGCCCCTGGATGGGTCTTTTGTTTTTACATTTAACACAATGAATTAGTTACATTTCTCCCCACCCAGTAGTTGATGTAGCTAAGACCAGTCAAGTCTATCGTTAAATTTGTACGTGACGAAAGACTGAAGAGCAAACTGATCTGTTAATTTCCAGGTGATTTCTCATAATGTGTAAAATAATCTATAGTTTTCGTGGTGCTGTTACTCAGTGCGTCACTGAGTAACAGCACCACATTTTACCAGACGTAGTCGGGTAAAGTTGTATCGTACAATTGAGCGTACACTCAATATTTATTATACATTTCAATCTTGATTTTCTTTCCTTCATACTAAAGACCTGGATTAACAGATATAGCGCCTTAATTCCTTCATTTTTCCAACTAAAGCACACAAATTATTATAAAACTGTTAAACAGTTAAAATCAATTAAAATTATAATGGTTGCTCCAACATGTTTCGTTTTACATAAACCATCATCAGGAAGCTCTCAGACTGTGCTTCGCTAAAGTTACAATGTTGACTTCGGTTACATATCGTTATTTGAAGATGCACGATCGTTATTTGAAATTATCGGTATTGTGGCTGCATATTTGTTCAGTCCTGTAATGCGTGTGGATCGTGCACTGTGCACGATCCACACGCATAACAGGACTGAATAAATATGCAGCCAAAATACCGATAACTTCAAATAACGATATGTAACCGAATTCAACATTGTAACTTTGGCGAAGCACAGGCTGAGAGCTCCCTGATGATGGTTTATGTAAGCCAAAACATGTTGGAGTAACTATTATAATTTTAAATTATTTTAACTGTTTAATAATTTTATAATAATTTGTGTGCATTAGTTGGACAAATAAAGGACTTAATAATATCAACATGCACGATGCAACTACGAAGATATAGCACCCATTTTTTTAGTCTTAGGCGGATTCATCTTCAACTTCGTATGCAGTATTTCTAATAGTTTGCATGATGCACAATTTTAACTAATTTTACTTAATTTTAAGATTCAATGAATGGCCTAAATATCTTCATTGTCGTAGTTTAAATATTAAAATGCAAAACAATTTATTGAACAAGACCTCTGAGTGGATATCCACCACAAAAAATGTCTGTGTTCAATACAATATCTGTATAAATATCATCCATTTCGAATGGATAACTTTTATGGTAATAATACCAAAAGTATGCTTTTTCAAAGTTCTTGTAATTGTCCGACCATTCACCTGATATCTGGCCATCTACCCAGCAGACCGGCGCCAGTAGTAAAGGAAATATGCCTTCCTAACAAACACCAGATTTCATGTTGCCTTCAAATCCGGTTATTTCTGGAGAATATTACAGCAGCTATATCTCATTTCATACTTATCTCGTCCACAGTAAAATTAGCTGATCAAGTAACGTAAATTTTCTTGTCTGAGCATTAAGAGTGAATATAAATCCCCTCCCACGTAATTGATTTTCCGAACAAGTAGGAAGATCCTTTCGCCCAACCTTCGCCAACCTCCGCTGTGAGTCAGACAGTACATTACGCAAGTGACCTGTGCAAAATAGCAGGCCGTTTTTGCAATACTCGTTCCGTTCAGGGCGGATGGAAAACTGTCGCTGCAAGTCACGAGCAGCCGCAGAGAATACCCGACACCGCCCAGAATATTTGCATGTATAAAATTAAACTACGAAACAAGTGGGTTCAAGGTTTGGGACAAGAAAAATGCATGCAGTAAAAGGAAGAAGAAGTATGGTTTTGTAGGTCACGTGTTAGTCTTTCTGTGCTTTCAACACGCCCGCCCTTTACATTAAACGGTCTCAATCAAGCACGGTAGGTAAATAATAGTATCTATCGCAATCTTGAAAGTAATGTAGAATATCGTTCTCCTGTCCTGGTTCCAATACCTCAGCAGCAGGTGGGGTGCGTCAGCTTGCTCCACACATAGTGACTGCATTCTTCATACAGGATGGGGCATAAAGATCTCCCACTTTTCGAAGAGGTATAAAATATGAAAGAAGCCATCTAGAAAAAAATTGAATATATTTCTGAAAAGTACATTAAAAACAGTTTCTTAATAGATTTTAAAAATCAGCTCAGACATAAGGCAGCCGTCGTTGGCAACACATTGCTGAAGACGTTCCCGGAAGCTCTTCATAACTCTCCGGGTTAGCTCAGGCGGAATGGAGTCGATTTCCTGTTGGATCCTTTCTTTCAAATCCTCAAGA
>Ga0131853_10016068_pt1 | contig 13677 bp, 8 predicted proteins | sample TergutLab28metaG_FD_92764 | JGI IMG/M metagenome (GOLD analysis project Ga0131853, IMG submission 92764) | Labiotermes labralis P1 segment gut microbial communities from Petit-Saut dam, French Guiana - Lab288 P1 (version 2) (version 2) | ecosystem: Host-associated > Arthropoda: Insects >... | reverse complement strand
CAGGTGTATTTATGAATGCTCCGGTGAGGGAACATCGTGCTCTTAACCACCAGATTTTGTGATGTGGCGAAGTCATTTATGGGCTTAGTAGTACAAATTCTGAAAATCCTTCGAAACACCAAATTCACACTGAACACGGTTGATTGACAGGCAGTGAAAGTCACGCTGAAGAACATATTGTGTTAGTGCGTTTTTTAGTGCACGAAAAAGTTGATTTTCCATGTATTGTATAAAATAATAAAAGCCAATGTGTTGGCATGTGCAGGTATAAATCGTATGACCGTCTGTATAACATACTGTCTTCCAAATATCTGTCGACTCCTCGTTAAATCGAAATGCAGTTTTATAGATCTTGTTGTTAACTGCTAGTTTTGGACTGATGTATATCTGTACACCACTTACGTTGTTCTTGTTCCCAGTGTCTATTCTGTTTATCACATAATAATGGAAACATATGACATCGACCAGCCTCGCTTGTGTGACGAAGCACCTGCGTCACGTAATGCATTCTCCATTACGTTTCATATTTATCGTTATGTATGCATACATTTTGACACTTCGCTTACAATTCCGAGAAGGCAATGTGTATAAATCGTCGCCAAATAATGTAATACCTTTTTTTGATCCAACAGCTAGAAGCTGGTTGCAGAACTTTGAATATTGATTCGCTTTAAAGCCCATACTTGGTGTAATTCGAAACGTTTAGGTGTAGAAGAAATATATCTGTTCAAGAAAAAACAATAAATTTGTAACAAGGCAGAAACCAATTTTTGTGTTCTTCCGTCAGCTGACGTCAGTTCCTTTTTGCACCATATCTGTCTTGCTTCCTTCAGCCTATGTCTGCTAATGTACCTGTTGTAGTCACTCTTTACGAATTAAAAAAAACGAAAGTCATATGTGGACGAAGTCAATCTCTCCGACTGTCCTGAAGTGACCTAGTGCCAATGACTAAACCATTTATCGGATTTTCATGGAATCCAGTACAGGAGTTCTTAACAATAATTGTCAAGCAACTGATTTTTGTGAAAATTGGCCTTATGACTTTCATAACTCGCTGGAGGGAGAAAATGAATTTGTACTTGTAATTTCCATCTTCCCTGGCGGATTTTGGTAAAACTGGGTATAGATCTGCACATAATGTCCTTGTGTAACTATGAGTTTAGTGATAATCGGTTAAGGAGTCGAGACAGCGTAGTCAGTATACTGCCTAGGGTACGGGTTGGATGATCCAGGTTTCGAATCTCGGCAGGGGCAAGAAATTTCCCATTTTCCAAAACGTCCAGACCTGTTCCGGGGTCTGCTCAGCCTCCTATTAAATTATTACTGAGAGTAAAGCAGCCGAAGCATGAGGCCGATCACTTGCCCCCATCTAGTGCCAAGGATAAGGCTGGGCGAAGCTGTTTCTCCCCCCCCCCCATATGCCTTCATGGCGTGTATAGGGACATTCTTATCTGTACATTTACGGCGCAGTGAAAGACACATTTAACTGAAGGGCATAAATGAGATTTTGTGCGTGTCTGCAGCGTCTTTCAACCGAGTTGGATGAATCTGAGTGCATAAGATATCTACTTAATATCACTGAGTAGTTGTGAGATAGTGAAAGTCGGTACAAAGAAAAACATTCTTTACCGAAGGATGTAAATGAGATTTGATCCCTATTTTCTACCGTTTTTGTCCGATTTGGATACAGTTCTTTACAGTAAATGTCTACAAACTTTTCTTGAGTAATTATGAGTTTCGTGAAATTCGGCAAAATGAACGCCATGCTTTGCTCCTGAGGGTCAATGCAAATCTATCCGTAATTGCGACATTCATTGCCCGATATTTGGGAAATTCAGTATAAGAAATCTGCCCATAGTAGTGTAAAGTATTTCTGAGTTCCGTTAAAATCGGCGCAGATGGGGCCGTGTCAAGGTAGACGCAGTTGCGTGTATTTTGGCCGTGATGTTTCAGGCGTTTAGGCGCTGATCTTTCCTCGTGGAAGCCCGGTTTCTTTCGTGGACCATCCCGTGTGTGATTTGTGGAGGACAAAGTGGCAATGGAACAGGTTTCTGTCGAGTACCTCTGTTTTCCCCTGTCAGCATCAGTCCACCAGGGGTCCATATCCATCCCCACCTTAATGATACTCTTATTAGAAGGCATGCGATGCCAGGAAACTTCAAACAAAACAACGCTATGTCGAAGGTTGGGAAATGCTAAACAAAAAAAAATGCTTTAACGTAGTTTTTACATGAATTTCATGCTTTAAATGGTTAAAGTCGTAATTGATGTATTTGTGACTCTCATTGGTCAGTAAGACGTGGTAAGTTATGTAAAGGTGGAAAAAGAAATATGTATAGAAAAATGCAAATGTGGCTAACTAGTGAATGCTGTGAGGTTGATAATCCACTTTCATGAAAATAATTCTTTAAATGTAATAATTTGTTGCGTTTTAATGGTCTTTTAACATGTCACAGAAAGGTTTTCATCTTGTTTTCAGCTACATTTGGGACTAAACGTAACTGAATAGGCTTGTATTAAGAATGGCCTTTTTGTTCGACCCGCCACGGAACACGTACTGTTGTGTTCTCGTGACTTTCTCATTGCGGCACACACAGAAGAAGAAACTGGATCTTTCGGGGGGGGGGGGGGAATTTAATTTTCAGAATGGTACACTGCCGATCTATAACTTCGATTTTGCACGATTTTATTGTTTATTTCAGAGCCAGATATTTATTAAATTTCGTTCCATGCTTCAAATATAAGGATAAGAATTCTTGCAGTCCTCCTTTTAGGTAGTCACGCGCTTGAGTTGAATGATCTACATAAACAAATAATCCAGGAAAAGAATTCGATATAATGAAGCCTTTTTCTCTTATTTTTAGTCTTCGTCCCCTCAGGCTACGATCCGTGTACGCTTACTATCCAGAAGTATGTGGGGTCGTGTTTACTTCTTTACTTTACTGCCACACCGTGTCTGAAATTCCGTCCTTTGAGACATACAAACTACGTTTTGGACTGAAGTTCCTACATTCCACATTCGATACAATTGAATGTAGGCCTATAATGTTCTAAAGTTGTGTTCGCACTGATAGTAAATATAGACATTGATTTAACAAACACGACGGGATGACGACACCCGAAAATTTCAATGCTATATGTAACATAAAATAACAATTAGCGAAGAGTTACATCCATCCTGTGTTGGATGTTCGTAGTGTGTGGAAGTGAGCTGCATTTTGTACATCGTGAATGCTGAAGTAAATGTTCCTCTGAAATTTGACAACGCAGTCCATTTCTTCTTGATCCCAAAATCTAAAAATGTGTGCAACATTGACTCTGTTTCGCCATGACAGCCCATAATCAGTATATATCACTCTGTCCACACACAAAATATAGGCTTATTGTCAAAGATACTGTTATTCTAACATTCAAGTATTGACGTTTAATAAATAATGCATTTTAGGAAGTATTATCTAGTGCTTTGAAGTTAGTATGTACAGTTTGCACATAATTCTTCAGGTTTTCTTAGAAGTGACATTATCGGAAGGAAATATTCTTTCCTTTGCAAAAATTTTACACTTTAGATGATGGACCCATGTGGAAAGAACGTGAGATCTTTACCGAACATAGACAGCTCGCTGACCTGCCTCGCCGCATGTTCATACGGATAATTTTATGGGCTGAGGGCGAGAGTCGTAGAAGAATTGTGAAAGAATACGAGACAATTCTGAATGAAGTACTAGAACGGCTTACCTTTGCTTTCTAGTTTACTTTTTTTTCCTCTAATCGTGTTAAATATTTTCTGAGTTTTCCTGCCGTTATACATGTAATTAATCAACTCCACGCAGCCGAAATCTTCGGAAGAAGTTAATAGAGCTGCTACTCAAGAATTTACTCGCTTTTTGTAGTACCGAAGATTCTTCGTTGTGTGCACAAGAACCTCCCTTTCATACCTGTACTGAGCCGTGCAATTCCAACCCAGAACCGAACTATTTAAATTCAGCACTAGTATACTGCCATCTATACCCAGATTTTTCAAGTGGTCTCTTCCCTCCGGCGTTTCCATTGAATTTTGTGTACATTTCCCACACATTACGTGCATGCAGCATGCCGCGCGCTTATGATTTTTTGTCATCCTGATAATGTTTTGTGGGGAATATAAATTACGAAGCTCTGCACTGTATAGTTTTCAGAGCAGCTGTCACTTTTACACTCTTTAATTCAGCATATCCAAATATTCCATTCAGCATTCCGTTTTCATGATCTTCCCATAGTATGAGATATCCTATGCAAAATAACAAGACCAAGGAAGCCCGTTCGATTCTACGGCATTCTATGTGGGATGTATGGTAGAAGAATTAGCACAGATACATGTTTTTCTCCAAGTACTTCGGTTTTCCCTTGTCGGTTATCACTCTACCAATAATTAATTTTCGTTCTTCCACTATCGATTATATACAGTCCACATACCGACAGTGTTGCTCAATATACTACAAAAAAACAAGTGAAATTACACATTGGGGTCCGTATGGAACTTGACAAAAATCTTTAGCCCACTCTGCCGGGAAGGACAGATACTACTCGCGTGAACTTGGACCGGGCACTTTCGGACGGGTAGCTGTCTCTACAAACCATGCGCCTGTGTGCACACACACTGCAATTCGTCTTTGCTATTTCCTCCAGTATGTATGTACTTCGTTCTTCGGGTTCAGTGAAAAAAAAAAAAGTTTGTTCTAAAAGCCTCCGAAAATACAACTAATTCACAAAATTTTGAATTAGCTTATTTTAAATCTTGACTGTGATTTTCACTGATACGGTTTCGTGTAACAAACGTGGACACGAAAAATAATTCTATTTATTCCATGTTGGCCTTTTATTGCCTGAAATAATTTTGGATACAGTTAAGATTTATTGACAGATTTATATCAGCACCTCCAATAAACAAGTCCACAATTGCGCCTACCCTGGTCGCTTTATTCGCTTTAATACTTTTAAAATATATATATATATATTTTTTTTTTTAGAATTTCCTGCACCAAAATTTTATGTCGATAAGCAGCATTAGTAAGCTTTACGTTTAGCCCTATTAAAAATCGTAATGTAAAATGTAACTAAAAATATGTTCAAGAACAGACTAGGGCCAGAGCAGTGGTTCTCAAACAGTGTGCCGCGGTACAGTAGAGAACTGCGAGCTTTCGTCAAGTGTGCTACGAGTATTTGGAATGAAGCGTGATACCTAAAATAAATATAAACTTTTGAAACACTGCATAAGCTTAAGCTTTTTAAATTGTACTTATAGCAGAACTTCGCATTTTTGCTTGACGATACTTTTATGCTTATAGCGTCTCACTGCAGGCCGAACGGTTTGGGGATCTAATCCCGGGGGGGGGGGGGGCAAGATTTTCGCCCCTATCCAGACCGGCCCTGGGGCCCACCCAGCCTTCTGTACTGTGAGTACCGAGTTTCTTTCCCGGGGGTAAAGCGGTTGGGGCGTGGCGTTGACCGCCATCCCGCAACTAGCGCCAAGGGTAAAGAAAGAGTACAGCTATACCTGTACTCACCCTCTGGGCTTTCATGTCCTACTCTAGGATGATAATGCTTCTATATAAAACCGACAATGTAGAAAAAGTCATGTTATCGTTATTCTACTTCTAGTGTAATGTACGTCGCATTCCCCCCTGCCAACACGATTATGTAGGACCTGCTAACAACTCGTCTACCATTTTTTATATGTGATAAGGGATTCATGATGTGCCTTTTCCTTAGGTGCATTCTATTACGTAGTGGAGACGGGACAGCGTAGTCGGTAAAGTGACTAGACTAAGGGTTCGAAGGTTCGGGGCTCGATCCGTGGCAGAGGCGAGAGATTTTTCTTTTCTCAAACACGTCCAGACCGTCTCTGGGGGCCACTCAGCCTCCTGTTCAGTGGGCCGTATTGGCTCCTTCCTGCGGTACAGGCGGTGAATTCGACCGCTCACTTCCATCTACTGCAGAGTTTAAGAAAGAGATGATCTACACCTCAGCTCCCCCTCTATGGCCTCAATGCGAGGACAGGGACAAGTTTACTTTATCTTCTAATTCTAGAGTGCCGCGAAAAAAAGAAAATTTTCGAAGTGTACCGCGAGCGCCGCGGAGCAAAAGTGAAGGTGAAGCTATTTGGGTGAAGTGTTGAAGAATTATGTCCGTAGTGTAAAGAAGGAAATAGGTGGGCCGGATAGAGTAGCTTGGTTATAGGCTGAACCGCCGGGACAGGGATCATGCCCAGGCCAGCTCTGGAGTCCACACAGCCTCTTCTGCTATAGATAAGTGCATCTACGTCTCTTCCTGAGAGTGTGCAGCTGTCGACGCGTTATTCAGATTTAACTGCTTCCTACGTTAATAATGCTTGGCGACTTGCCTCTACAACTCCTGTAGGCCTACGTCTTTATGATGTGGTACTTCAGTAGAGAGAAAAATGTACCGTTTTCCTTTGTAAGAGAAGCAGTATGATTTAATGAAATGGGAAGCAGATGAAAATAAAACAAAAATTCTCGTAGTCCACGGAAAGGACGACACTTGGCAGACCCCTACCCTAGCTCGGCTGACACAGTGGGAAAGCCCCCTCCTGTTGAGTTGCAGCATGTGAAGTCTTCATTTGTTAGCTATTTTTAAAACGTTTCGTTTCTTCAACACCTTTAAGTAATAAAACAGTCTGTTTGCATCGTAACGTTTGTCTCAGCAGCCTTACCACGTTGCTTTAAAGTGTCATCACGAATCTCTGTGTATAACGAATTCTGTTTCCTCACATATTCACTCCTGCCCGACTGCGAATCTTATTCCATGTACGTGAAAGTAATCTGGAGCCGAACGTTCTACGTCATGCAAATCTTGCATTCCAATGGACCTGGTTCGCCTGTCGAAGGGATAGAACGGCAAATTTCACTCTGCAACGTGCCATGCAGGCCCAAAGGGGGAGTAGAGGTATAGCTCTACCCTTAAATTAACCTCAACGCTAGATGGGGAGTGGGTGGTCGACGCCACGCGCAGGACGCTTTAGCCACGGGAAAGAGAGCCAGTACCCATTGCACAGGAAACAAGTAGAATCGAATTTGACTAACTCCATGGGGCAGAGGCTTTTTCGAAAAAAAAAGTATTGTTACCCAGCTACCGATCCAGTTCAACCCACAACACAGCGTATTTTATTATTCCTCAATCCGTTTCGAGGTTCGTCTTTTCCGAATCAACTGTGGAAATAATTTTTCATCTTTACCTTGCATGCGCTTTGATCAGCAATCTCATATTCGCACTTATGTCACGTGAAGAGTGCAAGTTATCAAGCTGTCAACTGTGTGATTTTCGACATTGTAGTCTCAATTCATCTAGCATATCCAAGTGTTTTAATGAGCAATTTGCTCAGAAGTTTAGCACTGTGTTCGGCAGGGCATCGCACTGTGCCACTGTTTAATCGGATCCCGTCATTTCAAGGCAACGTAGTGTTGTCGTCTTAAAGGAAGACCGAAATGTCCAGGTTGGTCTTGTAATTCCTGCAGATATCAATATTAAATAAAAATCCAACTAGATGCAACAGTATGCAGTCTGATTTATTTTACTGCAAAATCACTCTACATGTTTCGGGTGTCACCGCACCCATCATCGGGAGTACTAAAAACTGTAACCGCAGCCTCCGGTACAGGTCATAATATCGGTACAGCTACTTCCCTCCAACGTGGCCCGATCGGGTAACGTTGGAGGGAAGTAGCTGTACCGATATTATGACCTGTGACACCCGAAATATGTAGAGTGATTTTGCAGTAAAATAAATCAGACTGCATACTGTTGCATCAAGTTGGATTTTTATTTAATATTGAATTATGATGCACGGAACCGTGAGCTTCAAATTCCTGCAGATGTATTAAAGCAATCGCAATTGGTTCGGTCTATTCCATTCTTCTGAAGAACTTCAACACTAGAGTAGTACACTAGTAATCTTTTATCATGCCACGTCCAACGGTACTGTTGCTCACGGCTGCGATGTAGGTGTTAGAATTTCTCTTTAGAAGCATGGAGGAACCACATTTTATTATCAGTATGTCTGTTGGTCATAATGATGTCCTCACGTTTTCCTCAGTCCCTTCAGAGAGGTGTCGGAAATTTGTCTTAAGATAACCACTTTTTCAGCATTCTTCCAATTAATTCTGTCACTCAACTGAGGCCAGTTGACGTATTACACTTACAAAGCGTCGTTAGATAAGCTGAAGACAAAGACTCATTACGTACAGGAGAATAATTTAATGTATATTACAACATTACGACCCTTCCCTCCTAGTTCGCCTGTTATTGTAGACTATTGCATATACGCCCACCTAATCGCAGTAGACATCAGTGCAGTCATTGTTTAACATTTAAAGGTCAAGTTCTTCCTGTGCTTGTATCTTAGGCCATAAAAACACACGAATGTAAAGCTAAAATTTAAAGGTCCCAGTGGCTGCTGCTGCTGCTGGTGTGAATATAAAGGATAGCTATTCCTAATATTTGTAATCGCGTTCTGTTTGGTCACGAATTAAAACTTCAACGACAGAAGTCATTCCACATGGTTTGAATATCTTTTCATAGAGACCTGGATGCACTGCGCCAGGGACGGTTAAACGTTCGCATCGGTAAGCATTTCGGCAATCTGCTGGCATCACCCATTCCCGGTTTCGTGTGTTTGATAACTTCTAGAGCTTTTTTTATTCAGTATTTCAGCCAGCCACATAGCTGTTCCATAAAATTATTTTTTTGTTACTTTTTGCCTCTTTCTCAAATACGGAGGAGCATGGTTACACATAGAAAGATCGCTGCAGGAAAAAGAAAACTAAGGCTGAAATGTCTTGTCTGTTTTTTCAACCACGAATGAAATGAACTCTAATCCAAAAACAGCCTTCTCTCAAACGAAACGACACACAGACCAAGACCTGAAGAAACATCTCCGTGTTGAACGGTGGAGAAAACTGGAACCGTTTCATATTTATAAGTAACTTTCGATGTACAAGTATTGTAATTTCTGTAGATATTACTGCATTTCTTTTCGTTATAAAACCACACTAAATCCTTTCAACACAGCTGTATGTGTGGGCTGACACCGCCGCACACTGTAGAGGGGGCATAAATGTGTCTGTCAGTGTATGTACTCGTTATGTGGAGCTAATGGGAGCTGACACTGCCGCACTGTGTACAAGGAACACAAATGTTTTTGTCGGTGTGTGAGCTCATTATGTAAGACTAGTACGGGCTCAATGTCCCTCCGCTCCCATGTCTCCCGGATGTGTATTTCTCCGCACCATATGGTGCTACTATTCACATGCCCTACAGCTCACGACAGAATCTCGATGTTCCCTGTGTTTATTTTGGCACCTTAAAAGTTCATTGTGCTAATATTAGTTTTCAACCAACTTCCTTAGCTTTGTAGGAGAATACTTGCAGCCTTATGGAATTATAGCATCCCCTTCTCTGTTTCCTAGAGCCCTTTAAAAGCATTGAAAGGAAGAATTTAATGCCAATTGAAGACACCTTCCACTTGTACATTTCTTGGTTTAATACAAGGGGTGATATCATTATACTGCCCAGGGATGCTGGTAGCGTGGTGAATGGGGGTGCACGACCTTGGAATTTTGACATAATGTAACTTTAAAGTCCCTAAATAATTTGTTAACTCAAAAAATAAAAATTCTATATAGGCATTATAGTTTTCATTAAATTGAAATTTTGTCACTGTCGTGTTCGGGATTGATCTTTAAAATATCCTGTCACGTTTCACGCAGGCAGTGTGCACTACTTAACTTTTCATTTGCACTGCCTTGCACAAAATCCGATTACTTGCATACAAGTAATGTGTACCAACTTGCAAACAAAATTCCGTCACTTTCATACAGGTAATACGCACCACCATGAACGAAATTTGGTCACTTCTCGTCTGTATCACCTTGAACAAGATTCGATTACTTTTCCTACATGTAATGTGCACCAGATTGCAAAAAAATCTGGCACATTCGTACAGACAATGCGCACCACCATGCACAAACTATCGGTGCTGTTAATAGCGTCATTTCAAGCCTCGGTGGAGAGAAGGGCTGTAGCTTTGTTTAGTGTAAGTTTCCTATGCTGTCTGTGATGGTCAGTATTCGCGAAATAATCACGTGCTTATTAAAATTCTTATTTAGGTAGAGATTTAATTTTTTTGCAAACTGTGACGTAGTAGTTGGGGTAGCGTGGTCACTGTAGTGAGTAGGTTACGGGCCGGACAATCCGAAGTTCGATTCCTGTCAGCAGCAAGAGATTGTTCTTCTCTACAACACGTCCAAGCCTTCTCTTGGATGGATCCTTTCGCCGGGGATAAAGTAGCCAGGGCATGAAACTTCAGCTTACCTCCGTCTAACGCTGCCGTTAAGAGTCAGTGGAGCTGTACCGCTACTGCACTCATCTTGGCATGGAAAGGAACAGATTTGTAGAATATGAAATAATAGGAAATCAGTAATGCGGTTTCGATTTTATGGCCGTAAGTACTAAACCAGTGGAGCTAGGAGTGAAGACAGTGCGTACCTGTACTAACTCCGTGTGAATCATTTCTGTAACAGACGGTTCAAAACTTAAAGAGTTCCTATTCCCCGTAAGTGAGTCACCTATATTTGCAGTTAACTAAAACTCACTAACTCCCTGAAGCGGAGACCTTCCTGAGAAGCTAATAGGTCCTCACCTAGTCAAGGAATTCCCGCATTTTATGGAATCCGAAGGTTCGTTATCGCATTCACAAGCGTCCGTCATCTGTCCCTGTTCTGGCACCAAAGGATGATTCCAAGTCCGAGATCTTGTGAAATGGTTTTAACGTCGTATGTTTTTACTGTTAGAAGTTGTTAGCACCTCGCCCAAACCCAAAGCTGGAGAACTACCCCTTGTCGGCTGTCCGCGCGTGCTTATTTAATATATTCGCACCACCCCACCATACCTGGAGGCCGTTCTTCCATCCGCAACCTGAGGACATGCCATGTTATACTAACAGGGACCCTTTTATCTTGGGATATTTGGTATTAGCACTAGAATTATTAGTGCACAGAGATTAATCAGTAATTTGAATAATTACTAGATATTCGATATAGTAATAACTTACAGCAACTTTTGTTCAACATTTTCAACCTTACATGTTTCGACCACCTTCGTGATATCCCCCGAATATCACATGTTGCTGGTCTCTAAATATAGTAGTGTTTAAAAATAATTTTATTACGCTTATTATTCCTAGTAAAATACAAACTGTCGGTTATGTAAAAATGTGCATTTACTTTTTGGTATCTTTTTCCAGCCATATTATTTTTTTTAATTTCCAAATGTAATTTTGTGTTGTTGTCTGTGATAAATTCTTACAATAACTATTGTGAATTTTCATACTCTTTTGTTATCCTCGTGTTTGTTTTGCACATTAAATGTTCCTCCATTTTGATCAACGTATTTTGCATGCTCGGTTCTATTTGCTTCTGTTGATGGCCTGGGTTCACTCCCAGAAATGTTTAAATCGACTGCGTCCTGTCTGCGTAACCCAAAGTTTCAGGCGGAGGTAGACGGGAGATTTACTGCAAACATGTAAAGTGTGCATCTGCTACCCACCTTCTTGCACAGTGGCTTTCTGAAGTTATGTGGAGTGTTTCTGTGCACCCAAATACATCTCAATGACAAATGTTGGAATGATAAGATATGGTTAGAAGTACCCTTCAAACAGGCCAATTTGTTTTTTGTGATATTTTGCTTAAAAGGAAGTACACATTATACACACTAAATATCACCGACCCTTTTGCTCTGCACTTAGATCATTGAGGTCGGGGGAAGGAAGGTCTCTAAACTGGATTCCGCTTTTCTGTAACACGACTTCACGGTATTGAGTAAGCGGTTGGCGAAATTTCGATGGATCATAATATCTTTTTCTTCAAGTACTTAGAAGTCGGACCCCTAGAAACGTGGAGATGGAGGCACTGTGTTCCTTTGAATGCCTGGGTGTCAAGTTACTCAGTGAGGCGACGTCTATGCCAGACGGCTTCTCAACAACACAGTCATGAAAACTACAAAAATTGCATCTCCAACCACCTTTAATTACTTAAATTAAACTGTCCTTGAATTTAAGGAAGCAGGCGAAGTAGGTTCAGTTGACTGGCTGAGTGAAAATTACCCGCTCAAGAATTATGAAGTTACATTAGCAGCCTCTAGGAAATGCACGCATAGAGTAACAGTTCTGGCGCTTTCGGTATTATTCATGTAATTGTCTTAAAAATTGTGTAGGATATTAAAAAATGTGTATTTCATTTTGTTCTACAAGGTTTGTTCCAAACATGTTTCGGTCTGTAATGTCTATCGAGTTAAGCTTGAGATGGAAGCTGAAACGCGTTCGGGTTTTCGTATAATTTACCCGTTAATGTTGCCATATTTTAACCAAAATTGGAACGGATTTGCAAATTTTCATACATGTCATGAAATGTCCGTTTAATTTTTGAGTTATTTCATGCTTAGAGGCGAAGAGTGGAAAGATTTGATTATGCCCTCCGCAAGAATTGAAACGCGTCTAAAAGAAGCCTGCTCCATGGATGATCAGTCAGTCTGTTGGTCAGTCAGTCATATATTTATTTATTTATTTGGGTAGGTAGGTAGGTAGGTATTCAGTCATTCAGAAGGTCTTTCGGCTGCTTTACACAAAACACATCAATGAACGGACGACTGTATTCCTTATAATGCTGACTGATTTGTGTCTGAATTGGTTACTGGGGCTTTACGCTGGAAGACGTAGAGGCAGTGTAACTGGTCAAGTATAAAATCTGTCCTACGTGAAGTTCAAATGAAATTTTACCGATTTTATGGGAAATAGCTTATCGTTCTATAGAAAATTTGTCGTAGAATGATTGTTGTCCACAAATTTTATTTCAGTTTTTTCTGACAAACACACACACACACACACACACACACACACACACACATATATATATATATATATATATATATATATATATATATATATATATATAAGTACAAGGGGAAGTATTTTATATTTTAATATTTACTGGTTATACGATGTGAATATGCGCAAAATAAGTAACAGCGCACGCTCCAATTAGAATTTTCTATAAAGACGGGATAAGAGAAATTTTGAAAAACGTAAATATTAGTGCAGGGAGAAACTGATAATTTGCATGGTGATTGCGAGACGGGTGAATTAAGTGCATACAAATAAATGTAATGAGGATTTAAAATAAGGTCTGTGAACGGTGGTAGGCTATAAGAACCAAAAATTAAATATAAACGGTCTGTGAAGGTTTATTTCAAAGCGGTAGTCTGTGTGTGATTTAAGCCTTTAAAGTTCCGTGGTTATGTGTACCACGTGTTTAAACATATAGAAAATTAGCATTTTATCCGCATTATTTCCTTTCGTTATTTCAGTACACAGCGATTGTTTCCTGGCCAGAATTAAGCCATTGCTGTTTCTAAGGGAAATGCGCTCTGTGTTCTGTGAGGTAAAAACGGAATTTTATTGTACTTGCACGAGCTTCTTGTTTCAAAATATTAAACCACTTAATAGCGTGATGAAAAGCAATGAACAGCCACTATTTAGAGTAGTAAAGAACGAGTTTGTTTGAAAGGAGCAGTAGAAGAAAGACGGTGCGTGTGAAAGAAGAGAGACTTCTGTGTGTCTCTTAGCAGAAT
>Ga0131853_10016067_pt1 | contig 13677 bp, 8 predicted proteins | sample TergutLab28metaG_FD_92764 | JGI IMG/M metagenome (GOLD analysis project Ga0131853, IMG submission 92764) | Labiotermes labralis P1 segment gut microbial communities from Petit-Saut dam, French Guiana - Lab288 P1 (version 2) (version 2) | ecosystem: Host-associated > Arthropoda: Insects >... | reverse complement strand
TTCATTTTTTTTTAGTCTTGGTAGTTAAGTGTTGGGGAAAAAAAATGCGCTAGTCTTACAGGGGCCCCCCCAGGAATTTTGTTGGGGGGGGGGGGGTTTCAACAAATTCAATTGAGGACAGACAGAACGGGGATCTGGGGGCGGTAGCCACCTAGTCGGGGGTTCTGGAGGTAGCTGTAATTTGGTACAAGAAATTTCATTTCATATAGTAAAAGTTTCTTAATTTTTGGTACTTTAAGACTATTTACGATGACAACCAATTTGTCAGTGCTAATGTAAAACAATTGCGAACCTAGGTAGTTTTAGAATTTTACTGCCTTTTTTCTGAACATCTTAGGGTGTTGGCGTCCTAAATTCAGAAATTTTTAACAGTTTTCACAATCGGGTTGAGTTTGGCACGATTTTGCAGGCCCCCCCCCCCCCTTGGTATGCCATTACAGTCTTACGCTTACCTTGTCATTATGAGGCAGAGAGTAATCCCTTTCTCATAACGGCATATTTCATGTACAGGCAAGGAATAACTTATTTAAAACTATATAGCGTTAATAGCGTTATATAGTGGATAGTCAAAAGAAAAGTCTAACCCATATTTTAAAACAAAAAATAAAAGGAGAATGTGTCAAGGAAAAAACTGTACAGTAGAGAGTCCTTGGATGAATGAAATAATCGAGGCGAATGCCACAAAAAAGGAAAGGAGAAGGGAAGGAGAGAGTGAGGAGCAGAAGTAGGAGAAGAAGCAGAAGAAGACGACGACAAAGACTGGATGGACAAGGAATGCAGAAATATGCGGATAAGAGCTGACTGGTCTATACGAAGTAAGAAGAATTTGCTGAACTACACCGAAGACGGTTACAAAATTTAAAATTAAGCCATTAAAATTCAAGAATTTGAGAGCTTTATGAAAACAGGAACGAAATTACGTGAAAGAAATAAAAAAAAACCGGAAGTTATATCTGTCGCTATTAACTAGCTGATGCTTAAAACACAAACCACGGATGCGTGTTTGGCTTATTACTTTCATAGTCTGCTAGGCCGTGTACCTATTCATATTACACCCAATTTTAAGGTCTGTTATTTTATATTTACCTTCCATAGCACACTTATTTTGAGGTGTAACTAATTTCAATACTGGTGTTTAGAAAAATATAAATTATTTACAATTTCAGCACCGGCAAGTATCAACGTGGGTAAAGTGCGATTGTTACGACAACCTCACCATCAAGTTTTGCAGCCTTTGAAGCTGAGGAAATGAATGGGAAGACCTGCAGAGCCGAGTCACGACCGGTACCCACCACCTAGTAATAATGCTGAACTGTTCACAAAGAATATATTTATGAATTTAGTACGATTTTCAAAATAAACACCGACTATTTCCTTAGGTGCCGGTCCCAGTGGTCGCGCGGTCTAAGTTGTAGGTCTGCGGCCGCTCGCCTGCAGAAATTGTGGGTTCGAATCCCGACGGAAGGGGGTGGGGGCATAGATGGCTGTCTGTTGTGTGTGCTGTGTCGTTAGGTACAGGTAACTGTGACGTGATGATCGCTCGTCACGAGGAGCCCTACCGACTGTGGTGCGTCGTTGTGTGTAATCTAGAAAACTCAAAAAGCCCCCCCCCCTCAACAAAAAAAAATTATTTGGCATTAACTGATTTGTCTCTTAATGCAGATACAGTGTGTTTTCTGCGAGGCAAGAACTGAAATTTAGGGTATTATTTAGATTAATTCCACTCTCCTAAGGTTTAAAACATGAAATGAGAAAGCATTATCCCCTCTTTGGGAAGTTATATAGATGTACCGGCCAAATATTTTTGATCTAATACGGAGATCTCGGGCAGGAATATGAAATAAGTGAATAATAGACATAAGTACGGTTTTTCGTATTTTGTGACAAACTGCAGTTTACTTTAAAGATATGAGCAACATTAGCACCTTTCATTGCAGCCCACTGAATTATTTTATCTTGAAAAATGTGCCCATAGAAGGTACACAGGAAAACCACTGCACCAAACCTTCAAACACTTAGGCCACTCCATTCGCAGAGTACAACCAACAAGATGCGAAGTTTCTCAATTTATTTCTGTTAGACGCTCTACATGTTTCAGACGGTTTTTCCGTCTATCATCAGGAGCTCAAAACTGCACATACAGCGTCAGGTATTTGCCAGACCAATACCTGACGCTGTATGTGCAGTTTTGAGCTCCTGATGATGGACGGAAAAACCGTCTGAAACATGTAGAGCGTCTAAGAGAAATAAATAAATTGAGAAACATCGCATCTTGTTGGTTGTACTCTGCGAATATATTAGCGATGCACGGACCTACGAATGTTAAACTTAGGCCACTCTGACACAGACAATATTGGCGACGCGATGGCAATTCGATGAGGCTACGATGGACAGAACTCGATACGGGTCTCGCACGATGGGGATGACCCACTCAGATCCGATGCATTGCATCGGCAGGATCACTCATCAGATGAAGTGCAGAGTAGAAGATTGAAGGAGGCAACAGGAAGTAACTAGTGTGTTCACCTTTACTTCCACAAAAGTGGTGAACTCGAAGCTTTTGTTGTAGTCACGGAACTAGACTAGGACAGACGAAAAATTTAGACCATTATGCACAGAACTAAACAGGAAAGTTTTAAACTTTATCCTTTCTTGAAAAACTCGGATCTTTCCAGTCACAAAGAACGACCTGTTTCCCAGTAAGTTCCACGAGTTTAATATTTGCTTCCTCACTTGCATACACAAGTAAAGCATTTCAAAAGCCCGTCCGCTGTTTCATCATTCTGTGACTATATGATTACGACTGGGCGATAGGCGACACCGCATGCTGGATTTTCATTATATCGTATCGCCCAGTCGTGAACGTGTGATTATTGCGTTGCGTTCAGTATACGAGGTCCCGTTTGAAACAAGCTGAGTCGAGTTGCATCGCAAGTTAATCGTGTCGCCGTCTTGAGTAGCGCCCTGTGTGAGGATTCCCTTATTCCACATCCAAGTCACAACGCAACTGACAGTTTGTATTGTCGTCGGGCGACCACCGCTGTAGCCATGGTCTCCTTGAGGACGGGCCTCTTAGTGTCTAGTCTCTCGGTGTTTGTAGAGTGGATTATGGAAGTTTAAACATGTAATACTATTTACAATTGTACGTAACACATACTGTACAAGGCCTCTCTCAGCACAAGCTTTATAAAGCACAGTACAGAAGACCTCCACTTATCCGGATTAATTGGGACGACAAGCCTTCAGGATACGCAGATAATCTGGATAATTGGAGTTTTCTTTGAAAATAGGCTAAGCTGGCAGTCTGAAGTTCGGTTGTTACATTTACACACAGCATGCATCTGGGTCTAAACCTTTCGACCACGCCTGAATTGAAGTTCTAGAAGCCATAATACTGTACTGTACTTGATCCGATAACCTGTATTTTCAAGTCGCGTTAGTTTCGTAGAATTCGCGACTAATTTATCCAAAGGGCCAAGCCGATCCGGATAACCATATTCCGCATAAGTGGAGTCCTACTGTATATCGTATCTCATATATCGTAACACTACACACAACGATAGCTTAGTTACTTGGACAGTCTTTTCAGATTGACCGCCGTCAGATATATGACCTACTGTTTTGGGTTGAAGACTAAAAGGTTTTTCTATCCAATGCCCCCCGATTTCCAAAACAGCATTGCAAGGTACACAGACGACACGTTATGTCCTTCTGGGACAAGCATCGTGTAGGTGAGGATGAGTGACGGAATAATCGGGGAATTATAAAGAAGGGAGGAAACCGAAGTACTCATAAGAACCTGTTCCAGTACCACATAATCCACTAAAAATCTCCGTAGTGAGAGACCGGTGAGGTTAAACACTAAAATCAACCAGAATTGTACTTAGATATTCAGTTCGTTCCGTACAGTAAGCATACTGTTTCTTCTGGACACAGACCAACTATCAATGCTGTATGGGAAGTAACCGCTGCCTGCTATAATAATCATACGAATAACTAACACCAACTCTGTGGGCAGAATGCAAGAGTTCTGAAATGTGAGATATGGTGGCACACATAACCACTAGACTTTACAGCATTATTCTGGAGAGACGGAAGAAAATCAGGAAAAGAATGAAGAGAGTCTCTCGAAATAAATTTTCACCTAACACTCCAGTTTTATGAAATAATGCAGCCAATAAGGTATGGTACTTCTGAAGATAACCGGGAAGGCCGAATCATGTAGTCGAAGTTAAATATACTGTTATCCATAATGTATATACCCTGTTGGTTGCCTTATTTAATTCGAGGGCAGCCCGTTTCCTGAACGGAATCTACGCACGTGCCTTCCGAATTCAAATAGGAATTGCTCCCAAATACCCCAGGAAACTGAGGGTGTTATAAATAAATCAGCATATATTGGCCACTCTTTCAACTCTGGGTGTTAGCATCATGTGTGTTATAGCGGGTGTGCTCTTCCTTGAACCCTGGGGGGACCATGTCACAGAATGTAATTACTGACACTCCGGGAAGGCAGTAGCACACATTCGGCTATCGTCGTCGAGTTTCTTAACAAAATAAGAGAGGTTACTTTTTGTAGCAAAATATATACACTAAAGCCCATAATTCAATATGTTTCGCTCGTCGGTCCTCCGTTTCTTCCTTCTCTTCACGTATTGGACCTCTCAAAACAAAGTTCTTACCAAATATGTACCAACTGCTTTAAAATTAAAAACTATTGAGTTTTGTCCACGCTTTTCTTATGGTTTTTACGATACACAGCAATTCCTTCTCCGAAGCGAGAAGCAGTCGATTTCCCGTGCTGCATGCAGTAAAATTTTAAATGTTATCCAGATAAATTTCAGGCTTCGAAAGGCTGAGAACAGGTAAGAATTCCAGTAGCCTAAAAGCGTAGGACATCAGAAGTGGAAATCGAAGCCGAGAGTGAATGTCTACGTTGTAAGGGAGAAGTTAAAAAAAAAGTAAAAGATAATTACCTTAGTGCAAATTTTATAATCGCTAGGAGAAAGAAAAGATTCTGGGAGGAGTTGCATAAGATAAAACACGTAAGGCAACAAGGAGCGACACAACGAATGACTAAACGAGAAAATCTGGCATGTACTTATAGAGGTAACCTCTGTCTTACATATTACTGTTGACACCCAAGTTCCTGCCGCGCAGAATTAGCTGGGTTCCCCCGTGTGAACCGTGTGCGAATTTCACGAAAAAAAAAACGAAAAATATCAGTGGGGTAGCTCAGAGAAGTGACTGATTAGGGCTGAGTAATCACGGAGCAAATCCCGAGAGGTTCAGGAATTCTTATCTTCAACATCATGACCAGACAGGACTGAAGGCCCAACCAGCTTCCTGTCCTAGGGAATGGGGGGGTAGGGCTGACGGAGGAAGAGAAACTGAAGTCTGTGACCCCCTTCCATAACTTAATACAAGTTAGGAACTCCTGACACTTCTCATCCACTTCTCTTATGGCTTTACGTCATAGTCATGAAGCAGAGATAAACTCAAAAGTGCTTCTTCATATTTGCAGACATAAATGTATTTAAACTAACTTCATTGTTCTTGTGTGTATTCATTGGTATTATTACTGTACGTATTTGGCGTTCAGGTGACCGTGCATCGTGATAAATTCTTATAATAAAACCAACTAGATACACTTATTTCTCAAATTTATTTTTGGAATAAAACTCTACATGTTTCGGATAGTTCCTTTGTCCATTATCAGGAGTTTTTCACTGTACACGCAGCAATGGTGTATGTCATACAGGTTTGCTGACTGGCAGCTTGTGAGCAGGATCAGGACGGAGCTGCAGTTCCGTCCTGATCCTGCTCGCAAGCAAGAATTAGTACTGTGCATATATTTAAGGAACTTCTGGCAGTAAAACAGCAGTACGCCCTAAACCTAATCTCCCAAACGTTATAGAACAAAAATACTCCTAAGGAGACCTCAGGTCAAGCAGATCTATAGGTACTGTTACAATAACTATATACGATTAATGATAAATTAGGAAAGATATAAAACATTATTAGTACAACAATGTCAAAGCGTTTGAGGTGGTCAGGGCATGTAACACGTTTCGTGGGAACTCTTCTTGCTGTTACATACGTAATTCTATCGAACACAACAAATTTTATTCTTCTTGTAAATATACGCTACATGTTTCGACCGTACTGAGCATCTTCAGGCATTTAAATACATAATATTAAAAATCAAAATAAAGCGCATATATGTTTTAAATTTTTAAGATCTCACAAATTGTACTAAATACTATCAGAAAAGTATTTATTGCATGCATATCGACACTTTAAAGATTTTAAAGGTATTTGCGATTGTCCACAAGTAGGCCTACATCAGGCAACAAAGTCCTCTGTTTAAAGTAAGGATTTTAACAACTTTAGACAAAACAGGAAGACACGCAACAATAATACACACACGAGAAATATAACAAATCTTAGTAATTGACCGACTTAATGCACAAATTCTTGTTTTATAATAAGTTTATCATATTCCTCTACATGTTTCGAGCACAATAGTGGACAATCGCAAATACCTTTAAAATCTTTAAAGTGTCGATATGCATGCAATAAATACTTTTCTGATAGTATTTAGTACAATTTGTGAGATCTTAAAAATTTAAAACATATACATGTTTCGAGCACTATTGTGCTCGAAACATGTAGAGGAATATGATAAACTTATTATAAAACAAGAATTTGTGCATTAAGTCGGTCAATTACTAAGATTATACTGAGACGCACGGCCAGCAAAACATTAAAAATACAACAAAATAGAACGTTTATATTTTAATTGCTACATAAAGATTATTGTGAGTTGTACAATTTGTGTGATGTTACAAATTTAAAATACAAATGCATTTTATTTTGAGTTCTAAAAATAAGTATTTAAAACCCGGAGGGCTGCCAGTACAACCGAACAACGCAGCATGTATTGAAAAAAAAAATTATCCTATTCACTGCAGCAGGTACGTCATTTTTAATACGATATGCCATAACGGGATAAATTTTACAAACATTTTCCTTTCCGTGTTGTGTTATTTCGTACAGTCGTAAGCCTTTCGTCTTGCCCAGTCTCCTTTCAAGGAGTTCTACCAAATAAGATGGGAAATATTATGCACAGCGCAACAATTACGGCGCTTTCGCTGTCTTTGTGTCCAAACTGTCAATTCGTGGACGCTGAATTCTGATTCCCTCTAACACATAGCATATAATAGGCTAGATGTTACGGATGATAAATGTAAAAGAAATTCCCAATATTAAATTTCATGAAGATTTATTCAGTGGATTTCTGGTTGCTGCATGCGGACACATGGACGAAGTGATACGGAGAGAGACGCGACGAAGCTAACAGACACATTACTGCAAATTCTTATTTCATATGCCCCAGAAGTGAATCCATATACCTGCACTTGAACAGGACAGTGGACCTAACATGAGAAAAGAAAATTAGAACTTGCAACATGTTAAAGAAATCTTCAGTACCTGACTCTGTTAAATCATTCCTTCACTTCTAACTTTCCTTCACTCCCGTAACGACGCGGCTCGGGCCATATGCCAAATTACAAAACTGGCCCGGAAGTGTACAATACATGAGCCTGACAAAATAAAATGGTTGTGGATACGTAGAGTGGGGGAATGCAAAAGAAGACAGGGAGTAAAGACAAGGAAGAGGCAAGCAAGCAGTCATGACTTTCTGTCACCAGGCGGCGCTAATGACAAGTCGTATGACTCAACTATGGCAACTTGTAACGACAAAAGCAGGTTCTTCAGAAGATGCACTCTTGTTAAGGTCTTTTGTATGCGCTGGCAAAGCAAACACAGTGCGCGAATGGGAACAAGAATTCTTTTGTGTCCCTTCTTCGTGGTGACAGTGCAGTTTCATTATTATTATTATTATTATTATTATTAATGATAATAATAATAAGGAAGAATGAAATAGCTCCTACAAGGCCAATCATAACCTGAAGCAATCCTGGAAACTGGTTGGGAGAGTATTATTAAAGTGAATCTTCAAGAAGTAGTGTGTGTGTGTGTGTGTGTGTGTGTGTGTGTAGGATGGTGTGGACTAGATTCGTCTGGCCTAGTATAAGACCAGTGGTGGATTTTGTGAAAACTGAACTGAAACTTTGGGTTGCATACGAGGCACAGATTTTCTCGACTAGTTGATCTACTGCCTTATGAAGAAGGACGCTGCGTACGGAGTTTGTAATGAATCGGCCAGTTCATCACTAAGTGATTAGGACACTGTTAATTCTGCCTGTACAAGGTTCATTTAGACAATACGTGCTTATCAATCTTTTATTTATTCACCAACTGATGCACTAGTGAGTTGTCTTTAAAAACAGCATTAACATTTACATTAAAACAGCTCCGACATGTTTCGGTGTTACAGTTACACCATCATCAGGAAGCGCATTAATCCGTATTTACTTTCTTCAGTACGAATTAATGCGCTCCCTGAAGATGGTGTAACTGTAACATTGAAATATGTCGGAGCTGTTTCAATGTAAATTTTAGTGTAAATTTTAGTACTGTTTCTTTAAGACAACTCACTAGTGCATCAGTTGGTGAATAAATAAAGCTTTGATAATATCAAGATGCTGCACGGTACGAATGTGAAAACTACATGCTTTATTTCGTTTCTGTGTTACCACACCAGCTTCGGTTTTATGTATTGACGTTGTGGGCCTACATTATCAGATGATTTATCTTTACTCGTGTTATAAAATATTGAACATTTTCGAAGCAGTGCAAGTTTGCTTGCAGAGAGATATTCTGCTCATTAGATTACAGATGTGCTGCCAATTACGGTAGGAAGTAGTAACGTGAGGGAGAAGGTGTACAAAATCCAGTGTCATCCAGGCTACAGTGCATAGCCGCACTTTTTCACATTTGTAGAACCTTTTCCTTGGTTCAGCCAACATATGTTTCGTATGTTTATTTTCATGTTCTGCGCGGTCCTCAGTTCTAAACTGGCTGCTGTCTGATTTCGAATTAGCGGCCAAGCACATCATTACGTCCCCAACAATCTGCCCGCAAAGAAATTCAGAAGCACGATGTTGACGTCCATATAACTTGTTTGATCTTTTTGAAAATAATGCGTAATAAAACCACAAATTGGGGTGGTAAAAGTGGAAGGGGGGGTGCATTTATTCACAAGGTTGGCTACATTACCAAACTAAAATTTGTAAAGCAAATGTAATTTTGGATCGTGTACACCCATCATAATTCCCCCACCATTTACATGCCAGTGAATATTTTATTCTTCCTTAAAATTCCCGCAGAGTTCACTCTGAGGATTAACTCCTGTGGATCATATTAGGACGCCCATAATATCCCAGGCTATGCCGTCTAATGAACTGAAAAAGAACTGCGAAGGTAGCGGTCTTTACTTAATCGAAGTAAGGCTTACGTCCGCGAGATTCTCTGGAGTGAATGAGAAAAAACATGAAAATCCTCAGCCAAGATATTCTCTGTTCTGACAGAGACATAAACTGGGTACGTCCCGCACACCAGGGCAGAAATATTTTGGTACATCGACATCCTAGTTCGTCAAACTTTACTTGTACATTACACAGATACACACCATAATACGGTCAAGACTCACACATTTCTGAATGCAGTTTTTACTTAACAACCTCCAATGAGCTTAGCCTACTCACGCAGCTGTCTATACTGTAGATCGGGGTCGCGTGTTTCAAAAAGCTTTCGACTTTTCGCCAGCTAATACTGAGACCAAAAAAAAAATGTAAAATTTTACGAATTGCTTATGTACTTGTCCCTTCATCCATACACATGATAGTACAAATTATACTATTTACGTCTTTGGAAGTGAATAAGGATTATAAGGTAAAGACAGAAGCACTTTTAAGACCCGTGGCCGCTTTACATCAAAAAAGAAAACCCAGTTTTCATCAAACAGGTGGCTCGTTTGACCGTAAGACGGAAAAAGTAAAACGAGACCGGAGGAAAACTGCGTAATGAAAAGCTGCATTTTTCTTCCATGGCTCAATAGCCCCTATTTGGCCCAGGATTTCTAAATTTGAGGTTTCGAAATATCACAATTGGTAGAGAACTGTACCTGACAACACACAACACTTACAAGAGACAGACATAGATGCCCACGGCGATATTCGAAACCGCATCCCAGCAGGCGAGCGGCCGCAGACCTACGCCTTAGACCGCGCGGCCACTGGGACCGGCCTTCATGACCTGTACTCGTCACCGAATACCACTCGGGTGATCAAATCAAGGATGAGATGAACGAGCTGCGTTGCATGAATTGGGGAGAAGAAGACAGATGCGCGCAGAATTTTGGCGCAGAGACATGAAGGAAAGAGACCACTTTGAAAAACTAAATATAGATGGCAGGACACTATTTAAATGTATCTGAAATAGGATGGGATGGCATAAATTCGATTTACGTGTGTCAGGATAGGAACAAGTGGCGGGCCCTTGTGGTCACAGAAATGAACCTTCGGGTTTCACAAAATATGGGGAATTTCTTGACTGGCTTCTGAAGAAAGACACTGTTGCATGGAATCTTTTGGGTAGTTAGTTGCTTAGTTGGTTAGTAAGTCCCATCCAAAAAACAAACCCCGGTCTTTCAGCTGTAGGCAGTCACTTTACTGACCGGCATTAGTGACTTTGATCTCTTGATAAACATATGTGAACTAAAGCAATAAACATGCAACTTTTATAAGCGCTCTTCTTTCAAACTGGCAAAGCAGCTGCAAAGCTGAGTCCACGCTTTAAAAAGACGAATATTTTTGTTACATTTCACGAACGAGTTTAAATTTACACCCGAAAGGAGCGTGACTCACTCATTAGTCAAGAGGGGAGGCAGGCACAGTGTGGGGACAGTTATTTTCGGTCGCCATGTATTACATCCTGCATCCTCCGAAAGAGATGAAAAAGCACCAAACAGCAAAGCCAACGGCAGCTTGCAGACCTGAATGGCACAAGTGTTTGCCTCTTAGTGACAAGTGAACAAGAGTCTGTTGAAAGACTGTTGACCGTTTAGCACGGGGTTCAGTCACGAAATACAGCTCATTCCATTTTCCAGTGAGTTTCTACGGCAAATCATAAACAAATTATTATAAAAAAGTTGCCCCTTCTCACGCTATGACGGCAGAAGAACGGCTTCATTCTTTCTGAACCTCGGTGCTAGATGGAGGTGAGCGGTCAACTTCACGCCCCGATGGCTTTACCCCGGGAAAGAGTCGGGGAATTCGTTCAATAGGAGGGTGGGTGGGTTTCAGCTCTAATACGGACGTTTCGAAGAAGAGAATTATGTTAATAATTATTGCATTTAGAAAGTGGCCGCCTGTAAATCGGTTTCAAAGCTTCAGTACTGCTAATAAATTACTGAAGACCGACATCAAACATAATGCTGAACCAGTTCCATCTTCCTCTTCCCCCACCTTGCCGACTGACTGACCGACTGAGTGACTAAAAGAACGAAACAACGAATCAACAAACCAACCATCCATCCAAGCGAGCAAGCAAGCCAACCAACAAACCAACCATCCATCCAGCCAGCCAGCAAACTCCAAGGAAGAGTTGTCATTCTAAGGGAATTTCTCAGCTAGTTACGGAACTCCCACAGTCTATGGAAACAGAAGGTTCATTACTGCATTAACGAGAACGTGCTACTGGTTCCTATTTCGACACCAATGGATTTATACCACACTCATCCTGTTTCCTTAAAGTTCATTATACAACTATTCCGTGTCTACGTCTAACATTCCCTGTCCAGTTTCTGATCGAACTTTTGTGAGCATCTCTTCTTTTCCATGCGTGCTACATGATCCGCCCATAGGTAAAGGTAATCTAACGGAAGAGCTGTCCCTGTTTACACCACGAAGTCGCATAGAGACGTGGGTTTATAGCTCCACCGACTCTTAAATTCTGCACTAGATGGAGGCAAGGGTGCGCTTCGCGCTCCGTCTAAATAGCCATCAATATATATTGAATAGGAGGCTGTTTTGGCCTCAGGACCTTCCAGGGATAAGATTACTCGCTACGGGCAGGACGGTCGGGGGATCGAACCCCGGTGTGAGCGAGATTTTTCGCACCAGTCCAAACCGGTCTTAGGGCTCACCCAGCCTTCTATACAATGGGTACCTGGTCTGTCTCGGGGATGAAGCGGCCGGGGAGTGGCGTTGACCACCCACCCCATCTAGCGCCGAGATTAAAGAAAGGGTACAGTTATAACTACACTTCCCCTCTGGGCCTTGGTGGCCTGTTCTGGGGTGAACTTTACTTTTTACTGTACCAGAAATTTGCGTAGTCACTGTGCAGACTACGCTACTCTGATTCATGATCTGCCCATGTAGCACGCATAGGAAGGAAGATATATTCATACAAATTTTCCTAACCCATCAACCCCCCAGAGCAAGTCAATGAAACTGAGTACGTGTGGAGATAACGGTCACTGCCAACTTCTACTAAAACCAAATGTCCGTTAAAAGCCAGGCGCTGATCTCTCCGTAGAGCGTGGGTTAACCAGTTCACATCCTCATATAAAGGTAAAGGTAAAGTGATCCCGTTACAGGCCCGGTGTGACCCAGAGAGTGGGTAGAGGTATAGCTCTATTCTTCCATGACCTCGGCACTAGAAGGGGGTGGGTGAGTGGTCAGCAGCACGCCCCGGCCGCACTTTAGCCCCAGGAAAGACCAGGTACCCATTTTACAGGAAGTTGGGTGGACCCCAGGGCCGGTCCGGACGGACGGAAAATCTCGTCCCCACCGGGATTCGATCCCGGACCGTCCAGCCCGTAGCTCAGTCGTTATACCTACTGAGCTACCTGACCCACCACATCCTTATATACCTTATTTATTCAACATTACCTGGCAGTCCAGACATAAGTGTTCCAAGTGTCTTTATTCCCTATAGGTTTCCCCACTGCAGTGTGTTAACAAAATGTTTCTTCCATAATTCCTTTACATCCTCATTATCCCCATTCTTAAAAAAGTCGATATCCTAGGGGGTTTGTCATAAAGATTCTGTATTAATACGTGTCTCTCCATTCTGGCTGCGTGTCCAGTCTATCTTAAAATCATTTATGGACAACAGAGAGAAGAATATTTTAAAATATGAGGCCGCGTAATTTGTACGTTTTGCTTGATGTTGTTTGAATGACTTGCCACAGTACTGCCAACTGTCACTCCTGCAGTGCCAAGTCGCCAATTTAAGTTTGTCAGAGCTGCTCTTTCGGAATGCATAAATAAAACGCGAAAAAAAAACTCCTTACAAATGTAAGAGAAATTTACCATGTGCTTCTTTGCTAGGAAGAATAGACAGAGCGCCAACATGTCAGATGCTGTGAAGAAATGTTCATTTTTGTAGAGGTAAAAAAATGTCAAAACAAACTTCAGAGGCTTTTGCATAACACCGACACTTGACAATTGTAAGATTAAATTAATAAGGAAGAAACAATTGAGAATTGTATCACAAACAGGGGAAGTGAAAATATGCACGTAGATTGAAGAGAGAGAAACCAACAAGATGTAACTAATCAGATGTTTATTATCAAACTTCTATCTCAACATGTTTCGGGCATCATTATGCCCATCATCAGGAGAACAAGACCGTGTATTACCGCATATGGTGTTCTGCACTGTAACAAGAGGGGGAAAACCCCGTAAGATATGAGAGCTCGGC
>Ga0131853_10016064_pt1 | contig 13678 bp, 9 predicted proteins | sample TergutLab28metaG_FD_92764 | JGI IMG/M metagenome (GOLD analysis project Ga0131853, IMG submission 92764) | Labiotermes labralis P1 segment gut microbial communities from Petit-Saut dam, French Guiana - Lab288 P1 (version 2) (version 2) | ecosystem: Host-associated > Arthropoda: Insects >... | reverse complement strand
CAGGTGGCGGACGTTTGTGAGTGCGGTAATGAACCTTCGGTTTCCGTGAAATGCGGGGAATTTCTTGACTAGCTGCAAACCAGTTAGCTTCTCAAGAAGGACTCTGCACCATGGAGTAAGTAACACTGCTTTAAGACAGAGTGATTACTGGCTGTGAGGTTTATTTAATGTAATAAAACTCGAATTTTGCCCACACAAAGTAATTGTGTGTTTCGTTCGATTCTGACAGTACACAGCTGGTCTACGTGGAAGTCTTTCTCTTCGCAGAAGTAGGATGGCACCTCAGTCGTTGGAAGCGTCAGGAACCATTCGCGCCATGGCACAGCGTGACGTATCTAAGGACTTGAATCGTCAACAACACCGATGAGACAATGTCAGTTCTCTCAGCCAATGAACGGTTCGTCTTTGCCGTGCAGACACTTGCTGTTTACGTCCAGGTAGGAATGAAATTTTATGTATGATTTTACTTGTATGAATTTCAGTCTTCACCACTTTAATTACTGAGCCTGTTTCTGTCATACCGTTGTGTGGAGTATCAATTTTCTTGTAGTCAGGCAAATGTAAGGCTCCTCACAAGTGGAGAGATATTGAGATCTGGAAACTGAGCAGCGTATATTGGTAATTATTTGCTGACATTTCGGGACAACTTGTCGATTCCATCTTCAAGGTTACGTATCGAATCCATCTTCAAGTTCAAGACTTCCTTGAAGATGGGACCTATAGGGTGTCCCGAAACATCGGTAAGGAATGAGCACTGTACGCTGCTTAATATCGCAGAAGAGCGCACATTTCAACTACTTGGAGGCCGAACTTTTATCACGCATGGAGAAATGTTTCTAAATGTGTCTGTATGCTTTACTCCGACTTGGCGGATTTAACTAGTTTTAACCCTTTACCTGTTAATGTGTAGAATATGGTGATCTCGTAATAATGCTAGCAGATGGCAGATGGGATTTAACTCGGCACTTAAAGTGTTACAATTACAGAGACACAATGGCGGAGTCAAGAAGACTGTCTTGAAATTATGCGTAACTTTGGGACGGCCAGTTATTGTGGTAGCAGCTTATGTGAATTTATGTTGAAGTGGCCCAGTGGCCGGTATTGAAAATATCGCTCGAGACTGTGGTAGACCGGACGCTGACATATTATTAGGTCCGTGTGTAGAAGTCCTGCAATGTAAAATGTACCATGTACAGTACACGGACATGAGCTTCAAAACCACGACATGAACTTTTGTGTTTTACCCATTAATCACAGTTATTGTTGCTGATGATTTTGATCACAGCTCTACATTTGTTTTGAGCAGGGAAATGTTGGATGAAGTAAAAGCAGATACCAGAGAGAGAAAGAGAGAGAGAGATGAATGGCGGATGGCGATGTGACAGGTGGTGTGGGAGACTAATAGATGCATGCCTCCAGCCCGCTGATCCCTGATCCCTCCTTGCTTCTGCACAGCTTGTACTACTGAATCATGCAACGCAGGACACATAACCTTAATTATAAGGGGAAGGTGGGGAATGACGCAGTTTGTAAGTGCTTTGATGTTGTGTTTTGTAATAACCGTACCTGAGGGCATACATAAACGGAAGACTTAAAACTGCTGCACTTAGGACCTTCAGTACACCATTTAACAAACTGCTTATGCTACAGTGTGTCTCGAAAATATTACTTCAGTTGCGACTGGAATAAATCCATAAAGAGTGGATAGAACTTATCGGAACACAATCAGTTTGACATGGCTAATACTCGCATATCTCTAAATTCATTGTACCAGATGCAAAAGTTACACCGATTAAATTCTTCATCTCTTCTCTTGAGGCGTATACTAGAGATTTACAGAGTTTGGTTAGAAAATGTCATTTATGTACTACGAAATGTTTTACATATATGGCGTACCTTCTTTAGAGTAAGCATATATTAGTTCCATGCGTAAAGTATTTGTAGAAAATCCTTATTTTATCTGACATACTGCCGCTTCTCCTCCTTGTCCCTGGGCTGTCGACAAAGCGGGCTACGAGCGGACAGGAAATGACAAATGACAGTTGTCAGATAAAATTGTATACTCGTATATATATATATATATATATCCTAAGAAAATATCCACACGTTCTGTTTCTTAGCCTTTAGGCTGAAGTAGAGTGGGCAAGAAATTCACGTCAAGCAGGAACTTGTTAAAAGTAAATTGTGAAGTGAGAGAGAAAACCAACAAGATGCAACAGTTAGATGTTTATTATCATCTTCTGTCTCAACATGTTTCGGGCATCATTATGCCCATCTTCAGGAGACCAAGACGTGTGATACTTCACGTGGTGTGCTTCGCTGGTTCTGCTGGATGTGGTTGGTAGCGGTTGTGGGGCGCTGCGTTGTAGGGTGCGAGCACTGTGTGCACGTCTTGGTCTCCTGAATATGGGCATAATGATGCCCGAAACATGTTGAGAAAGTGTTGATAATAAACATCTAACTGTTGCATCTTGTTGGTTTTCTTTCTCACTTCACAATTTGCTCACAATGCACGGTCACAGAAACCTAAAGCTTGTTAAAAGAAGACCATATAATGACTAGGCCTGTGGAATGAATAGCCGAAGGACTGTGATTCGATTCCCAACAGGGTTAAGCTACTTCTTCTTTTACATAGCGTACAGACGGGCTCTAGGTCCCACCGAGAATCCTCATGAGTAGAGGGGCATTCAGTCTTGAGACAGAGCGACCAGACGTGAAGCTGAACACTCATCTCCTAGGGCTTATATTAAAAATACCGGGGTGCTGATAAGTTCTTAGCCCGACCAGGAAGGATACAAACTCGGATGCATGTCAGGGACGCGCGCAATTTCAACAACATCGAGACGCGAGCTGTCATCAAGGGTTTATTTCCTGCAAGGCAAGGCACCGAAGGAAATTCACACCATTCTGACAGAAACATTAACATGTTTCCTTCCTGGTCGGGCTAAGGACTTATCAGCGCCTCTGTAAGACAGTTACACCTCCAGTTTCCCACAGTGTACACAAGGAGACCAGCTTTGTGTGTGTGTATGTGTGCGTGTATATATATATGTATATATATATATATAATAGACATATATATTTTACGATTGATTAACTGATTAGTTGATTACATGTTTCGGTTAATTAATCAATTTTAATTCTCTTTCGAAGGCAACAATTTTTGTGAGAGCCGCACACTCTGAGGACTGTTCCAGGTTTTTTAACCCTCAAAGATCGGGACCGTGATTTCGTATTCCAGTCGGAGTATCGCCATGTATCGGCCTCTATTTATTGTGTCTGTGTTATCCTATTCATGTGGAAAGGCTGTGAGACGGAACGTTTCGCTAAAGGAGAATGCCAAATGTTTACAAACAACATTAAATACCCAGAAACTGAAGGTGTCCGAATAGCAGTGGCCTGTAGCGCCATGTGGATACTGCTACATTGACAGTTAATTAGAACGAGACAGATTTCCTTTTTCTTACGACGCTGCAGCCCACCGTGGGCCATGACCTCCTCATTTTTTATGTTTCTAGATCACACACGACGACGCATCACAGTCGGTAATCCGCTGGACAAGTGATCAGCTCGTCGCAGAGACCTCTACCTGACAACACACAACACTCTCACCAGACGAATATTCACGCCTTCGGCAGGATTCGAACCCACAATCTTAGCAAGCGAGCGACCTCAGACCCACGCCTTGGCCCGCGCGACCACTGGGATCGGTGACAGAAATATTGTGGTTATTAATTTTATTCTCCAGTCGAACTAAATGTTTCAAATTCTGTAATGTAATCTGAGGAGCTATTCTCGTTCCTTCTGTAAAGAGGTTCTGACGATGGTGTATCGAAACTGAGCTTAATAATTTTTCGGATTTTTTTCCATCGCCCAATATGTTAAGATTAACATAGGGCCTAATTACTGCAACAGTACGTTTCGGGGGCAGGATCGGCCCTGTCTTCAAGCTTTCTTATAAAACGGTGACCCATGACGAAATGTAAGGAAGGAATGTTTGGCGACACGTTTCTGTATAATATTTAAAATCTCTTTTAATTTTTAAACTGTCTTTGAAACGAAAATTGCTCAATAATTTTAATTTAGTATACATTACAGAACAGTTTAAATAATGATGGAATATTATTGCTTTAGAGGCACGTCGGAGGATGGGAACAGATCTTGCCCGTGAAAAGTAGTGTTGATGTAATTATATTAATCTTAAAACATTGGATGATAAAAAAATTCCACAAAATAAATGCGTACTTAAAAGTAAGTGTCGTCATCCCATCGAATTTTATTAAAGCAAATTAATTTTATGTTCCGAATATCGTAACGCCAAAAGAGATTTTTTAAAATATATTTTACTCACTTTGACAAGTTTCTGCCCAATTTCTGACCGTAACGAACTGTTACGTACAGACCTGTCCTTCATATGTAATGTGTACGACATCCTATAAAAAAATATTTTTTTTCCCAGGAATTGAAAAATATTATTATATTACATATATTATTTAATGTAATAATATGTATTATTATATTATAATATTTTCATTTCCTATTCAATAATTAGATATTGTTTCTAGACGTCTGCGCGGAACTGGACCGTTAGCACTGCAGTGACGCTGGTTCGCTTGTTTTTCAAATGGTTCAAAACAAATGTTATATAAAAGACTTGAGTTCTTCTCCGGTTTTCTTTCATCTCCCCCCCCCCCCCGCGCGAAAAGACAAGCTTTGTAGTTGTTTTAACCTCATGGTCATGTCATAATCAAAACATCAATAATATTCATATAAATTCTGAAGCTACTTAAACGAAGGGAATATACCAGCGGGTTACCGAGTGTCAAGTAATGTGGTGAGCTGTGAACTATGCACTGTCAGCTCAGAACGTGGTTCATGAGATTGCAATGCTTGGTTCTCGTTGGCCCTGGAAATAAACTCAGTATTGATTTTCTTTGAGAATCCTGTAGCTCCCCATCCCATAATAATCCGAATAATTCGTTTTTCCTTCTGTCATCATCATCTTTATCAAAATCAAGGATTAGCCCTTCTGGCTTGTTCTTTTCTTACAGAAAACGATCCCTTCGACTCTGGGACGGCTTACATTTTGTGAGACTCTACGTGTATAATACAGATTTACGTACGGAACTCCACTCTCATACGTAAGACATATTCATACCAATAGCGTTTCGAAGTTCTATATTATTAGCAAACTGGTATACGTTTAAGTATGGCCGAATATCAGTGCTATATATGTTGTCAATTAACCTTTAACCAGCCAAACTTTTCTAAAATCTGAAATCTGATTCTTCTCTTTTTCTTCTTTCAGTTCTACAGAATGTCCACATTTCGTAATCATACATTAAAGCTGGAAAAGTTATTATTCAGAAATTGTTTTGCATTTTGGTACAAGAATTCTTCCGTCGGTTCCGTACTGTCTGTGATCTCTGCTGAGCCTCATGTTGGCAGTATGTCTACCCTCAGCAATTAGATTGTGAATTTCGGTGGCTGCCTTATCGATCACCAATTTTTACTGAATGTGATTTTGTCCATAAAATTCCATGATTTTCCTCTTAGATCCAGCTATTTACCATTGTCTCTTCTCACTATATTCCTGTGGTGATTCAATTGGGTCTGTAATACGAGTAGTTTCTCAGAGGCATTAAATAATGCCTAGTCAGAAGACATAAACTCTATCGTTAGGTGTTCCTTATGCTTTGTTTCTGCAGTGTATATCGCTTCTCAAAAGCCAAAGTAATATCAAACATTTTGAGAGGGCTATAAAGTAATTCATTAAAATATTATCAACCCCAAGCATTAAAAATAACTTTTAACTGCGAAATAAACGGAGCCTATTTTAAATAGTTCGGGTTTCATTCAAGCTACGATAAAATTCGTGCATCTTCCGGGCGGAAGAACACCGAAGGCTTCAGAGAAGTACCGGAAATTCTCCTGGCCTTGCCGGGTAAAATTCCGGCTCTGAAACCTCTGTAATTGTTCGGGGGTAGCTACTTGATTGCACGAGTACTCACCAGCTACGTCCAGGGTGGCATTCCGGCTTCTAGCGACGCCGAACTTGTTGTGGGCGACGCACCAGTATACTCCGCTATCCGAGTCCTTTCGACCATGAGCCACTCGTAGGAAGAAGAGAGAACCGGCAGGAAGCAGGACGCGATGAGACTTTGAGTCACTCGGAGACGTTTTCACGAGTTCGCCGTCTTTGTACCATTCTATAGTTGGTTCCGGCACGCCCTCGGCCTTGCAGTTCAAGGTAACGGGATCGTGTCTTGGCACCGTCACGTCTGTCGGGTGTTCCGTAATCCGTGGAATTCGATATGGTTGGTAATGGCCTGCTGAGAGAACAGAAAGTAACCCTGTTATTCCAAACTAGTAAATAAATTTTAAAGCGAAATTTCTCATGTGTCCTAAATAAATATAAAGGTTTACAGACATTATGGACGTTCAAATTTGTTCGGAAACAAAAGGTCAATCATCGTGGGGTTTTAAAGTTAGCTTGTTCCTAAGCTTTCATTTGTCTTCTGATACTCGTAGGATAAATTCCCGTCCACAGCTAGTGCAATGTGTGATTGGCACATTTATAATTTTACTTAATGAAAATGAATGATTCGAAGAAAGATAAGCAATAATTGAGAGTTCGGCTGTGTACCTTGTGACTGATCGGAGGCTACCCTGACTCAAGATAGCTTCTCCATTTCACTCATCCCACTAATTTTCTGATTGTTTAGCTCCCAAAATTTGACGAGAAAAGACACAGGATATTGCCATCTCCACAAAACAAACTCCTTCTATCTTTACTTGTGATTTAGTTAGCGAAGATGACCATGTGGTTTTCTGCAAAATTTTAAATTTGCGAGAATGTCATAGTATTTTTTGCGCGTATCATTTATTAGCTTCAATGTACGATTCATTGCCTAATGCGACGAATTTGCAGCATGGAACATTCCAGTGCACAACTACGACAATAAATACAATTGAACTCAGTTATAACGACCTCGATTTCTGTAACACCTCGGCTATAACGTCATACCTTCTGTGGTGCCAGCTAATTCCCCGTAAGGCAGTGCTTTTCTGCACTGCTTAGTACGACATAGGAGAATCTACCTCAGATAAAACGACATTGTCAGTCGTAATTTCCAATAAAATGTTCCAAGAATAAGTTATTTTGAGAATTTCACTATCTCCTCGTCCTTGAGGGGACAAGCCCTCTAAGGTTCCAGGTAGTTGTATAAATTCCAGACCTGGAAAATGGAAACAATAACTGTAATTCACTTTGTGCTTAAAGATTTCCTCTGCGATTCTACTGCTGCAGTTAACAGCAGACAGGTAACGTGATAACATGACTACAGTCACAAATAAAAGGAAGATTTTAAGCGTCGAAGGAAATACTAAGTGATAAGACACATAATAAATGGTGGGTGTGGGGTGGGGGGGGGGAGAGAAACTGGCGTGTATCGGGAATTTGGTCTCATAAATTACACGACCCAAAAATTTGGAAAAACAGAACCAAAATTATTAGTGCGCTTGGACAAAACGGATCTAGAATAAAGCCATTTCGAAGCCCGAAAGAAGTTACGTCCAAGAAGTTCTGCTTAAGCGGTATAAGCAAGAGCGAATTGACGATGTAACAGGCAGCGGCCCTCTTCTTATGAAAAGTTTTGATTTTCCTACACTTTAAGTTAAGGCATATTTATCGTAAGCTTGTGTAAACGTTTACAATTATATAAGAGTAAACTTTGTTTGAAATATTTCAAAGCGTTAAAATGAAGCTGTATACCTGCGGAACTGTATTTTGTCTTTAAATACTTTTCCTTCACTTTTACCATACACCTCGCTTAGAGGGACGCGCGTTTATAACGAAACAATTTTTGTTCGGTCTCTCCGATGACGTCACAGAATTCGGACTCTATATTATAGAGGGTAAAGAATATGTTGACACGGTTTTTTTTTTGTGAAAGTTGAATCAGGACTGCAGGTTTTCTGATCCGAGCTCTGAAGAAGGTTAATCCAATCTGCTCACGCTTCATTCAGCTTCTCTCGGCAATTGTGTGATGGAATAAGCAGTTCCTCGTTCGGATTCACTTTTTCTAAACCGAGTCAAGTTCATTAAGCTTAAAATTAATAGTTTCGGTCAGTAAGCATGTACAAACATTCAGCAAACTCAGAGTAAAGGAAGTACAGACTCTAGAAAGCTTCATCATCATTTCGAGAATTCGCATTTTGTGTTACCATCACAGTTACATTCAAATTTCCTCTCACCATGTTAAGTGTGAAATGGATATACCGGACCCAAATCCAGCGACTCACTTCAAGTGGAAGGCCAGTCAGCAGAAATATCATGAAGTCGTCCTTTAAATTTTCACAAGAGGCAAGGGAACTGTGATTTAATGAGTGAAATTACGAGCCTTTTAGGCACTAAACCACAAAATATTATCTGCTTTTGTGTTGAAAACAAATAGGAATTGCCTAATAATCTTAAAATCATTCTGGAAAGCTCAGCGCCGTGAGAAGTGTAGCAAAATAATGAGGCAAGAGGAAGTGAGGGAACTGTCTAAATGTGACACAAAACAAAGGGGGCGCTCATACTCGAAACAGACGTTCGCTATACATATGCCTTTTTCCTTTTTCGTTAATTACGATTTGGTTTGATGAGGAAGCAGAAAGCCAACAGAATACGGACTTACACAAGGGACGTCGTAAAGGTAAGGGAACAAAATACTTTGATATCAAATGTCTCAGTCAAGGACATTGAGCTTGCTAACGGCTCTAAAATATGTAGGGTTTGGAACTTACACTTGCTGTTAGTTAGTGCAGCACGTTAAGTGTAATTTAACGTTACTGTTAATTCAGTCATTCCCTTATGAACAATAAAGTGTAACTTACTGTTAATGTAATTGAAATGTGATTGCTACTGTCAATTAAACTTTAATTTTGGCGTTTCCTTAGTAGGTGTGCCGCGTCTAATATACCGACACATTTTGAATCCATATAAATTAATAAGTAAAAGGTAAAGCAGTCCCGTTACTGGCCTAGACAGGCCCAGAGGGTTCCAGGAAGTTAAGGTTCCCAGGTTTCATTACAACGGCACAGGATGGTGATAAGGTTGTCAGCCTTACACACCGGCCGCCTTTACCCAAAGGAAATGCTCCTGGTACTCATTTCTGTTAGAGGCTGAGTCGACCCCAGGGCCATAATGCGATCGGAAGGAATATGTCAATGAAAAATTCCAATGACACCATCTGGGATCGAACCAGCGACCTTCCGATTTGTAGCACAGCACTTTAACAACTGTGCTACCGCGCCCCCCAAATTAATAATAAATGATAATATTTTGTATTTTGACATTCCCTTTTGCGGTGATGTTGTCAGAGATAATAATGTTTTCTGCCCAACTAATTTTATTACTTACTGTTAAAGCCGTATCATATCTCAGATCCTGACACTTTTCGACCTGAAGTGACCACCTTTACGGCTTATTGCTTTAATATTGTGTTGTTATGACAGAGAAGATGTGGGCCAAATTTCCAAATACCCCATAAGTGGGTCTTGAAATTTACGCATTGATTTGGAAATATATTTAAAATTTTGTGATGATATACTAGCGGTATTAGATAATAAAATATCTAGGATCTCAAATTATTATCTCGTGTTAATAGAACTGTCAGATCATATTTTGTGTACATACATTGGAAGGGGCAGGCGGTGGCGCATTTGATTGAGGCACTGTGCTACAAGCCAGGAGGTCGTTAGTTCTCTTCCCGATGGGATCATTCCGGCCTCACTATGACACTGGGGTTGACTCAGACTCTAATAGAAATCATTACCAGGGAAATCCCTTAAGTGGTAAAGGCGGCCGGTGCCTAGGTCTTGCACACTTACCACCTTCATCCGCTGACTGTCTAGAAATTCTGGGATCTTCAGTATCCTGGAACCGTAGTGGTCTGTCCAGGCGTGCAATTGGATAGCTCTTACATATATTGCTAAGAGGTAAATACTTTCCTTCACGTGTGGCCAGCCATAACATTAGGAAACAATAAGAGCCACAACATCTTAAGTGTAGCTTCTTCGTCTGAAAAATAAAATTTCCTTTCTGTTACGTTTAATTTGCGTCTTTGCTGAGTACGTGAAATTAAGTCATGCTGAAGACTGAAACTGAACTGCACATGAATGTAGAGAAGGCAGAAAGGACAGGAAGAGACGGGGTCCATCAGTTGAACATGGAAATTCTGAGAGAATAATGTGAGAAGAAAATGTCCCTGAATTCACTTAGAAATTGTAGCTCTAAAAATTGAAGTAATTTCATTTCAATATTGCAATAACGTCTTTGCTTTTAAAACTGACCATTCGTACTTTAATTTTTGAACCGTTATAATCTTGTAAAGAAAAACCAACTTCATGCACAACTTATTCTTAATATATTTCGTCAACCTCTACATGTTCCGGGCTTATCTAGGCCCATCATCAGGAGGTAAAATCTTATGTATGAAACAGTTGGTACTTATAATCTTTGTAGATGACTGTCTGTTGTCCTGGTTGGATTCTTTAAGATGACTGTCTGTTGTCCTGGTTGGATTGAATGGTTGGATTCTTTTAGAGGACTGTCTGTTTTCCTGGTTGGATTGAATGTTTGGATTCTTTCTAGATGACTGTCTGTTTTCCTGGTTGGGTTGAATGTTTGGATTCTGTTTAGATGACTCTGTTGTCCTGGTTGGATTGAATGGTTGGATTCTTATTAGAGGACTGTCTGTTGTCCTGGTTGGATTGAATGGTTGGATTCCTTTTAGAGGACTGTCTGTTGTCCTGGTTGGATTCTTTTTAGATGACTGTCTGTTTTCGTGGTTGGATTGAATGGTTGGATTCCTTTTAGATGGCTCCTGTTGTCCTAGTTGGTATGAATGGTTGGATTCTTTTTAGATGACTGTCTGTTGCCCTGGTTGGATTGAATGTTTGGATTCTTGTTAGATGACTGTCTGTTATCGTGGTTGGATTGAATGGTTGGATTCCTTTTAGATGGCTTCTGTTGTCCTGATTGGATTGAATGGTTGGAATATTTTTAGATGACTGTCTGTTGTCCTGGTTGGATTGAATGGTTGGATTCTTTTTAGAGGACTGTCTGTTGTCCTGGTTGGATTGAATGGTTGGATTCTTTTTAGAGGACTCTGTTTTCCTGGTTGGATTGAATGGTTGGATTCTTTTTAGATGACTGTCTGTTTTCCCGGTTGGATTGAATGGCTGGATTCTTTTTAGATGACTCTCTGTTTTCCTGGTTGGATTGAATGGTTGGATTCTTTTTAGAGGACTGTCTGTTGTTCTGGTTGGATTGAATGGTTGGATTCTTTTTAGATGGCTGCCTGTTCTCCTGTTTGGATTGAATGTTTGGATTCCTTTTAGATGACTTCTGTTGTCCTGGTTGGATTGAATGGTTGGATTCTTTTTAGATGACTGCCTGTTTCCTGGTTGGATTGAATGTTTGGATTCCGTTTAGATGACTTCTGTTGTCCTGGTTGGATTAAATGTTTGGATTCTTTTTAGAGGACTGTCTTCTCTCCTGGTTGGATTGAATCCAACCCGGACAACAGAAAGTCATCTAAAAAGAATATAAGTATCAGCTGTTGTATACATATGGTTGTACCTCCTGATAATGGACCTAGATACGCCCGAAACATGTAGATATTGACGAAATATACTTACGGTTCTCTCCTCGGCACGTACGGTTTACAATTATTGCTGCTCAGGTTTCGCTAACCAGAAATTTCTCATAAATTATAGGTTCTGCAAACTGCGGTGTTAAAATTTCACGTTACTTTTTTTTCTGTGCTTTACAATATAAGTTGAAATATCATGAATTTTATGCAAGCTCCCCGCTTGTTTTGTGTCCCCCACAAACTGGAGTGCAATTATAGGCGTTATGTTGAGTCGTTAGTGCAGTTTCATAGTCACAAGGGAATTTAGGAAATGATTGTTAGTGTCAGGAGAGGAGCCATGCTAATGCTGTGATGACCCCCTCGTTCTCTACTACTATTGATCCAGCACTGCGCGGAATGAAGCTCCCCGCTGAGCGGAAACCATTTTGTGGGAGAATAAACAGCATAAGTTCTTCATCGAAGGCTTTCGAAATTACACTGTCTCCCCGCGGAACGTTCCACACCCTACAGCTCTTGAAAAAATGGAACCCACTCCCAAATAATCCTATACAACTGCGAAGATTTGTAAGAAAAATGGATAATATGAAATCTTCAGGGTTGTAATGACCAGTGTTTTCATGCAAATTTTCCAGTGCTGTCTCCAAATTTGGGGTAAAAATGTAAGTCACGCACGGAAATAACAACACACGTATCAAGAAAGCAAAAAACCTCTTCTTAGATTCGCTCAGATCCCTGCCATTCCCACCCTGTCCTCTTATCCGTATTGTGTTTTTCTCGTTCTCCTTAATCTGTGTCCTGAAGATAGAAGCACCAGTTTCCTCCGAAATGCTGGCAAATTTCTTCTAGAACATAGGGCGTTACCTAACAGAAAGGAAGCACACCAGTTCTTCACAAAATAAGATCAAGCAACGGAGCGATCGTACTTCATTTGGGCCTTCTACTGTACCCCAGGATAAATTGCCTTCTAAAACACGTTACTGAAGGGGAAAGGGACTAGAAGACAAGGAAGAAGACGTAAAGAGCTAATGGATGACGTAAAGAAACGAATACATACTGGGACTTGACTTAGGAAGAACTAGATTACAGTCTACAGAGAACGCGATTCGGAAAGGTATATGGATCTATAGTAAGACAAAATACGTTGCGGTTGGAAGTCCGCTTTTACCATAACAGACACAAAAGATTGACTGTTGTTTGTCTAATTCCAGTTCGGTGTTATCACGCAGCGGAGGTTTTAGACAGGACGTGATATATTGCTTGTTTCGCGTCGCTTTATCTCATATCAGGTAGACTGATTGATGGTTTAATATTTTGCCAGAATATTCTAAATATTAGAGTGGAGGCTGATTACCCTATCTCGGTCATTATGAAAAGACATGGGAGTTATGTGTGAGCCTGACGGTGGGTGTTGCAGATACGGGGGTGGTTTTTGGCCCCCCCCTTCACTAATAAATTGCCATGCTTATAGAATTTTCTCTGACAACCAGTTGATCGCTTGGGTTACATATTAATGCACATGGGATGTATTTCAAGGTTTTTTTTACTTACTAGTACTTCATGCTATTAACTTCATATCGACAACCCATAATCTCATTTCTAGCGCTACGCAACAGAAAGAGACGGCATAAATCACGTAGTCAACAAACTAACACGTTGCATGAGGTTTGTTTGACCGTGCATCTTCCTCATGAAATAAAGTGAAATGCCAACTTGATGCAACAAGGTAATTTTATTGATGTATTCTTAGCTCGACATGTTTCGGGTACATACGCCCATCATCAGGAACATTAGATGTTGAGTTGCAGCCTATGGTTTTCTGCACCGAGTTTTTGGATGGGTGGTGGTGATTCGCACGGCACCATCCTCAACGAAAACACGACCTACGCAGCGGCTCTCAAGACCACCACCCATCCCGGTGCAGAAAACCATATGCTGCAACTCAACATCTAATGCTCCTGATGATGGGCGTATGTACCCGAAACATGTCGAGCTAAGAATACATCAATAAAATTACCTAGTTGCATCAAGTTGGCGTT
>Ga0131853_10016061_pt1 | contig 13679 bp, 3 predicted proteins | sample TergutLab28metaG_FD_92764 | JGI IMG/M metagenome (GOLD analysis project Ga0131853, IMG submission 92764) | Labiotermes labralis P1 segment gut microbial communities from Petit-Saut dam, French Guiana - Lab288 P1 (version 2) (version 2) | ecosystem: Host-associated > Arthropoda: Insects >... | reverse complement strand
CAGGATAGGGACAGGTGGCGGACGCTTGTGAGTGCGGTAATGAACCTTCGGGTTCCGTGAAATGCGGGGAATTTCTTGACTAGCTGCAAACCAGTTAGCTGCTCAAGAAGGACTCTGCACCATTCAGTAAGTAAGTAAGTAAGTTACCTGCTGGTTCAGGTGCAATCCAACATAAAAGTTATTGTAGGAGAGATTTAAAAAAAGTGTTCCATTTGGGACAAGCGTGAGAAATACCATGTTAGAACCAGTCATCTCCTTATCCCATTATAGAAATTAAAATATGTTGCATGAAACGTAGGCTGAAATACATCAGTTTTAGAGAACTCTTTCAAAGAAAGTAAGAGAGAAAGTTGAAATTAAAGTGGAAAATCACACTTTTTGAACAAAGTAATAAAATTGACCGTATATAATATAACAAAAGGTTAATTTGATTATTCTCAACAGCGCTACATTTCAACCCGCAGTGATTATACTGTGAACATTTCACACGCTGGATTCCTACTTTTTTTTATTTATGTCGTGTCATTCGCGGATGTGAATAAACCTATGTGCCTAATATCGGTCTGTTATTTTCAACACAATGATTAAAAATCGTGTCAAGTGTGACATAAGGACAATACGAGTATCACACTTCAGCCTTCACTTCAGAACTGTTTCGTACAACAGTATTTGGATTAGAGTAAGAATATATGGTTTATCTTTCTGAATTTTTTCTCCGGTTAGGTCAAAATTTCCTCTTCAGCGAGTTTTCGTTACTCACAGTCATTGTCATTTCACCTCTTGCATTCAGAAGCTACATAGCAAGTTCACGTGTCAAAAAGGACAGCATAGTTGTAACTGTATGTGAACGTTCTTTAATGTTGTGGATACTAGATAATTTTCCGACCGTGATCAACTTATGATTGAAAGAAGGTCAATTTTTCAGATTGGAAATTGAAGATTGCATCCTAACATTGATGGTAACGCGCATAGGACGGGGTGTGTTGCAGTCATACACTCGACGACATAAATTACCGAACTGAATGAAATAATACTGAATTCACATGAAATTTTTGTTGTTGTCTTTCTGTAGTCCTGGAACTTGAAATTCATGCTGCATCGAGGATGCAGCGCAAGAAAGTGTCTGTTTCTCCCTTTAGAAATCACCACGAAACGCCAGTGACATACGTAAGTTAGGTTACACATAGGAATTATATTTAGAAATAAAATTATCCACACTAACTACTCTGAGAAAGTTTTGTTATGACGTAAAATCCATGTTGCCAGTAAGAGTTTCAAATACACGTCAAAACGTTGTTTTTTTCCTGTCATATTTATTTACTTATTTATATATTTATTTAAGTGTTTATCAGCTTGGAGAATGTACCTTAACCTTATGGCGCCGGAATTATTTTTTTTTATTTTAGCACACTCTGTATATACAATGCGAATAATACAGGAACCAAATACGTTAGAATTATGAAACAAACTGCATTTTGAAGAGAAAAAAACGGAGAGTATATACCATGTTTAAAATACTCAGTACCTATATTTGTTGAATAAATATATAAAATGCAACTGTAGAGGTTAGCGTTGCGATACGACCACTATAGTTGACATAGGCGTCAAAGGGTTAAATTAATTTAAACATATTACATTTAAATCTGTGTGATTTTTATAGACAAATTCAGTTTAGAGTTTGAAAAGCATTGTTATTACTATCGAGCATGACAACACTCTCGTGCCTTTGTCGGTGGTCGAAAACTGTAGGCACAGGGCATGTTAAAAAAGCCGACACATGTCTGCATTGAAGTCATATTGTAAGCAATTATAGTAGCAAGTTGAATTCGTTACTAAAGATTTTTGTCTAAATTTTCTACATTTATTAGGCCCAATTCTGCAGATATCCTCTCGAAACATTCAGTAATAAGGCGTGCATAATTTCTTTTCCTTCTCACTATATGACAGGCTACTGTTAACTTACGGAATGTGGCGTCTTTCGTTGGATCCTTAGCAGACGGAATGCTTTATTGACGGTCTTCCTTTTCCCTCTTTCGTAGCTCCATCATGCAATCCAAGAAGTCGTTCCGTACGACTCCATCTTTCTCCCTGAAAAAAAAAAAACTGGAGGTAATACTACAATACAGTCTGAACACCTGTTCAGCATTACAAGTAGGCATTAATTCTTTAATGACATATACTATTTGAGGCACTGCGCTACAAGTTGGAAGTTCGCGGTTTCGATTTTCAGTGAGGTCATTGGAATGTTTCTTTGACTTAACCTATCTGGCCAGGGTATGACCCTGGGAACCATTCAACCACTAAACGAAATGAGTACCAGGTGCATGTCCTGGGGATAAAGGCGGCCGGTGCTTAGGATTGTGGGGTCCTGAAACTCTTAGAGCCCTCAGGGCCTGTCGAAACTTGTAACGAGATGTTAGTCTGCATTCTTATGACATTTCATGAACTGTCGCACGTTACGGGACATCTATCTATAAACTGAAAGCCTTAAATTGAAAAAAGGATTTTGAGGAAAAATACCGCACGAGACGTGATACAAACCTTAAGAAAACTAGATGTAACTTTGTGGGTTTTTATAAGTCAAAGATATTAACGTCTATTTGCTAACCGTTTCTGTGCAGCGTCTTGTAGACAAACACAAAGGTCTTCTCCTTCCTTTTGGCAAACTAGAGACCACGATTTACAAGTGAAGTTTCGGAGTACATTAAGCGCTGTTTTAATGTCTAATGAACCAAACCGCCGGTATGTTTACACCACAATGTCGCTGTACTGCAGTAGTTCTCATTGCACACTCAGATTTATCCTACAGCGCAGTCACCTGCCTTTTCTCTTTATTCTTAGACTCTTAATCAGCACGTGTTTCACATTCCTCAGACACAGTTACATATAAAATATAAACTATGCGACGTGAAAGTCATTAAGAATATGACTTTCCTTGCTGCTTGTGTTTTCTTCGATGTCTAGAGCAGCAAGCATCTTGCCCAAAATTTTGGCATTATTTGGGGCAAATGGAAGCGGCAGTAAATCCGTGTTTTGCCTAGAGTATGGAGTCAGCATGCAGGCGAAAGGAATCACACAACAATGTCGAAGAATTATAATTTTTGGAGTTCACGATAAAAATTGAAGCCCATTTGTCGATGTCTTTGAATCCTAGATGTACTGAGCAGAGTGGCAGTAAATTTCAAACTTGGCACCCGTAACTCTTCAGATGCATTTTCTTCAAGCACACAAAGACGGAGCGGACTAAGAACACCTTGCCTTCACTCATATACACCATCAGTCACACATAATTAGATTACAATCTGTATATAAGTTTTAAAAACCCTACTTTTTCGGCATCGTTGACCCTTCGTGAGGGATCCTCCAATACTACAAAATACAAGCACAAATACATAATCTTGGAAGTAGAATGCCGAATATTAAAATATGTGATATTTTCAAATTGTAATTTAAGTATTGGGAACTAAAATAACAATGTTATGGACATTAAGTTTACCACAGTTCTGACGAGTTCCTGGCCACGTTCCAGTGTCTGTGTGCAATAAGTACTAATTGTTGTGTCCATAAGGCGTACATCCTGACGATGGGCTATAGATACGCCCGAAACATGTAGAGGTGTTTGAGGAAATATACTGAAAAAAAAATTGTGAATCAAGGTGTTTTTTCTTTAAATGAGGAATTCGTATTTGAAATTGAATTTTGTTGTTTTTACCCTAGAATATATGCCTAATAATTCCTTCTATATCGTTACAAATTTTGCTGTTTTATAAACAAACGTGTTTATTCATTTCATCGTGGTTGAATATAAACTATGAGAGATTTAGAGGAAATCTACGAAATTCAGTACTTACCGTCTTTGCGTTTTTCCATTTTGTCAGACTGAATTAGACTCCACTCGAATCGATTCTGTTATTATGCGAATAGATAATGGTTTAGTGTTCTTGCGCTCTCTTTCTCTCTTATTGTTACGCTGCTCTAAAACTTACCGAATGTGGCTTCTTTCTTTGGATTCTTGTTAGACAGCATTTCTTCTTGGTCTTCACACTTTCCCCTCTTTCTGAACTCCATAATGAAATCCACAAAGTCATTCCGCACCACGCCATGTTTCTCTCTGAAGACACGGGGAAGCTACAGTGATATATCAATGAATGTTGAAGAGAGCATGTCTGTAGTCACTACTGATTGGTCGCTTGTTCTTGGAAACAGGTATTGATAAGTTAGCACGGCGGCGTAATAGGCTGTACGTCATCCTAGAAACTATATACAAATATTTATGTATATAGAGAAAACAGATTTCACTACAACTGCAGTAACTACTCTCGCATACTGATCCATAAAATGTCACAATCTTCTGGTCCGTGATATGCGCAGTCGGCTGTAGATATAAAACTTATTGCATATATCAGAGACCCAAATTTTCTCCAAAATCTTGAAGTCATCTCGAAATTATATGCGCGAGAATGATGAAACGAAACAATTTTCATATTGATGATCCAAAATTCTGGACTGACCTGCGATCCTCACGAGTATCTGGCCCTTGAAATTCGGTATATGTGTACTGACACACAGATTGTGGTGTAAGGAAAAAAATGTAATTATGAGGATGAAAAAATTAAGATTCACTGCACAATGTTTTGTCGTCCGGGCTACCAGACGCCTAGGATTGTTACATCCCTGACACACGTTAATAATGATAACGCTTGTTGTATAATACTCAATAGTCGGGTGCTAAAATTGTTAGCGTAAGCGCTTAAACATTTGTTGTTCTTGGGGTTTTTGCAACTTGCAGTTTGCTGTAGTGTAGTGCAGCAAAACCCAAAGGATGGTAACCTGTTGAAAAAAAATGCGTTGAACATTCTCGTGAGGCATCAAGAATGTGGCTTCCTTTGTTATTCGGAAATTTAATTTTTGTTCGGCGAAAACAACCTGACGGTCACGGTGAACTAGATTCTTTAGAAGGACTCGACAGCAGTAGTAGCTCAAACTACCATACCTAAGGCAGCAACACGTGGGGCAAGTCGTATACCAGTGTCTAATTATATTATCTTAACGTGTAACATTCAGTTGCGATATATGAACAGCAATGAGGGCGTAAAATCCGCCCGGCACAACTTCGTATCTGTTTTTTTTTCTGTCCACAAAGGCCGAAACATGTAGTGAATATACGAACAGAGTTGTGGCTGACTTTTTATTTATTACTTGTCAAATGTTACTGACATTTGAACGTCTCGTTACTAAGTGAAACGTATTTATTGAGTACTTAGAAGTCGAGTGATCTCTTAGAAAAATACCTAATAAAATTGGTTTGGAACTTTTCCAAGACAACACACAGCTAGACATCGGGTGGGGAATTTACTCATGTGGACGTTATCCAAGTCTTGTAAAGAATATAATGATCAATTTATGATTGAAGTATTTCGTAATTTATGTTTGGAACAGGACAAGAAAATAATCGCAACGGTTTAAAAAGTAAACAGTGGATAATATTCATATTAATTAGTTTTGACGAACTAAATTTTTGTTCAATTAATATTTTGCTTCAACGCTTTCATGGTTTTGTTTGCGTCTTCTGACGTGCATAATTACGTAACACCCAGCATATAATGTTTGCTGCAAAACTAAGGGACGACTGGTCAACTTTTTTCGCTTATCGCTTGAAACGATCCCTAAATCCAGATTCGATTCCAGATTTACGGCACAGGAAAGATAATTTGGAAGATAATGTGAGGAATGCATCTTCCTTGCTAACTCTGGTTTTTTTTTTATTTTCGTAGAAGCTGTGGTATGTTCACTAAAGACTCAAGCAGGTGGAACTCGAAACCTGGTTCTTGTAGTGAGATAGAAATATACATGATTTGTTTGTGTTGTTAAGAAAGCCTGATCGATTTATAGTGATTTAATCGCTGCCGAGTAATAATGAAAATTCATTATTCATTATGAGACCCTTTTCGCTTAATCTTTGTATTATTTGCCAAGCATGCTTTATGACACAAAAAGCCTGCCCCCTTATATTTTTTTTTATTTGGCGCAAAAGCCCCAAGTGGGTCAGGGCCTCCTCATTCACGATGTTTCTAGATTACACTCAACGACGCACCACAGACGGTAAGACTCCTCTATTCGAGTGATAAATTCGTCGCAGAGACCTCTACCTGACAACACACAACACTCAGAACAGGCATCCATCCATGGCCTGCCTCTGTGGGTTTCGAGTGCAATCTCAAAAGCATGTAAGAAGACTAGGAAATATTTTTTCCCTCGTAAAACTTACCGTCAACAGTGACCTTCTACAAGCAGGCAGCCAGTTCTTTGCCACACACAGCAGACAAACAGAACATCGTCTTCATTTTGCCAGTTGAAACAGCGGCCTAAAACTTGTTCTGACTTCGCGCCAACGTTCACCTTTCAACACACAAAAAAGTAGAGATTTGGCGATCCATGAAGTTCTGGAAATCCTTCACTAGAATTTTCTTCACCAATTCTGGGTCACGGACCAACAAACTTAGGTTATCCAAAGAGAAGATGCAACGTATGGTTCGTCTCTGTGTTCGACGTAGATTTCCTCAAGATGTTTCCCAATACAGACTCTCAGCAACACCCAGTCTTTAAAACTGCCAAAAAACGGCACGGGTTTTACTTAAGGGACACCGAGATTCTTCTATAAGTTGAAATTTCGAACGGAAATAAAAATACAGGCCTATGCCTGGGGCACTGATGAAGGCGATCATAATAAATTCGAACATCATTGTTAGTGTTGTGTCGAAACACAGAAGTGTATACGAAATGAAACAAAAACAATGTTTTGAACTTTAGAGCCGATATTTACGTAATGCAAATCCGAACACTCTGTTCAACAAGGAATTTTATTTGCTGTCTGAAGTTTATTCCGTAGCGTGTTAGACACACCCAAGTAAATATTCGAAATTTTGGTGAAAACAAATTTCGGCACAACATTTCTACAAAGATATTTCTTCGAAGCGCATGCAAGACGTCAGCCGCCTGCCTTAGACACACTAATTCAGCTGCCAGTTTTCGCACACCAATTCTTCCAAACCGAATACAACTTCACTGGAACGGAACAGGTCCAACCTTAAAGAACGCAGGAATACACGTGCACGATGTCACCTCAGTTTATTACCACAGTTTCATGTATTGCAACTTTTAACAACTTGCTAATTTAGTGTTATCCAGCCACCATGCAGCAGAACGGTGCCGGCCTTGAAGCATATCTTTCTGTGTTGATTTGCGATCTACAAATATGTTATGTAATCCTCACAACGCGCGTTCTTGCTTTTCCGAGAATTTGCCACATCGGAATTCTCTACAAAATATTGGTCAGCACACCATGCTCCGTAGCTCACCAGTGCCGTGACAGACTTTTCTTTTTACCTAAATTACATTAATGTTTACTACGTATATTATCATTTTGGCCTTTAAAACCTTAAAATTCTTTAGCCCTTTGTACGTACAGTATTAAATTCTAATTTATGAACAACGGGAATAATGAAGTTGGAAAAATCTCCTTTAAAACCCTGTTTATTCTGGGCTTATTTACAATTTGTCTTTAATTTCCTTGTGTTACCGCGTGCATGCAACTTGTTAAGATATTTCTTGAAATATTTGGTACTGTTTAGATTCCATGTATATAATTTTGCCTGATTGATAGGCCAGCTTTTAATTAAAGTTTTATAGCTTATTTTAACTGTAAATATCGAAGAACGTGCATTAAAATAATTAAACATGGTAACAGAACCAAAAGAAGCTCATTACGGTTTAAAGTGTTTGTAATATAATGTAAGGTATTTTAAAATATTTCTGTTTTCTTGCTTTTTTCTTTACCTTGTCTAACAAGCTGCAAGCATATTTTGCATATAAAAACATAACACTGATAAAATGCATGTCTCATGTTATTGTAACAATAATATATTTAAATTACCATAAATATTTTCCTGTTTCACACTGAGTATGGCTTTTTAGCAAGGACAGTCGGTATGTTTTATCACGAACAGATTGAAACATGTGTCAAGAATGTAGAGAAACGGAAGGATAATCTTTGGGTATTCGTATTCCACTTGCATTTATCAATAAATTAGTGCGTCGTTCTGAGTACTTATTCATGTACGTGATTTTATAAATTTCCGTCTTGAAGGATAGTTTCATCTCTCTATCCCCAAGCAACAGAATTGACCTTGGATAAAAAAATACGCTTAGAATTGTCTTTCTTAGGCGCCATATCGAAGCGGGACATTAAGTGAGGGCAGTCCGGGATTCACTCTCATCTGTCCGAACAGCATTTCTGAGTAGGAAAGAAGAGATCACATGTCAGTGAAGTATGCTGTCTCACGTGACACCACCACACAATTCCGGAACGAGAGATATTCAGTAATTCAAAGAAATTTGAAACATTTTGAAGTATTCCAGACGAAATATCGCTGAATTTATGTCTTGGTGATGATGATTGGAAAAATAATGGCGTGTGGTTGGAAAGACCTGAAGGCGTAAAATATTTATTTTTCCTGGGGCACAAACACTTATGCAGGAGAGACAGAAGAATTAGTGTGTGGCTGTAACAAATAAAAACAAAATTTTTATTTCCAAAACACCTTTAAAAATTTGGAATCGATCAGCCATTTTTGAAAGCATTGCAACCCCTGGAACTCTGCTTTGTGGACTGTGTGCATCTACCGAAATAAGGCGCTTGTACTAATTACGTGCTTTGTTGAGATGGAAAGCGATATTCCCTTACAAAAGAAAAACAAAATTTGTGAAAAAAAAATGTTTATCGTTTTGGAGAAAATTGAGGGTACTTGAAAGTGGCAGTTTAAAGCTTCTATGTTTGAACAGGTCAGTTAGAGCAGGCAATCTGCCGATATGACCCATTCAGAGCAAATGTATTAAAGTTAAGGGAAGTTAAATTATATGTAATGAATATGGATGAGGAAAAGTTTTCGAGTGTAAAAGTTTGAAGGACAAAGAATGATAGAAGCAGGTAGAGGTTTGTATTGTTTGAGAATAAAGCTGATTGAGGGTCGTGTACAACGGGCGACTCATTATTTTGAAGGGTATTTTATATGATTACTGGTATTGGAAATTTAGTTTATAGTGCAGTATATCGTTCGTTGTCACTTATAAAGAAGAATGAAACCTTAATGTTTGAAGGTTTTCAGCACATCCACTCCCATTTCTTTCATCAAGAATCACAGTGGACCAAGCTTCTTGTCCTTCGATCAATTTTCCATCGCTGTCTCTCCACAATCTCAGAACAATAAAATTTGATACGTATTTGATCTGGAATGCCTGAATTATGGAAATTGTAAGTGTTTGAGAAGAGTACATTATGGGGGTATTTCGTGGTGCATGTTCACTTATTATTATAAAAGTATGTTTCTGCCGTGAGAAATTGTTCCTTACGTGTGAAGTACACGTGCTGTGAATTCAGCAAAAGTGGTAGGCAAATAATGAGAATTTAGAGCCAAACTATTTGTTTATTGGCGTCATTTTTCTACTGAGTTAAATATGCATTCCTGGAAAATAATTAAAATTTAGATATAATGAGAAAATACACATTCCATGAAAATGTAGCAAGTTTCAAATTCTGGGCGCTGTCGTGGCAAACTATTATTGCATCAAGACGAATTACAAAACAAACGAAATAAGGAGAACGCTTGCTGTATTTCTGTTCAAAGGTCAAATTGACAGGCGCTTCAGGCGACTGAAGTAACTTTCTCTTCAAATATTCGTGAAATAATTTCCGTTGAATATTGTGCTGTATATAGAAATGCTTAGTAGGAAATAATATTATTTTATCTATCGTTTGTATTGTAAGCGTGTATACCTAAATATTCACCGGTTAGTGTAGCTGTAAGTCTGTTATGAAAACAGTAACATAATTAGTGTTTGTGCGAGAGGAAATTGTAGGAGTGTTTATTGTATTTAAATGAGGGAATTAAGAGAGTGCTGTTGAAACTTTCCTAATAAGTTTAGGATCATTATATTGGTAAAAGGAGTTGAACTGGACCTGCCGCATGGATGGAAGTAAATGTTATCTCATTCAGCAAATGCGTAGAACCAGAAGAAATGAGATATTCGTTTCTGCTACGCAGCATATTCCGTTTTCAGTCCAGTAATATATATTCTTATTAATTCTGAAAAATGAATCTGCTACAGGTGTCTAATTTCTGACATAAAACACCATGTGAACATGTGTGTGGTTCATAGCTGTACGCGATTGAATATCAGCGGTAGCTCTTCGCCAACTTTCAAGAGGAAAGATTTTGTGTCAAAAGGAATACGCACAGGCGTGTTTCTGTGGGGCGCCACCTCGAAGCGGGACAGTGTGTGGCACAGTCCGGTCTTCACCTGCATTAGAGCGAACCGCATTCCTGTAAAAATATAAAATAACTGTTTATGAGTTACGCAGAGATGTGAATGCACATTCTGTGTTTAATCTTTCTTTTCCCAGTAAGCAAGACTCTGCTTATGAGTAAGTTTGTCATACAATTAACTAAAGCTCATCTTCACAGATTCTGATTGCTACAGGGATAGTTTTGTCAGGGATAAATAGGGGCAATTAGCGAAGTGCTGACAATTTTTGATTCAGCGTGAGTAAGTCATATTGTAAGAGAACGGTTAGTTCACCTGCTTCATTTGAGAAGAATTAAGACATATCTAACAGTTCAAGGCATTCTCGAGGTCCAAAAGCAATTCATTATGTAGCGTCACGGAAGGTAAAATCATGATTTAGCATTTCGGAAACCAAAATAAATTACGCGGTGATTCCCAAATTAACAGGAATGATACCAGCGACGTTTGAAGATAGTAGTGAATGCGGTATGTCGGAAAGTTTGATGTTAGCAGATGAGAACTTCAACAGTCCAAATTCCATTGACATCCTGTTAGGAGATATAGGTTTCTTTAAAGTTCATCGCTAGGATAAGAAGAATCGGGTCCCAAAATATCCGGTTTTACGGTGAAGATAATTTTAGCAGCGTCTGAAGGGAGTTCCAAGGAAAAGATTCTTCATTCCCAATATTGAAAACTTAGATCAACAACTGTCGTGATTTTGGAAATTTGAGAAATTGCCTAATAAGAAATGGAAAACTGGAGACATTATGTGTATAGAACACTTCGAGAAGCTTACCGCACGAAATAAAATGTAACGTTACATCGCGTGTACTCCCTTGACCCGAGGGTCAAATCCGTCTAAGAGAGTCTATATGAAGAAACAAGGCGATGGTTTCAAAAGCTAGATCGGCGTTTCCAAGAACATCTGTATTTGCATCAGGCATTTTCTAAATTTATGCAAGAATGCGAAGATCTTCGCCATATTAACCAGAATAATGAAGATGCAAACATCACAGAGGAACGTTATTACCTACAAGGTCATGCGGTTTTTTATAATGCCAACAGTACATGACACACTTTTTGATTTGGATGGATCATGTAATTCGAGTAACAGAATCTGTTTGAATGATATGCTTCTAGTACGACCTACAATACAACAACATTCGTTTTCCTTCCTTTTACGATTCATAACATACCAAATTGCATTCACCGTAGATATATCTAAGATGTGCCGCAAAGTGAAAATTCGTCAAGACGACAGAAATTTGCAGCGAATTTGGTGGTAGAGTTCCGATGAGGACAAATGAGGATATACGAACTGACAAGAGTAAGTGTGGCACCACATCAGCACCTTATCTAGCTACACGCTGTTTGCAACAGCTTGCAGAATATGAATCAAAGGACTTTTCACTGGCACCGTCAGCATTAGGTAACAGTTTTCTGTGGATGACACTCTGGGTGGAGTCAACACCAAAGAAGAGGCACCACATCTACAGCAAGGGCTTATCGCGCTTTTAGGAGGAGGGGGATTTCTGTTGCGCAAGTTTTGTGCAGGTCACCCAGCTTACTAAAGCAGTCCCTCCTGACTGCAGAGAAATGGATGTACCCATTGAGCCGGGCCGTAATGAGGCTGTCAAAACACTAGGTCTGATACGGAATCCGTCATCATATGTATTCCTAATTATCAAAGTATCTTGTATTCAAAAATTGCGAGAGCCCAACAACTCTCCTGTTAGTAAAAGTAATATTTTTTCTATTATTGCTGCCATAGTTGATCCTTTCGTCTAATTAGTCCAAATAAATGTGTCTGTTGTTGCTCTGTGGAGCAGTCTGAATCTGTGTCTTGCAGCTGTTGGCAACGGTTTGTGGCTGGAAGTGGAGCGATTGTGTAAGAGTGATGATGAGTCTCAAAATACGGAAATATAAAAAAAATTCAGCCCCTTTATAACGGTACAAATCACAATGTTTTTTTAACATAACGTTCTTAGTTTAAATTGGAAGTAATGCAATAATTCGGACAATCCACAGGGATAAAATACAGGTAAATTTGTATTTTCAGATTTATTACGAAAGGGTGCTTATAACAAGGAATATTTAAACTATTCTGAATTTTCGAAGTGTTTTTTTTGTACAGCTATTTCTGAGATATCAAACACTTATGACTTCAAATTTCACCATAGCACATCCAATGAAGTTCCAGAGGTGAAATAGACTTATAGCTTTAATCTTTCTTTATCCCCACTGCTATTTGTGGGTGGATGGTGAATGTCATGGCCTCTCGTTTTGTGCTCGGGAATGATCCCGTAAACACTGTGTAGGATGCTGAATGTGTCCCACAGTCTGAATGAAAGAATGCGAAAAATTTAATCCCTACATTTATTCTATGCACGGACCGCTTTGTCGAGTTCATGTACAAGAAGCCATAAATAACACAATACTTTTCCAACGGTGTAGTGCATCTAGTGTACATGGACATATCAGTGAAGATGCATCATGTAGGGATATTGTGCGTAAGGAATTTGAAATTTAAATTAGTCAAGTACAGAGGACGTGACTGCAGTTGTATTACAGCAGTCATATCTAATTAAAACAAGCATAAACACGTGAAGGGGGAGAAGCGGATTAATCCGTGAATATAGTTATTCAATGTTTACAAATATCGATACACATTTATTACAACACGTCGATTTATGATTGCTAGTACATAGCGATGAATTGTGGTTACTACTTACAAAAAGTGCGTGTATAAATATGAATATTTCAATTATTTACAAATGGCAAAAAAATTTAGATATGAAATTAACGTAATGGAGCAAGCAGCAAACAAGATGAACCGGACTGGGTACAGTACAAGATGAAGTGAGATTGCTTACCGCATAGGTAACAAAACAACTGCACAAGGACAAGACCGAATTGGGGGTTTTTTTGTGTTTTAAAATTAAAAATTGAAATTGATTTTGACTAATAAATTAAATGGAATAAGTGAAACCTTGAAATTAGGATATAATACACAAACAGTAAAAGGTAAACCACATTAAATCTATTTCCAGCAATAGTAAACATGTTAACCTCTTGCTTGTCCGTATGCGTGGGATTGCATTATAATTTAGGCGTTGAAAATTTTAACTTCTTCACTTCAGACGTTACATATGTATTCATCCCATTTGTGCTTTTAACAAATTTATGTCTTTTGACATTGCCGAGTAGCGTGGCGGAAATATGTGTCTTTGTAATAGTATATTTGTAAAATATGTGTCTTTGTAATAGTATATTTGTAAAATATGTGTCTTTGTAATAGTATATTTGTAAAATATGTGTCTTTGTAATAGTATATTTGT
>Ga0131853_10016060_pt1 | contig 13679 bp, 8 predicted proteins | sample TergutLab28metaG_FD_92764 | JGI IMG/M metagenome (GOLD analysis project Ga0131853, IMG submission 92764) | Labiotermes labralis P1 segment gut microbial communities from Petit-Saut dam, French Guiana - Lab288 P1 (version 2) (version 2) | ecosystem: Host-associated > Arthropoda: Insects >... | reverse complement strand
CTGGAGATCCATCCCAATATTATCCACCCATCTACGCCTAGGTCTCCCCAGTGGTCTCTTTCCCTCCGGTTTCCCCACCAAGACCCTATACACCCCCCTCTCCTCACCCATACGCGCCACATGTCCAGCCCATCTCATTCTTCTCGATTTAGTGTACTGGAGCGTCTACCAATTAAAAACAAGTCCCGTTAACATCTAATTCTTCGTTGAGTTTTGAGGTTATACTTGCTAGTGATGCCGGAGTGCATCCATTGTTACTGTAAGAGATTAAAGAATATGAGTCACCATAAACGTTCTCAAACTCTCAAAAAATAACTTATTATTTGTGTTACAACAGAAGTGGATGTACGTCTGGTCATTTGCACTACAACAGAATTTAAAGTATGTGCGCCTGGATTTCTGTTCTACGGTAGAACTGGGCCTTTGCAGTCTTCTTTTTCCTGACGAGAAGAAATAAATGTATTTCGAAGCGTGAACGAGTGAAGCCCAAGTAACTGCGGGTAACGTTGAAAGTTCTGAACTCGAAGATGATCCTCGCCGCCGAAAGTAGCACACAGAAGGAAAGGTAGCGCGCAATAAAAACAGAATGCATGGAAATCTCAGTTTGCAGAGTTACGAGGAAGTTGTGTGTCAGGATCGAACGGGTCGCGGTGCTGGCTGCATACGAATTGAATCGTGAAGCAACGGGTTATGTACGACGCTTCTGCACAAACACGTTCCAAATTTGAATTAAAAAGGTTCATTGCCTTCTTCCACTGTGCATTAACCCTTGAGTACAGAGTGTTCGCTATGTGTACCGCCTACTTCAACATTAACAAATTCCACGTTTAGCCCACATAATTTATTTATGCGTGTATTTGGATTATACGATTCAACCGACTGTTTCTCTATAGTATAACCGGCAAAGGGCAAAGGTAAAGTTTCGTCTGTCCTGAAGATTCAGACAAAATTCCCCCGAAACGTCGATAAATTTTTAATATTCGCCCCTTATTTTATCCCTGTTTGTTCTGTGCCTTCTTTCTTTCTATCTTTCTACCTTTCTATCTTTCTTTCTTTCTTTCTATCCTTCTTTCTTTCTTTCTACCTTTCTATCTTTCTTTCTTTCTATCCTTCTTTCTTTCTTTCTTTCTTTCTATCATTCTTTCTTTCTATCTTTCTTTCTTTCTATTTTTCTTTTTCTTTCTTTCTTTCTGTCTTTCTTTCTCATCTTTCTTTCTATCTATCTATCCATCTATCTATATATCTTTCTTTCTTTCTATCTTTCTTTCCTTCTATCTTTCTTTCTTTCTTTCCTTCTATCTTTCTTTCTTTCTATCTATCTTTCTTTCTATCCATCTTCCTTTCTTTCTTTCTTCCTTCCGTTCTTCCTTTCTTTCTTCCTTCCGTTCTTCCTTTCTTTCTTCCTTCCGTTCTTCCTTTCTTTCTTCCTTACTTCCTTTCTTTCTTTCGTTCTTCCTTTCTTTCTTTCTTCATTCATTCTTTCTTTTTGTTTTAACGCCCCTCGACAATTTACACCGCTTCCTAATTTAAGCCCCTTCCTTTTAGGTTAAACGCCCTTTAACTGGCTGCACTATATTGCACTAACTGGCTGCACTATATTGCCCTAACCCCTTATTTCTGCCAGGGATATTTAATTTTCGCCCACTTTTTCAGGAACGAGAATAGGGTATAAAGCATGGTGTGGGTGTATGTAATACGGAGTACAACAAAAGACTCCAAAATTTCATGCTTTGGAAGAAAGTAAAGCACCCGTCAGAAAATATATTCTAGGGCAGTGTTTCTCAACCGCCGGGCCACGGCCCGGTACAGGGCCCTGGCATCAATTATACCGGGCCGCGAGAGATTCTCCTGGAAATGACAACTAATTTCAATGTAATTTTATATTTGTCAACATGCCACACTGTACACATAAGTGTACTAATACTCTTTTTATGATTATGCCATAATTAATTATTAATACTTATGTTAGTTTAATGTATGAACTTAAAAAAAATTGTAAAGGTAATGACGAGCAAATCTCGTCTCATAAAAAAAGAATTTGCCGGGCCGCGGTCTCACAGAGGTTGATAAACATTGGTCTAGGGATTCCATCTAGAGATTCTAGGGTGAAAGTCAGGCTACATGTGCATATCATACTGGGGTGCTGATAAGTCCTTAGCCCGCTCAGGAAGGAAACAAGCTCGGAAGCATGTCAGGGACGCGCGCGATTTCAACATCATCGAGACGCGAGCTGTCATCAAGTTTTTTTCCCCCTGCAAGACAATGCGCCGAAGGAAATTCACGCCATTCTGACAGAAACATTAGCTTGTTTCCTTCCTGGTCGGGCTAAAGACTTATCAGCACTCCTGTACTTGACAATATTATATAGACAAGAAATATACAGCTACCAGTTCAACACTAATGCTATTGTATGCTGAGGTAAGTAAATCGCTAATTTAAATGCATGTCACATCTTTAGCGGTAAGGACCGGCTCGTTTATATCAGAGAAAGGCAGAACGTTCCATTAGCAATGTCATTTTTAACATCCCCCCCCCTTTTTTTTTCATTCGACGTAAGGAAAAGCTATTTTCAACGTCACGTGAATAGCAAACTTTGACCAAAAAAAAAAAGTTTATAATGAGATACATTAAGCAACACCAAAATTCTGTGTACATAGTTGTTGCAATTATGTAGGTTTGCAAACACGTAGACCGGCCATCAGGCCTGTCTTGTCGCCACCAGTACACATACATCACGTCAAACACGAAGTGGCAGCACTGTGGGTGGGTAAGGACCCAAAGTACAATGTGATCTACGACGCGACGCGAGGGTACACGCTTTCATTTACATAAGGGCAGGCGGTTTATTTGGCCTTCCATCTGTCCGTCTGTCTATCAGTTATAAGCATAAAAAAATTCGCGAAAAGCTGAGAATATTATTATTAGGTTTGACATGGGGAGTGGTTTTGAACTTTGACAGTTTTTATCAGTTTTGATTAAAATTGGTGCTGGGCGTGTGAAATGGGGTAGGATGGTAGGCCAAAAACACACCTAAGGCTTCATTGCAATAATATGCTTGTACATTAGCACGTAAAACATGGAAAAAATTAGGAACTTCGACGTTACAAGCTACAGAGTCAACGGATAAGAATGGGTATATCGTGTTCTGCAGAAAAATAAAATAAAATTATATTAATAAATATACAGGATTGGAAATCCATACCACAGGAAAGTGTGTTCTTAAGTGTGCTTGGAGCTTCTTGTTGTTAGCTGACAAATGGCTGAATTGGAAAGAATATCTACTTGTAATAGGAAGATAAGCAATTTGGTAAGAAAGAATGAAACCAGCAGAGGAGGAACGCAAGGAAGGAGCAAAGGATGTAAGACAGACACAAAAGAAGTAATGAACTTAAGAAAATAAACAAATAGAAAAAGAATAAACAAAGGTAAAGGTAAAGGTAAAGTGATCCCGTTACAGGCCCCGTGTGGCCCAGAGGGTGGGTAGAGGTATAGCTCTACTCTTCCATGACTGCGGCACTAGAAGGGGGTGAGTGGTCAGCAGCACGCCCCGGCCGCACTTTACCCCCGGGAAAGGTCCGGTACCCATTGTACAGGAGGCTGGGTGGGCCCCATGGCCGGTCTGGACGAGCGGAAAATCTCGTCCCTACCGGGATTCGATCCCCGGACCGTCCAGCCCGTAGCTCAGTCGCTATACCGACTGAGCTACCGGGCCCACAAATAAAAATAAAGAATAGGCAGAAATAAGTTACGAGAAGGAAGAGGAAGTGACATTAGTAAGGAAAATGCCGTCTGCTTTTTTTGCTTGTATTTATTAGGACTTATTCCATTGTCACTACACAAAACACCAAAATACCGTTTCAAAAACTACATGTAACAGTTGCTTTCCGAAATGTTATGTTGGTATTTTGTGTAGTGACAGTGCATTAAATCCTAATAATATAAAGGGGAAAACCTACGTGAAAACACTGTCATAAATTCATATGGATCAAAACGCTCTATTTGTACTTTAATTACCCACCGCTTCATGAGCAGATGGGATGGAGTAGAAGTATAGCTTCATACGTTAACCTCGGCATTAGATCCGGGCCATTTGTCAGCTTCACGCGCCGGACGCTTTATCTCCAGAAAAAGAAACCCCATTAGCCCATGAGTAGTAGGCTGTGAGGGCAGCCGAGCACATCTGAAACCTTCGGAGAAACTATCTTGCCCCTCGCCGGAATCGAACCAAAGTTCCTCGGGCGTCCATTTCGTAACCCGGTCGCTGTACAGGCTAAGCTGTCTATGGACAGACAAAAGCACAAAAGAAACAAAGAAGTAAAGGAAGAAAGTACCTAGCCGACGAATGGATGTAACTTCGTCCGGTGGGACAAGGTGGAGGAAACATTCCACAGCGGAGACGTTACTCGCAGTGTCACGGTTATTTTAAGTTAGCAGCACGATCAGAATTAAACTCGGTTTTGCTACACCTCAGCTCAGCAGCGATCCAAGTAGCAACTTCCTAATAATGGGTAAGGTTTTATGCGACAAATTGCATGCAATGGAGCTGGCAGTCTCAAGTGTCTGTTGTTCTGACGGAGTTTGAGAAACCACGTATCGATATCAGATTATATCGATTATTTCAACAATCCCCCCTCCCCCCACAATTCTAATCCCACTGATGGTTAGACATCTGTAAGTAAATAAATGTGAGATTTTGTTAATATATTTTAGGTTATTTGAAGACGATTTTTCAACTGAGACAATTAATTTTTATGATCTAGTTAACAACGCATTCAGCACTGAAGGCACTGAATGATAGGGGGGAAGAAGCGGTCGAGCCTAGTTTCAGGCACTATGTTGTCACCCGCGTGGAGGGAATGAAGAAAACTAAGAAAAACATGAGTCGGAATAACTGCTTTAGGGCCGAGAATTGTAACCATAACCTTCTAAACAACAGGTACCACGACTAATAACTGTATAGGTTTAAGCAGCCGAATGGGATGTATGAATATCACGAATGTGGAATACTTATTTGGAATAAGATGATCGAGATAGACTTCACTGTATTTACTTACTTACTTTACTTTACTTTACTTTGTTTTGCTTTATACTTTGCTTTATTTACTTTACTTTATTTTGCTTTGTTTTACTTACTTACTTACTCCATGGAGCACAGTCCATCTTGAGAAACTAACCGTTTCTCAGCTAGCCAAGAAATTCCCCACATTTTATGGACCACAAAGGTCCATTACCGCATTTACAAATGCCCACTAGCTCTCCTTATCCTGAGCCAGCTCTATCCAGTCTATACCCCCATATCCCACTTCCTGAAGATCCATCTTAATATTATCCTCCCATCTACGCCTGGGTCTTCCCAAGTGGCTCTCTCCTTCAGGTCTCCTCACCAAAACCCTGCATATGCCCCTTCTCTCCCCCATACGCGCTACATGCCCCATCCATCTCATTCTTCTCGATTTTATCACCCGAACAATACTGGGTGAAGAGTGCAGATCATTTAGCTCCTCATTATGTAGTTTTACCCACTCCCCTGTCACCTCGTCTCCCTTAGGCCCAAGAAATAAATAACTATAATCTCCATGCAGCAGGAAGCATGGTTATTCCTGAGAAGTTAACAGTTCTTCATTTAGTCAGAAATTCCCAGAATTTTGTAAACTCCTATTTTAATAACGGAAGAATAAAAAACCAACTAGATGTCACTTGATATTTTATTGTACTTCTTATAGACTCAACATGTTTCGAGCATTACTATGCCCATCATTAGGAGCTCGCGACTATGATGTTGATTACCACATTGGTCGTTTCGTTCTTGGTTTGCTGTATGTTGGAGGTTAGGTGCGGTTAGGCTGGAATAGTGTCCGGGTTGCAGGCTCAAGCACAACTGTGCTATTCCAGCCTAACCGCACCTAACCTCCAACATACAGCAAACGAAGAACGAAACGACCAATGTGGTAATCAACACCATAGTCGCGAGCTTCTGATGATGGGCATAGTAGTGCCCGAAACATGTTGAGCCTATAAGAAGTACAATAAAATAATACGTGGTATCTGGTTAGTTTTTTATTCTTCAGTTATCACAATGATGCACGGTCCAATAAAAATCAGATTCCTATTTTAATTTCCGTATTTAAAACAGCTCGCCATTTTTACCCAATCCTGGGCCAGATAAATTCAGTACACGCCCTTCCACCCTGTAAAGAGCCATTGTAATCTCTATGTGCCATGTCCGTGATAAATCTGGAGGGACTGAGGAAAACTATAAACGGACTCAGCCAGGACTGCCTGTAACCTTGTGGAGATTCCAACTGAATCAATCATCCGTACTCATACACCTCCGCACGTTTATCGTGAAACCAACCTTGAAGGAGTGGAATGTTTCACAAGAGCGCCAACTTCAGCTTCTCATTTGACTCGGTAACGCAAGTCATGTTAATGATGATCCCTCTGGCACTTACTTTAAATCTCCGTCACCACACCGATTAAGCAATTCCGGCCCCTTTGTCGAGTCGAGATGGATTCTTTCGTACAATAAATAAAAAGTAAATGGTAAAGGTAAAGCCGTCCCTTTACAGGCCTGGAGTGGCCCAGAGGGTTCTTAGGAAGTTAAGGTTCCCAGATTTCGTGACAACGGCACAGGATGGTGGTAAGGTTGTCAGCCGTATGCACCGGCCGCCTTTACCCCCAGGAAATACTCCTGGTACTCATTTCTGTTAGATGCTGATTCGACCCCAGGGCCATAATGCGATCGGAAGGATTTTATGTCAATGAAAAATCCACTGACACCAGCTGGGATCGAACCAGCGACTTTCCGATTTGTAGCACAGCACCTTAACCACTGTGTTACCGCGATTCCCCAAATAAACAGTAGTGTCCTTGAATGTACCTACATCAATTAACCCTTTAAAGACCCAGTGGTTTCTTTATGTAACACCGGGTTTAACACTCAAAAATTTTACGTTCTGCACACACACAGAGGACTTTTTCTTTCTTGAATCGTTCTCAGTACAAACAGCCATTTTCCCTACACAGCATTAACCGATTGCTTCTTATAACGGAAACTTGTTGTGTTTACTGTGCGGTACGAACTGACTCTTGAAATATAAATGAGATTAAACTCTATTCTGTTCATGTCCGTGCACTGATATCACTATTTAAAATAAAAATTCAGTCAATGTGCGTACAACGTAACATTGAGGCGCGTTCGTGTAACCATTGTTGCTGGGGAAAAGCAATGGGAATTAAATATTCTGAGTGTGTGTTTGTAGCCTTAGGTATCCAGCATGCAATACGCATGCGCCATACCGTTATCTGTGGCCTTCCCCACTCTACAATATTTTTTTCACGTTATCTTATAAACGGCACGATTTTCGGAGAAGAAACTATTGATGACAAAATGTGTGTCTTGATTTTCTCTACAAATTTTGTCTGAAGTGTTTTTAGTTCTAGGTAGAACTGGGCGAGATATGATCGAAAATGTATATTGGTCTTCATGTACGGTACCCTTTATTGTTGTCCGATTTTAATGACATTTGATTTTTCTTAACAGATTTTCGAAAAATCCTCAAATATCAAATTTCATCAAAATCCGTCCAGTTGGAACCGAGTTGTTCTATGCGGACGGACGGACGGACATACATGACGAAGCAAATAGTAGCCTTTCGCTATTTTGCGAAAGCACCTAAGAGCCGACTAATTTACACATTCATTGTTAACGCCACTTCATTCACCCTTTAAACGCCGAGTTAATCCCGTTTGCCATCTGCTGGCATTATTAGGTACTCACCATATTCTCCACGTTAGCAGGGTAAGGGTTAAGACAGTGTCACTCCGACATGTTTGAGTCCTCAAAAGGCCATCTTTCAGGAGTCGGTAGCCTGCCGCGTAATATTTTTACACCTGGTGACTAATTTTGTTGAACTTTCTGTTGAAATGTATCCGTCGTACTCCCTGAAGTTGGCCCTTCGAGGGCCGAAACATGTCGGAGTGACACAGCGTTAATATACTGGTGGGTGTTAATATAAGTGTGTATTAGTCGGTTTTTTTTTATGTGAAATACTAAATTCGATTAATCTTGGTCTTTAACGGGTTCCCTTTCTTCAACTCAAACACCATAACACCCACGACAAAAATATATTGGACGAAAAATGCGTCTTCAATCCACCCTGCAAATCTTGTCTGAAGCATCTTCCGGTTTGAGAACACTTGCGCCCGACAGCTGCGCAAGAGCGCACCTAAGTCCTCTACATTTCCGACGACTACTTGCTGAAGACGAGCTACCCTGACTGTACGTCCCTATCTGACGGTAAACACAGCTGGGAAGTCTTATCTTTTTGGAACATTCCAGATCTGAGATGTCCAAGGATCGGGCGAGGCTACGAAGCACCTAAGCCCTTTTAACAGAAGATGCGAGCACAAGCTGGAACAGGTGTCGAAGGTTACGCAATGCCGAACCTGCGGTGTCCGGCATAGACTGCCCGAGGCCTGCGTGGATATGGGCTAAGTCAAGCCTCTATGCGGTCGAAGGAAGACGGCGTCCCTGAAGATACAGCTCAACAAGTGGTCAAATTAAAATCACTCTATATATATCTGGGGTTATCACGGACATGAATATGAAAACCGTCGTCTTCTGGAAAATGACGCCGTGTACTTTGCTGGACAGACAATTGTGCAGAAAATTCTGTGCAATGTTTTCAGTGTAGAGGAGAAGAGGTTGCAATTAGTGAGTGAATGCTGTCACGCTGTACTCTGAACTTCGAAGTTTCGATGTTTGTTCGAAAAAATGTACTTATCTACGAAATCACCCTCATTAGCATTCCAGAACACTCAAATATTTGCGTGGTTTCAGGCTTCCACCGCGCAGTAGATGAGATATGCGTTCTTCTGAGAAATTACGCAGGATTCTTGACCCTATGAAGACGGCGCCGATAAGTTGTCCCGAAACGTCGGCAAAGAATTACCACTATATACTGCGAAATAACCCAGAAAAGCGTAGATCTCACTATGAATCCTCATCGACAATACTGTGAGACCTTCAGACCTCGAAACGCGGAGGCACCTTGTCATGTTCACAAAGTCCTGCCACTGGACCCTACCATGAAAAGTTCGAATCCTGCAACTGGACCCAGTCCTAAGAAAGTTAAATCGAACCAATCTGGCTTTGTCATCGGGAAGTCCCTGGTTCATATTTACGCCTGGAGATTGGCTATCACGACTGAGGTTTGCCGTCGTTTTCTTCAGACTCTCAACCCAATTTCCTGAATCGCAAATCTTCTTGAAATTAAGCCGCGGGAACTTCCTCTACATGTTTCCTAATTCATTCATTAATCGTCTTGTACAGGCTGGGCTACCAACACGAATCATAAATCATCACTGGCACTCAACAACAATCAAACGAAGGTCAATAATAAATTTTCAGTACTCTGAATCTGGGCCGTGGGCCAGATAGCTCAGTCGGTATAGCGACTGGCTACGGGCTGGACGGTCCAGGGATCGAATTCCGGTGAGGGAGAGATTTTCCGCACCTGTCCAGACCGGCCCTGGGGTCCACCCAGCCTCGTGTACAATGGGTACCGGGTCTTTCCTGGGGGTAAAGAGCGGCCGGGGCGTGACGCTAACCCCTCACCCCCTTCTAGTGCCTTGGTCAAGAAATAGTAGAGCTATCTAGGAAGTGTGTCATCCCCGTTGTGTGTGTGAAACTAGGAAAAGGTTCCTAGTTTTCATAGTAGAGCTATACCTCTACTCCCCCTATGGGCCGTACGGCCTGTACAGAGCCTTAGTTACTGCACAAGGGTGAGCTTTACCTAAATTCGGGCCGCAAATAACAGGCGATGAAAATTTCAGTTACGAAATGTATAAAAAAGCACAAATAAAACAGCCCAATGTATAAACAAAATTCAAAATCAGTATTAATTATTTTATTAAACAATATCACACAGCAAAACTCTCTCTTGCTTGAAGATACCAAATGACAGAAACAATCACAATGTACAAAGTGAGTGTGAAGCAGTCTGAACACAACTATTTGATGTTTGTTAGACCGTGCATCATTGTGATAACTGAAGAATAAAAACCATCTAGATGTCATTTATTATTTTATTGTAATTCTTATGGGCTCAACATGTTTCGGGCACTACTATGCCCATCATCAGGAGCTTGTGACCATGTTGTTGATTACCACATTGGTCGTTTTGTTCTTGGTTTTCTGTAGGTTGGAGGTTAGGTGCGGTTAGGCTGGAGTAGTGTCCGGGCTGCACTCTAAAGTAAGCCGATCTGGATAATTGGAGATCCGGATAACCAGCGTCCAGATAAGTGGAGTTCTATTGTGCTTCCATTTACCAGTCAACCATAATTTTTATCAGGGGTTCACAAATCCCGGTCTCCAGACTACTCGCGTGACAAAATTTTGTGCGGTGGCGCCTAATATTTGAGTCCTCAATACTGAACTTGCCTCACAACCGTTCTGGCGCCTAGCATTTTGAGTCAGCTACTACAATTTTTTTTCCGAAAATTTGTGCATCCCTGATTTTAATGACGGTTCATGTTCATTCATCTATCATCAAGTCCTATTACAATAGGTCCATTAGTGGCCGAAGTATCAAAGGTCTCAACTTGATGCCACCCCAGTACGTTTGCTGACTTACAACAGAGTTTTACAGCCAACACTACCTGAATGTCCTTTATTCCTTCCTTAACAAATGAGCAGAGCCCACTGGTAATGTGTGGGCAATTGTACTTTGGACTGTAAATGCTTTAACCCTTCAATCGAAAAATATTCTGCTGACGTGAATTACAAATGGGGGATGGCACTAAAGCTTACAAGCGGTCCGTTATCTATCACTGGCACAAATAAATAATAAACGCCTGCTAAACCAGTGAAGATGAAGGCCACGTGTTAGTTCAAAACGTCAGTAAACACTTACCCTGCAATGCAGTATTAATTATTTAATTAATCAATTAATTAATTAATCCCTCACCTTCAAACACCACTTGTCTTGAGATCCATTACATTACCTCCGCATCTACACCTATAACCTACGTGAGCAATTCCAAAATCAACCTCCGATTGGTTGGTAAAAAGAAACGCGTTGTCATAGCGCCACAGCGCACGCTCAGTAGTAAAAATTAACGTTCGTTATCGCTGAACGCCTACCCTCATACATTTTCGCTGCGTAGTGTAGCAGTAATTACCGATGAAACATGGACACTATCATCGCCTCTCCCGCCGGCTGTGAGGTACGTATTCTGGGACCGTAAGGGAATTTTGTTGACAGAATTCATGGCACCAGGGACCACAACAACGTCAGAGGTTTATTGTGAAACGCTAAATAATCTTCGGAGGTTGATCAAAAAAAAAAACGGCGCGGGATGCTCACTAAAGGCGTCGTTCTCCTGCACGACGACGCGCGGCCCCCACACGGCGGCTCGCACAGATGCTTTAATCAAGCTCTTCAACTGGGAGATTTTCGACCACCCTCCTTACAGTCCGGACCTGGCACCATCTCTTCAACAAGATGAAGGTCTGGTTGGCTACCCAGCGCTTCCACACCAACGAAGATCTCATGGATGGGGTCAAGAACTGGCTGCATTACTTGGCGGCACCGTTCTTTGACGAGGACTACAAAAATTAGTGTCACGGCACGATAAGTGCCTAAATGTGGATGGCAACTGTGTGGAGAAGTAGTGCAGTTATGTATGTAATTGTTATATATAGTAAAGTTTTGTTCTCTGTTTTGTATTTTTTTTTAACCAGCCAATCTGAGGTTGATTTTGGAATTGCCCTCGTACAACTAATTCCTTTCCCTTCAGATATCCCGACCAAAAAGTGTATGTATTTTTCACTTCCCTCTTGAATGCTGTATGTCCCATGATCTCACTCTTCCTGACGTCATAATCTAAACAGTGTAGGCGAAAAACACAACAAGAACTCCACGTTATGTAAATTTTCAGCATCATGCTCTGTCTAGCTCTTTCTGCCTGACTCACCAAACTAAATTCCTTTTCTACTTTTCCACCCGAGAATGGAAATGGATCCAGTTTTCGAAGCGTTGTGTTCTGTTTGCAGTAGCTGGATAAAGATAATACTACCCACCACACACGACCGTCAGAACACTACACAATTGTATCTATAAATTCTGTTCGTAATCCTTTTGGCTTCCAAATATATACGCCCATTTGACGATTTACGAAGGGAACTGCCGGCAGAAACGTTAACAGATGGAAGTCTTACTGCAGGCTGTCTGCACTACCGTCTCATTTTAACCACGTCCGAATACGTGGACAAAATTAATTACAAATTCCCCAGATAATAAAATTAACGACAATGCTTCCAGCATTAGTGGGCCCGGTAGCTCAGTCGGTATAGCGACTGGCTACGGGCTGGACGTTCTGGTGGATCGAATCCCGGTGGGAGGCGAGATTTTGCGCACCTGTCCAGACCGGCCCTGGGGCCCACCCAGCCTCCTGTAAAATGGGTACCAGGTCGTTTCCGGGGGTAAAGGGGCCGGGTCGTGGCGTTGACCACCCACCTCATCTAGCGCCGAGATTAAAGAAAGAGTAAAGCTATACCTCTACTCCACCTCTGGGCCCTCGTGGCCTGTTCTAGGGTGAACTTTACCTTTACCTTTACCTTTGATAATCCATCTGAAGTCTTTAGCCAGTTTTTGGCACTGGCTGGGTCATCCATCAGCACTAAATGTGGCCAGTATTTCGCTAGAACGCACACAAACACAAACAAATCTCCTATGGTTTACCTACTTGTACTCTTCACAGCATTCTGTACCTATAACGTGTTATTTCTAACATCGCACACAATCAGGTTCATGTAGGACAGTGTTTAACAAACGAAACTATACATTCCGGAGGTCTGTGGGCTACTTTGAATGAAGGCGGTATGACCTCTTGCGGTACAGGGCATGAAGTTGTGATGCTGACATCACGGGGATGCATCGTCTGAAGTGACATTTATTGGAGAAGGCGAAGAGGAGAGAGAGACTCTCCATCAGCGGGTCATCCATGTCACACGGAGCCGTGTTTTGCCAGTATAAAACTCCCACTCTACCAACAAGGTATACTGTACTGCCTAATTGCAGATCAGATAGTATTTATTTCGTTACTGAGTCCAGGCTAATATCTAGCCCTATTACTATTACTTCTTCATATGTCCCATCTGATCCCATGCTGAGGTATGAAATGAATGGAGCATTACCTCCAGGCTCCTACAAATAACAAAACGCCGTAAAATATTTCAGAGTTGCCCCTTCAATTTTCCGTATGAAAAAAAAAAGATATATATTATTGTCAATAATAAAACATGCTTTTAAAAAATAAAAATATTAAGGAAAGAAATTAATTCCAGTAATTGTTTAAATAGTACTAAGTACATGGTTATGTCTCGAGATCAGAATGCAGGGCGAAATCACAGTGTGAGGACTGAAAATGGTACTTTCGAGATAATAGTACCTTCGAGAGGCTGGAAGAGTTTAAATATTTGGGAACAACTTTAACAGATCAAAATTCAATTCCGGAAGAAATTAAGAGCAGACTGAGGTTAGGAAATGCTCGCTATCATTCGGTGCAGAATCTTTTGTCTTCCAGGTTGCTACCCAAAAATTTAAAGATAAAGATATATAGAACTATAATTTTGCCTGTTGTTTTGTATGGGTGTGAAGCTTGGTCGCTGACAT
>Ga0131853_10016059_pt1 | contig 13680 bp, 11 predicted proteins | sample TergutLab28metaG_FD_92764 | JGI IMG/M metagenome (GOLD analysis project Ga0131853, IMG submission 92764) | Labiotermes labralis P1 segment gut microbial communities from Petit-Saut dam, French Guiana - Lab288 P1 (version 2) (version 2) | ecosystem: Host-associated > Arthropoda: Insects >... | reverse complement strand
TATTTTGCAGGCGAAGTGCTGGATGTAGACGGAGACACGGGGGGCTATAACCTCCAGTTCGCCTTTTCTGCCGCCATGCGGAACATAGAGGCGATGCAAGCAGACTCTAGCGATGCATCACCCGCATCGCGTTAAAGACAGCCAGGAGAGTGACGCCCACATCGGCAAACACCGCTTCCCACAGAGAGGAGATTCCCAGTGCGCCAAGGACGAGGAAGAGCGCCTTCACGCCAAGGGCCAAACCGATATTTTGCCAAACGATGCGCTTTGTAAAACGGGCGGTCTCGATGGCTTCCATCAACTTCGAAGGTTCGTCGGTCATGAGCACCACATCGGCGGCTTCGATGGCCGCGTCAGAGCCCAAGCCGCCCATGGCAACGCCCACATCGGCCATGGCCAGAGCCGGCGCGTCGTTGAGGCCGTCTCCCACGAAGGCGAGAGCAGTCTTTGGCCGCTTCTGCCCCATGAGGAGCTCCACCTGCTCGACCTTTTGCCAGGGCAAAAGGCTGCTGTATACCTCGTCAAGTTTCAATTTGCTGGCCACAGCTGTGGCGATTTCAGGGTGATCTCCGCTGAGCATTACTGTTTTCCGGACGCCTAGCTGCTTGAGTGCGGCGATGGCGTCCTCGCTGTCGGGCTTGATTTCATCAGAAAGAACAAGGCAGCCCGCAAATACACCGTCCGCCGCGACATATACCCGGGTGCCAAAGCCTTCGACGGAGGGGAGCGCGATGTCCAGTTGTGCCATCAACTTTTCATTCCCGGCATGAATGGTTTTGCCACTTCTGACGGCACGCACGCCGAGCCCGGCGATTTCTTCGTATTGGGAGACTTCGCTTTTTGCGATTTCCCTGCCGTATGCGTCCCCAATCGACAGGGCGATGGGGTGGTTGGAAAAAACTTCGGCAGATGCGGCGAGTTCCAACAGATCACGCTCGCTATGTCCGTCAGCTGGGAGCACTTGCGTTACCTTGAATACGCCTTTTGTCAGCGTGCCCGTCTTGTCAAACACGACGAGATCAAGATTTGCCAGGGCCTCTAAGTATTGGCCGCCTTTCACCAAAATGCCCTTTTTTGACGCGCCCCCAATCCCGCCGAAAAAGCCGAGAGGAATGGAGACCACCAGAGCGCAAGGGCAGGAGATGACAAGGAAGATTAGACTCCGGCTGATCCAGTCGGCCCACACACCGCCAAAGAAAAGCGGCGGGATGACGGCCAAGAGCACGGCAACTCCCACCACCACAGGCGTATAATAGCGGGCAAATTTCGTGATAAATGTCTCAGTGGGGGCTTTTTTCTGGGCGGCGTTTTCGATGAGGTCGATGATTTTTGAGACGGTGGATTCCCCAAAGGCCTTCGTCACCCGGATCCGCAGCACCCCGTTTTGATTGATGCAGCCAGATAACACCGTGTCAGACACGGAGGCTCTCCGGGGGACAGACTCTCCCGTCAGGGCTGAGGTGTCTAGCTGGGCATTGCCTTCGATCACAATGCCGTCCAGGGGGATTTTTTCACCGGGTTTTACAAGGATCACATCGCCGATCTCTACGGTTTCGGATGAGATCTGCGTGAGGTTGCCTTTCCGCTCCAGGTTGGCAAAGTCGGGCCGAATGTCCATGAGTTCAGCGATGCGCTGTTTGGACTTCCCGACGGCCAACTCCTGGAAGAATTCGCCAACTTGATAAAACAGCATGACCGCCACGGCCTCCGGGTATTTTCCGATGGCAAATGCTCCTACGGTGGCTACAGTCATAAGAAAATTCTCGTCAAACACTCTGCCCTGGATAATATTCCGGGCCGCTTTCTGAATGACCTTGCCGCCCAGCAGAAGATAGGCAAAGCCATAGATGGGCAGCGTAATGTACCAGCTAACACCAAAGGGCCAACCAGGCAGAAGACCTGGGACAAAGAGGACGGCTCCTAGGGCGAAGCTGATGATTTTCCAATAGGGAAGGGGGTCGAGCGTGTTTGTATCCCGCTCTTTGACGATAGTTTCAATCGAAGAACAACAATCTGTGCAAGTGGTTTCGCGTGACATATGAATTCCTCCGGCCAGTGAATGGTTGAGCAAATATTCAACTGTTTGAACAAAAAATTACTCAGGCACATGCTGGCTATGTACAAAGCCGTTTTCCAGCATTTCTCTCACATGGCAGTCCACCAAAGAATAATAGACGATCTTGCCCTGTTTTTCGTTTTTTACAAGATTCGCCAGACGAAGGTGCCGCAACTGATGCGACACGGCGGATTTTGTCGTGCCCAGCAAAACGGCCAAATCGCAGACACACATGCGCTCCCTAGAGAGGGCCCAGAGGATTTTCAGGCGCGTGCCGTCTGCAAACAGTTTATAGAGATTTGAGAGGGCATAGAACTGCCGACCATCCGGCATGGCCGCCTCTATCCGGGCGACCACATCTTCATGGATAACGCTGCAATCACAAGCGTGTTCTCGTTTCATGGAGAAGCCTCCTTTTAAACGGTTGAATGAATATTCAACTGTAAAGACAGGATAGATGAATTATGTGCGTTTGTCAAGAGGTATTTTGGAGGAGGCCTTTGCCCTTCAGGCTCCTTTTCCAAAGGAGCTGTCTGAGGATTCGCATATGAGCTTTCCGCTCCTTGGGAATAATCCTCAGTCCGCTTCGCGGCCAGCTCCTTTGGAAAAGGAGCCTCTGAGGGCGAAAAACTTCCCTACATGCTTTAGTCCTTTCGCGGAGGAGACTAGATTTTTCCACCCGAATATGGTATACTATCTTGAAGGATCAAGGAGGGACCAAAGATGAGAACGGTTGGCACACAGGCGATAGGCGTCCGGGCGCCTATTATTCGGCCAGGAGACAATCTGCCGGAGATTGTGGTAGAGTCTTTGCTGGCATATTGCAACGAATCAGGCACGGCGCTGGCGGATCGGGACATTGTCGGCGTGACAGAGGCAGTTGTGGCAAGAGCCCAGAACAATTATGCCACCACGGCCCAGATCGCGGCGGACGTGCGGGCAAAGTTCCCCGCGGGATCGGTGGGGATTGTGTTTCCCATCTTGAGCCGCAATCGCTTTTCTGTTTTGCTCCGGGGGATTGCTGCCGGAGTGGAAAAACTCTATATCCAACTGGCTTACCCGGCGGACGAGGTGGGCAATCATCTGGTCAGCCTCCAGCAGCTCTACGATGCCGGGGTGAACCCCTATTTTGACGTATTCACAGAGGCGGAATTCCGGGCGAAGTTTGGCGATGTCTGCCATGAATTCACTGCCATTGACTATATGGAGCTCTATCGAGGTATGGGAAACGTGGAGATTATCCTAGCCAACGACCCCTGTGAGATTTTGAAATATACCGGTCAGGTCATCGCGGGAGACATCCACAGCCGGAGCCAGACGAAGCAAAGGCTGGAGGCCGCGGGAGCCGAACAGGTCATCACTTTGGCGGATATTCTCTGCGAACCGGTGGATGGCAGCGGATATAACGCCCAATATGGGCTTCTGGGTTCCAACAAAGCAGATGAGGACAGAGTAAAGCTTTTCCCTCACGCCTGCGAGGCCTTTGTCGAGACGCTTCAGAAGCTGATTTTAGAGCAGACGGGAGCCCATGTGGAGGTTTTGATCTACGGTGACGGGGCCTTCAAAGACCCCGTAGGCAAAATATGGGAACTGGCCGATCCGGTGGTGTCCCCCGCATTTACAAAGGGACTCCGGGGACTGCCCAATGAGTTAAAGTTGAAATACATTGCCGACAAGGAACTGGGTGACAAGGTGGGTGAAGAGGCCCGGACGGCCATGATCCGCCGGATTGAAGCGAAGAACAGGAACTTGATGGGAAAAGACGAGACCGAGGGCACAACCCCGCGCCGGATATCAGATCTGGTAGGAAGCCTTTGCGATCTCATGAGCGGCAGCGGGGATAAGGGTACGCCCATCATCTTGATCCGGGGCTATTTTGACAACTACGCCAGTCAATAAGCGTATTTTCTCCCGCAGAAGGCGGGAGAAAATACAAAAAATAGCACTAATTCCCCCCAGAAGGCGGGGGACAGCACAGAAATACAAGGAGGGGAACCTCTATGTGGACATGCCCGAAATGCAACAGAGAATTTCAAAACACCAACCAAAGCCACCCCTGCAACGAAATTGACACAATTGATGCCTATATCGACGATCAGCCTGCGGAGATCAGAGACCTTCTGCGCAAAGTCCGGGCGACGATACGAGAAGCCGCGCCGGACGCGAAAGAAAAGATTTCCTGGCGGATGCCCACCTTCTGGCAGGGGGAAAACCTCATTCACTTTGCGGCCCAAAAGGCGCATCTGGGGATTTACCCAGGGGATTTGTCGGAAAACCCATTTGAAGAGCGGCTTGCGGGTTACCACAGAACGAAGGGCGCGATCCAGTTCCCATATGATAAAGTAGACTTTCCGCTGATCGCTGATATCACCCGCTGGCGGGTGCAATGCGTGAAGGGGGAAGCATAAATGCGAGATCCCAAGCAATTTTTAATGTATCTGCTTTTCAGCGCTCTCTTTTTGCTGGGTGTCGTGTTCTTTTTTCCAAACGCGGATGAGCCGGATGAGTCGGAAGGCGCGGCACAGGCGGTTCCGCATCATCAGACCATTACCAGCGGAGAGGCCAGGGTGCTGATGGAGAGCGGGGAGCCCTATATCCTCCTGGACGTGCGCACGGTGGCCGAGTTTGAAAGAAGCCATATTCCCGGTGCGACGCTGTTTCCTTATGATGAAATTGTTATCCGGGCCCTCGCTGAGCTTCAGGATCAAGAGGCCAGAATCCTCCTCTACTGCCAGACCGGACGCAGGAGCGCCAACGCGGCCCGAGCCTTGGCAGAGCTGGGATTCACAAATGTATACGACTTCGGCGGAATCGCAAGTTGGCCATACGAAACGGTGAGCGGATAAACAGAAACAGGGCCGGCGCGGGACGCGTCGGCCCTGTACATATTGTCGAAAATCGTGTATACTGGGCAAAGGGCTTTCAATGCTCTCCGCCTGCGGCGGGGAGCATTGAAACTGAGAAAAATGCGATTTCACGTCGCCTCCGCCTTCGGCGGGGGTCAGAAACTGCTTATCACCTTGGAGGAGAACGCTGTGCTGTTGAATCTTCTTTTGCCTGGGGCGCTGATCTTTTTCTTGCTCAGCATCGCGCTGTACTACGTCTGGGCTCTCATGCCCCGGAGCGGGACACCTGAGTGGATTTACTTGCGGGAGAGGCCGCCCATCAGCTTTATCGGCGGACGGTATCCCATAGACCGCCTGGACATTTTGGTCATGGCGCTCTTCGTCCTGGTCTGGGGCGGGATTTCTTTCTTCAACTTGGGGGACAGACAGGCCCCTCAGACCTTCCACGGATTTGTCGATGGGGAAACCCTGACCATCGAACTGCACCAGCCCACAGATGTGGGCCGGATCCGCTATTATACTGGCCTGAACACAGGCGAATACGTCCTATACTTCTCCCAGGACGGAGAGGAGTGGCAGCGCCAGGGGATGATGGATCAAAACTTCGCCATTCTCTTCCAGTGGCGGGAGGCTGATCTCATCGACGGCGACGGCTGGGGTGTCCGCTTCATCTGGATTGCCGCTGACACCAATTGGGCGCATTATGACGCTCTTTACTTAGGCGAACTCGTCATCTATGACATGTGGGACAATCGGCTCATGCCAACCCAGTTTACACTCCACTGGAGTGAGCCGGCCAGAGGCTCAATCGCGCTCTTCGACGAGCAGGATATCATACCTGATCACGCCAGCTTTCGAAACAGCATGTATTTCGACGAGATTTATCACGGCAGAACGGCCTATGAGCATGTGTTGGGCCTATGGCCTTCGGAGCTTTCCCACCCCCCGCTGGGGAAGGTTCTCATGAGCATCGGGGTCCACCTCTTCGGTATGACGCCTCTTGGCTGGCGCTTTATGGGAGCACTCCTGGGAGCATTTGCCCTGGCTGTTTTTTATGCGCTGAGCAAGAATCTCTTCGGGAATCGCATGGTATCCATCTGCGGGACCTTGGTCTTTGCGGCCAGTTTCATGCACTTTGCCCAAACCCGCATCGCCACCATTGACACCTACGCGGTGCTATTTCTCCTCCTCCAATTCTGGTTCCTCTACCGCTATATCAGCCAAGGCTATGAGACGCCTTTCCAGAAAACCCTGCCTTCTCTTGCCCTTGCCGGTATTTTCTTTGGATTGGGCGCGGCCTCCAAATGGAGCAGCCTGTATCTGGCCCCGGCCTTGGCCCTCCTATGGCTTCTGTATCAGATTTGGCGATGGAAGTATCACAAACGGACGGGAAAGCCGGGCTTCCAGAGCTATCTCATCAAAACTGTGTTGGCCTCCTGTGTTTTTTTCCTCCTGGTTCCGGGGATCATCTACTATCTCAGCTACATCCCTCTGGCCCAGGTATATGGCTATGGGATTTTCAGCCGGGGCCACTGGGATATCGTCATCGAAAACCAACGGCATATGTGGTGGTTCCACAACGCGGTGACGGCGGAACACCCCTTTGCCTCTCGCTGGTATGAGTGGGTACTCAACCTCCGGCCCATCCTCTACTACCTGAACGTTACACCCGAGGGATATCGGTCTATGATCATGGCCTTTGGGAACCCACTCCTCCACTGGGGCGGTCTCATGGCGATGATCGCGATGCCTGTGATAGCCTATCGAGAGGGAGACGGGCGGGCTTTGGCCATTTTCTTTGGATACCTGGCTCTGCTCTTGCCCTGGGTTGTCATCGCGCGGCCCTCTTTTGCCTACCACTACTTCACGAATCTCATCTTCCTGGCCCTGGCCATCGCCTATGTGTTTGACCACCTGATCCGCCGGCGGCGGGGGAGATATCAGGCCGCTATAGTGGCTGTCACTGTCGTGTCAGTGGGGCTGTTTGTCATGTTCTATCCGACATTGTCCGGCTGGCCCATGTCAGACTGGTATGCCCAGAACGTCCTGCGGTGGTTTGACTCCTGGCCGATATACGAGGTGCGATGACTGTATTCATTGGCCGCCCGCAGGCGAACGCAGTTCGCCCCTACGAAAAAACAGTGCCCTTGCAGGGGCGAACTGTGTCCGCCCGTCCCCCGGGCAAGTAGCAATGTGACCACAAGGAGATATCCATGCGTTTTGATTTTCACGTCCACTCCAACGTCAGCGCTGATTCCAACGAGCCCATGACAGAGAGCGTCCGGGCGGCCATTGCCGCCGGACTTGACGGCATTTGCTTCACCGACCACTGCGACCTCATCCACGGCGAGATCCCAGGCAAGGCGGTGCTTCGCTGCTATGCAAACTGGGAGCGGAGCTACGAAGAGATCGCAAAAGTAAGAGCGGAGTGGGGCGGACAGATCGAGATTCTCCACGGGATGGAGTTGGCGGAAATCGTCCAGGATCCAGCAAGGGCCAGGGAATGTGCGGCAGCTCCTGGGCTCGATTTTCTCCTGGGCTCTATCCACGCCGTGACCGGGTATCAAGATTTTTACTACATGGAGTTCTCGAACCTTGTCCTCTGCCGGCAGTTGGCGGATATCTATCTGGATGAAAACATTCGCATGGCGGAACTGGACATTGCAGATGTGATAGCCCATCTGGGCTATTTCAACCGCTATACCTCCCGCTGGGGCGTCACGGTGGACTTGATGGATTACGAAGAAAAACTCCGGCATCTGTTTCGAATTCTGGTTCAAAACGGGCGGGGGATAGAGTTGAACACCTCGGGTCTCCGGCGAAATCCGGGCCCCAACGAGATGATCCCCACTCTGCCTGTGCTGCGGCTGTTCCGGGAATGCGGCGGCGAGATCGTCACCCTCGGCTCTGACGCCCATATGGCAAAGCATGTGGGCAATCATTTGGTCGAGGGGGAGGCGTTTCTCCAGGCGGCGGGATTCCGTTACGCCACCGTGTTCCGGCAACGTAAACCGACGTTTATTCAATTGTAGGGGCAGACTTTGTGTCTGCCCTGTGTAGCCTGGCCTAACCGGACAGGGCAGACACAAGGTCTGCCCCTACTATCAAAAGGAGCATGAATATGATCGCGCTGGCATGTGACCATGGGGCTTTTGCCCAAAAAGAAAAAGTGAAGGCCCACCTCCTAGCGAAAGGCCATCAGGTGGAAGATTTCGGCACCTATTCCACGGAAAGTTGTGACTATCCAGATTTTGCCGCCAAAGCGGCCTTGGCTGTGGCTGGCGGGCAGTGTGAGCGAGGGATTGTCCTCTGCACCACGGGCATCGGGGTCTCCATTGCGGCCAATAAAGTGCGGGGGATTCGCTGTGCCCTCTGCACAGACCCGCTGATGGCGGAGATGACCCGCCGCCATAACGACGCGAACATGCTGGCCCTGGGCGCTGGGATCACCGGCGACCTCCTGAGTCTTGCCATCGTGGACGCCTGGCTCGACACAGCTTACGAAGGCGGCCGCCACCAGCGGCGAGTGGATAAAATGATGGCGCTGGAACAACTATAGGAGCGACCGCTCCGGTCGCCCGTGAAGCGCACACTATGTATCCTACGAACCCGAATGGAAGGGAGCAGAGACCCATTGGCGAGGCAAAGAGAAAGAATTTACCGGCGGCGGAGGCCGATGCGGACTCTGCTGCGAGTCTTAGGGGTCTCCGTTTTGACTGTCCTCATCCTGATGGTGGCGGTCTTTTTTGGGTTTCAACGCTATATCGTACACACACCCGACGGGGTGCGGTTAGACATCCCCTTCCTCCGAGGGATATTGGACGAAATTCCGGAAATCCCCTGCCATGCGCGGCCTAAGTTGATATTCCACTTGTCGGTAGAGCCGGAAGAAGAGGACGCTGAGCCCTTGTTCTTCCGCAGCTTGTTTGTCAGCGGACAAAATCTGGAGGCATTGCCAGATGAAAGCCTAATATCAGCGGACTTTCAACCGGACGCGATCCTGGTCGCCATGACAGACGAGACGGGTCTTCTCTGGTGGGAAAGCGAGAGTGAGATGGCGGTACGCTTTGGACTCTCAGGTGAAGGGGAGCCGGGTCTGCTTTTGGAGGACATGGACGAAGAACTTACCCACTCGGCGCTGCTCTTCGGATTCCACAACCAGTTGCTGGCCAGCCGCAACCCACCCGTAGCTCTGAATGGAAGAGAGGATTGGCTGGATCCCCGCAACCCGGAAGTACGGGCCTACATCATAGACCTAGCCGTAGAGCTGGGGCGTATGGGATTCGATGAGATCGTGCTCATAGACTTCAGCTTCCCGCCTGGCTATCCGGATGCGGATGATGCCCTGATTCTGACCTTTCTGCGGGACATGGTCCGAGCTCTGGGTGCCATCGACGTGGTTCTCAGCGTAATGACAAGGGAGGCGGACTGGCGCGAGCCAGGCGACGAGGAGGATATCTTCCGCCAGGAGTTGTCTCTGTTCGCAGATATTGCCTTCCGCTTCTACTGTCTGCTAGAGCCGGAAGCTCTGGAAAATCCGGCCAAATTCGAGACTTTGATGGCGGCTGTGGCATCGGCTCTGGGAGAGGATGCGTTACACCGCTTTGTCCCGGCCGGACCGGGCAATGGGCCGGAGGCGGGCAATTGGCTGGCGCTATTAGAATAAGAAACGGCCCCTCAACTGAGGGGCCGTTTTTCTATTGATGTGAAGCGACAGAGCGGACATAGGCCTCTTCCTTTGCGGCGACCCACTTCACAACCCGGATGGTGAGCGGCAGGGCGATCCACTCATAGCCCCACTTGAGGCATACCAATATAAAAATCATGCCGGGCAGCTCCTCCCAGGGAATTACCCAGGCGAAAGCCACCAGGGTGAAAATGACGGTGTCCACGATGTGGCCTCCGATGGAGGAGGTCATGGCGCGGAAGGTGAAGCCCTGCATCCCTTCGCGGCCCTGTTTGAGGCGGCGGAAGACCCTGTCATTCACGAATTTTCCGAATGTAAAGGCCGCGAGGCTTGCGCACACGATGCGCCAAGTGCCGCCGATTGCCGCGGCAAAGGTTGCTCCGTCATACCAGGCAGGTTGGGGAAGGAGAAGGCTCAGCTGGATCAGCAAGGCAAAAAACGCGCTGAGAGCCAGACTCAGCCATGCCGCCCGGCGGGCCCAACCGTAGCCGTAGACCTCTGCCAGAACCGATGCAAGGATATAGGTGATGGGAAAGGTCAAAATGCCGGCGGTGGTCGTCCAATGGATGACGACGATCATGTGGTTTGCGAGGATATTGGCGATCAACAGGCTGGCCGCGTAGATTGTCACAAGATAGGTCAGGATGGGAGAAGTGGATTTCTGATTTTCCATGAATTGGTTCCCCTTTTGGCCGCAGTTCTCCCCCTGAAAACGAAAAAATGCACGCAAGGGTACCCTACGCGCGCTCCCCTAGTTTTGTTTAGCGACAGGATGGATTTCGAACTGTCGGTATGCAATTTTTCTTACTGTAGCAGGTTTTTTCTGTATTGTCAACGCCCTGTGGACAATCCCGGCATCAACCTTGCTTGACAAATTTTGATTTTTGTGTTAAATTTGTTATATCGCCAATGAATCCCTTGCAAAAAGTGCGAAATTGCTAAAAACAAAGGAGATTTTTGAAATGGCAAATAACGAGAAAAAAATTGTGAAAGCGCTGTTAGAGATTGAGAAAACAGTAGAAAAGCTAGACGAGACTCTGGACAAGATGGATGCGGCGGAAGGAAAAGCAAAACATTTCATTGAGCAAGAAAAAGCGATTCACGAGATGAAGAAAATCGCACGTGAATGTGACAAAATTGAAAAATACGAAGAAAAAGAAGACGAAGCACTGGCACGTAGAATCAAAGTAGATGTTGCCGAACAAGAAAAAGCGCTGGCGCACATTGCGGAAGCGGCCGATAAGTTGGATGAAGAACTTTCTAAGATCAGCGACGACGACGGAAAGGTAAAATCTTTCATCGCACAAAAGAAAGTAGCGCACCAAATCAAAAAGATCCTGCACAACTGCGGCCTCTATGAAAAATACGTAGACGACGAAATTGATAGCCTTACTTAAAGCATCATGATAAAACAAGACGGACGCCTCGGGCGTCCGTCTTGTTTTATCATCTAAGCACTGTCGAGCAGCTAGAACAAACTCACTTGACTCGTATCCGGCAAGGAACCCAACACCCCCAACAGCCGCAGCTGCTCAATGTGGGCGGAGGAAACTTTCGGGCACCTTCTTTGCAAATCCTCGATGGAAAGGAAGGCTCCTCCCGTCCGATAGGTCACGAGATCAAGAGCGGCGGCCTCGCCCAGACCTGCCACCGCTACGAAAGGCGGGATGAGAGTGTCCCCCTCCACCAGGAACTTGAGCGCATCGGATTTGTAGAGGTCGATCTCTCCGAAGGAAAGGCCCCGGAGGTACATTTCGTAGCAGACTTCCAGGGTCACCAACATAGTCTCTTCCACGGGCGTGGGATCGGGATTTTTCATGATTTCGTCGATCTTGGCCCGAAGCACGTCCAACCCCCGGCACATGAAGGCCGCGTCGAAGGCTTTGGCTCGAACAGTGAAATAGGCGCTGTAGAATGCCAAGGGGCGATGGACTTTAAACCAGGCGATGCGAAAGGCCATCATGACATAAGCCACCGCGTGGGCTTTGGGGAAGAGGTATTTGATCTTCTGACAGGACTCAATGTACCAGGCGGGGACGCCGGCGCTTTCCATGGCAGCCTTCCAGGGGGGCTTTAACCCCCTGCCTTTTCGAACCGCCTCCATGATGTCGAAGGCCATGCTCGCTTCGACACCCTTTGCCATGAGAAAAAGCATGATGTCATCTCGACAGCCGATGACCTGGTCGATGGCGGCGGTGCCGCTCAAAATCAGATCCTTGGCGTTCCCCAACCAGACATCTGTCCCGTGGGAGAAGCCGGAGAGGCGGATGAGAGTGTCAAAGGTTTCGGGCTCTGTGTCGCGGAGCATTTCCCGGGTAAACCTTGTCCCAAACTCGGGGACGGCGATGGTGCCGGTGGGGCCGATGATGGGATCGTCCTCCGGCAGACCCAAGGCTGAGGGCGAGCGGAAGATGCTCATGGTCTCAGGATCATCCAGAGGGATGATACGGGGGTCGATGCCGGTGAGGTCTTGCAGGTATTTGAGCATGCTGGGGTCGTCGTGGCCCAGAAGATCCAGTTTGAGGAGTGTGTCTTCCAGGGCGCCGTACTCGAAGTGGGTGGTGATGATGCCGGAGGCTTTGTCATCTGCCGGGTGCTGGACGGGGCAGAAGTCAGAGATATCGTTCTCCCGGGGGATGATGACAAGGCCGCCCGGATGTTGACCCGTGGTTCGCTTGACACCCACCAGACCCTCAGTGAGTCGGTTTTCCTCCGCTCGGGTAACCGTGCGGCCCCGCTCTTGGAGATACTTCTTCACATAGCCGAAGGCGGATTTGGAGGCGATGGTGCCCACGGTGCCGGAGCGGAATACGTGCTCTGCCCCAAAGAGGGCCACAGCGTCTTTATGTGCCATCGCCTGGTATTCGCCGGAGAAGTTTAAGTCGATGTCAGGGGTCTTGTCGCCCCGAAACCCCAGGAAGGTGGCGAAGGGGATATCAAACCCATCTTTCACATAGTTTGTCCCGCAGTGGGGACATTGGGCATCCGGCATGTCGGCCCCGGCGCCATAGGGGATGCCGGACTCAAAGTCCGCGTGCCGGCAGTTGGGGCAGCGATAATGGGGTTTGAGGGCATTGACTTCGGTAATCCCCGCCAGATAGGCCACCACGCTGGAGCCCACAGAGCCCCGGGAGCCCACCAGATACCCAGCACGGAGGCTGCCCTCTACCAGTTTCTGGGCGCTCATGTAAATGACATCGTAATCGGCCTCAGTGATGGGAGTCAACTCCTCTCGTACCCGAGTTTGGACGTCCGCGGGCGGGTTGGGGCCGTAAAGGGCCTCCAACTTGCCGTAAACCAGAGCCTCCAACTCCGCCTTGGAGCCTTCGATTTTCGGAGAGTGGAGCGTTTGAGGCAGGGGGGCCATAGATTCGCAGAGGGCCGCGATTTTCCGGGGGTTTTCAATAACTACCTCCCGGGCTTTTTCTTTGCCCAGGTAGGCAAATTCCGTCAGCATTTCATCTGTGGTTTTCAGATAGAGAGGGAGAGGCCTGTCGACGCCGTCAAATCCTCTGCTGGCCATCAGAATTCGACGGTATTCCTCCTCTTCCGGGTGAAGAAAATGCACATCTCCTGCCGCGACGACGGGTTTTCCCAGTACCTCGCCCAGACGGACGATCTCCCGGTTGAAGTTCCTGATTTCTTCCATGCTCTTGACCCGGCCCGCGTCTAGGAGAAAGAGGTTGTTGCAGGCGGGTTGGATTTCCAGGTAGTCGTAGAACTTGGCAAGGCGCAGCACATCTGCCTGATCCTTGCCGTCCAGGAGGGCGGAGAAAAGCTCGCCCGCTTCGCAGGCGGAGCCAACGATGAGCCCCTCTCTGTGGGCCATGAGAAGGCTTTTCGGAATCCGGGGGAAGCGATAGTAGTGATCCAGATGGGAGCGAGAGATGAGTTTGTAGAGATTTTTGAGGCCCATCTGGTTTTTGGCCAGAAGGATAATATGCCGGCTGGGGCCGCTCGGGGTTTTGGTAAGAGGTGCATCCGAGTCGCCGAGCCCTGCCAGGACGGCCAGCTGAGGATCGATCTGATTCGAGTCTGTCAAGCCTTTTTCTCTCAGACGAGGGAGGAAGGCCTCCAATATATAGGCAACG
>Ga0131853_10016057_pt1 | contig 13682 bp, 9 predicted proteins | sample TergutLab28metaG_FD_92764 | JGI IMG/M metagenome (GOLD analysis project Ga0131853, IMG submission 92764) | Labiotermes labralis P1 segment gut microbial communities from Petit-Saut dam, French Guiana - Lab288 P1 (version 2) (version 2) | ecosystem: Host-associated > Arthropoda: Insects >... | reverse complement strand
CTGCTCCAATCGTTCCGTCATTTTCCTTGCAATGAAAAATCGACGCGAGCACTACACACTACCTCACTCAAATGCTGCTTGCCAGCAACTGACGCTATCGACAGGCGGGAAAAAATTCACGCACGCGCACTAAGGTTCAAGGTCGGCTCATGCAAGCGCGCTAGATTATAATCCATCAGGTGTTCGCATAAAAAAATACGGTCGGATACTTTTCTAACAGACCTCGTATATCAACTGTATTCAAATAAGAACAATAAATATCAAATATTCAACTGTTTTGTTGACAAGATTGATACAAAATGCTATACAGGCAGGGTTCATTTTACGCCAGGGATACATTCCTAAAAAAGTCAATAAAACCTAAATTGTGAAAACTGAACACATAATTCCCATTTAAAACAGTGCATTTCCTGGGGGTTAGCGGATTGACCTCATCCTATATAGTGTTTGACTAAACCTCTCGTGGACATAGGGACCTGTAGAGTATATAATTATGTACTGTATATACAGTATACATATATTTCTAGACAATATATTTATTTATTTCTATTGCAATAAAACTTTAAAGAGACTCACATTTGTAGTTTTTGGTATGGTTCATTCTGATAATACTGCGGCAGAATTGCAATGCAAACACTTCAGGTTCTGACTTAGCAATTTCTGTAAATCTGTCAGCGTTTTCATGTATTGTATGTACACTACTATGAGCAAATCTAACATTATGCCATATGTCAAAAATACATTCACTCTTTTGAAGTCGACTTATTACATCTAATTTCTCTTCTATATGGACTGCCATTCAACAATTTTGCACTTGGATAGCATAAGGTTATGTAGATTTACGTTTCTTACTCATGCCAATAGGAAAAGCTAATGCAGTAGAAGAAGAAACTAGATTGGCCATGTGATTATATCACTAACACAAACAATCCATATGTCTCACTGATGGTGAGAAAATGATGTTAATTTCTGCTAGCCTCCAACATAAGACAACAGTGACCATGTATCGTACATGCTACATTACGTTAAACCAAAAATTATTACATACAGTCTACACCAAACTGCGGTAAACTGAAGACTATCGTGTAAAATGGAAAAGTGGTGTAAATTTTCAAGTCGCATTAAATCGAAATTGAACAAAAAGAAATCACGTAAAACGAGACCCGCCTTACACATTTTCTAACTCCCACACTCTTACACAACATTGTAATCCAGTGTACAGGACACTTTTAATGCACTAAGGTCATTTTCAAATCAACAAAGCATGTGCTGGCTACAAACCACTTGTTAACAGTAACAGTCTTATTTCTTTGGAGAAAAATTTATTTTATACTAAGCGATTAAAGGACTAAAACTACTATCCATTATTGCTAAAAATTAATGCAGCAATTAATTATAATTTCATTGTTAGGACTGACACTAATTTAAGAACGGAATATCAATAAGAAGCCTGCCCTGAGCATTCACCACTAACAATTCTTAAGAAACAAAGGTGGGGTAATTTTCATCAAAACATACTTGAAACTGAAAGAGTAAGAAGCATGCCATACCATACTTTTATCATTCCTCTCACTGTTATGTTTCCTACATACAATGTATCCCTGTGCAACATGCACAAATCCCATTACAACTTAAACACTGTTTATCAAATTTAATATGTTTGCAAAGTTCAACATATCACTAAAAACCTGTCCACTCTGACAGGGAAGTAAAAGGTAAATGTATTAGAAAATTCTAATGAGCCGCAGACATAACTTCAGCAGGCCACATGCAGCCAGAAAGTTGCTCATCACTGTTGTAATCCATTAGCATCAAACACATTATTTATGGCCAACATTATCTTCTGTGATGAAAGGTAAACATTACACTCTGGCATGCTGGCATCTTACAGCAGTGTTTATGGACTGCCTGCAGGATGTGACTGGAACTTGACTTTCTGGCGGGTAATTATTAGACAGTGACCCTCAAAGAGGCATTATAATGCCTCTCTCAGGGCCAATGTTTATAAAATCTCACACCAAGAGTGTAAAATAGAAATCAGTAAAATACATGCCATAGGATGGCTCAAAACAAAAGCATATTTCAGTACTTCAACATAGCAACACTTGGCCTGCCGGACTGTGCAAATTCCCCTACAACACAACACATGAACAATAATGGTTAAGGTCATTTGAAATTGTAGAGAATTTATAGTTCAATTTACAGTTAAAGTAAAATAACCTCAAAAGGAATAAGAACATGTAATGAAATCATCAGCACAGCTAACAATGTGTGGTACAGAACCTTGAGATATACTCACTCAATACCTGATCCTTGCAGCAAGAGGGCTTTAATTATTCATTACACTGGAGCAAACTTGAATGCCATTCATAAACTGAACACAATACCTAACCCTTTATGGATGAATGGGAAAACACCGTCCCAGTAATTTAATGCCCTCAACGGCCAAACAGGAAAACAATGTCCCGCAAAATCATGTCCTCTTTAAAATTTTCTGCGTTTGTAATTACACATCTCTTTTTTCACAGTATTTGTCTAAAAGGCTTGTATAGGCATAACTGATTGTGTGAAGTTTAATTCTAGTTAAAACTATCCCTAACAAATTTTAATTTTTCTTACTAATAGTCCAATGATTGCTCAAGAATTCATATATTATTTACAGATTTCTCAAGGCAGGGTTTCTTATTTTTTCCTCATACTGGCAACGTGAAGCAAATACACACACATAAAGGCCCTCCAACAAGCCTCAGTTCCTTCATAGATTCCCTTATGTAATATCCACACCCCCTTCACCCTCATTATGCCATCAAGAAGATGCTACTGAAAATTATTAGTTCTGAAATTACAACTGTACTACTTAATGACATTTGTGTGGTCTGATTTTTTATTTAAGTGCCAATTGATCCTCAGAAATGCAATCTGGTGTGATATACTTCAGAATATGGGGTAACACAAAACCCTATATTGTATTCTCAACACTTGAATTTCATTCTTGTTTCTTTGTTTTTGGTGGAACACACATGGCATCAATTTCTCCTACATTGCATAGGCCAGAGTCAGTTGTGTCATGGGTCAAGTCTTTTTAGTTGGCTTGTGGATGGAGCTTGTTTTCCTTGTCTTGCAATAAAATGCTAAGTGGGGAAGTGCATTTATAAATGTGGGGTGGCTCTGTTTGTCGTAACCCACTGGGACACCCTGTAAACCTCTGGACTACATGTACAGTAGGTCGATAGTTTGTACTGTCAGTCCCCTGTGTGAAGTTTGTATCAGTAACACCATCTGTGTCATTGCTAGAGTCACTGTCATAACCCACTGGGACACTCTGTAAACCTCTGGACTACATGTACAGTAGGTCGATAGTTTGTATTGTCAGTCCCCTGTGTGAAGTTTGTATCAGTAACACCATCTGTGTCATTGCCAGAGTCACTGTTACTCTGAGCAGAAATGTCTTAGTCTTATGATGAATGTGCGTCAGAGTCTGATTCTAACACCAATTCTGTGGCGTATCGGTGAGTGAGGTTTCTTCCTGTAGCCAAACTGCTAAATGAACTTCCATGCAATTTGGTACAGAACCCAACAACTTCTGACTCTGATCATGATTCAAGTGTCTGCACTACCTGGCCTGTCGCATGTTATTGCTCTGACAGGGAACAGCATAAACTGTTCTGTTGAAGACAGACATAAGTGTGAACCTAAATTTAAAAAAGTAACAAAATCCTTACAGCTGAATGAAGGCCATTTGCCTTAGGTCCCATACTGTACTGACCAGAGAAATAACCACTTTATTCACTTCTTTCCACTCCCACTGACAGTAAATGAACTAATTTGCCACAGCACCCAGATAAGCCAGCAGCACCTCGAAAACTTAAGCATTATTATAAAACTGAAACCTAAATGTCCAATGATATATGATAATATGAACAGTCAGATCCAAATTTATGGCACAGGGTCTCACAGTAGAAGCTATTCAAAAAGAATAAATCTAGAAAGTGGAAATAAGAGTGAAAAATAAATAAAATAAAAAATGACCAACTGTGCTTCATAAAAATAGGTGGATTTCCTTTACACTTGCAGAATGGGTAGATGGATTCATTCTTAAGCACATACTTTTTATTTAGAGTCAACTTTAAAAATGTATGAACAATTATACCATCAGCAGGCATGAAAATGGGCATTTCAAGCGTAAAGTACCCCTGCCACCAGCAGCTACTTTGAGATTTAAATCTCTTGTACGTTAAAGATTAAAATGCTACCGACAAACTAATTAACCAACTCACATGCAGAGCACTTCGATAACTAGGGTGCCTTGTAAATGTGCGAAATGCCATCACCAATTCTTGAACTTCTGCTTCTGTCATTGAACGGGCGGGCAAAGGAATATCTATGAGTGAAGAGACATGGTATTAGCTTTCATTTCAAAATCAACTGCCTTCAGTTTTATCATTATACTAAGAAAAGTGGGTCAATCAAATCTAAGTCTAAGCAACAGTGGACAGCAGACATGTCTCCACAACAGTGGAAAAATGGGTGTGGACACTGCAATATAACAGGCTAAAATTGGCACAGCAAGGAGAAGATGGTCACGGAAGTGTGCATCAAGGAGCGGTGAGGTGGAAAGTGTCAGTTGGTTTTTGGGAATAGTGTGGATGATATTGTTGGAAGTGGAAGTTGTAAAGTGGAAATATTCTTTGTTGAGCCAGGGAAGAGATATTCTTCACTGAGTCATCTGTATATTATTTAACCCTTGGATTACTGACTGGATAGAAAATATACCCAGGCTTGGCCTTTTCTTCAACGGGTCTCAGTGGTATAGTGTAACATTCTTACAAATTTTTCTATTTGTTCTCTGAAGTTCCCGTGACACAAAACTATCATTATGTAGAAAGTATATATTTTATTTAGTATGCTGTAATTTTTTTTAAATCCTACTGGACCATCCTATACCCATGTTAGTTGTTTTTCCCACAGTCAAGGACACAGCAACAGACTGGAAATGTTGCCAATGCCCAAAACGAGTGTGCAAGGACCACTCTATTATGACAATTCAAGTAACAAGCAACAGTTGCCAGAAACAATCCTCACACACACACACAATTTCACTCACATTTTTGTTCTAAACTGTATTTGTTAGTTCCCAAATATTTTAGGCACATCATTCTATAATAGCTATAGGAGAAATGACAAATTTGTATAGAAGATTTTTTTTTGCTTTGAGTCTAAGAAACAAACTTTGAAAAGAAAGTTGAGAAATTAAATAAAAAATGTGAGCATAAAATGTACCCAGTACTGTAAAAGTTGGACACTTTACTGCTCAGTAATCCAAGTGTTAAAGACATTCCATCTTCTGCAGGACGACCGAACTTCAGTGCTCATCGGCACTGGTACCACACCAATGAAATTCAAACACAGTACACCCAAATTACAAGTTAATTTTATCAGTTGGAATAAATGCTATAATTATGCGCAACACAACCAACTTTATATCTCAAACAATGACAAAGAAGAAAAGTGCATCATGACTACTTACAGATGCAATAATACTATAAACCTTTTATAAGGAACTGAAAAATTGCAATCCCATGTGTACATTGTACCCATCTCCAACACATAAATTGGAAAATAAGGAAATGTGAATGCCTTAACCATGCACAAATAGTCCATTCTTGTAAAGCACATTAGTATTAGTATTTATTTGCATCCATAATGTCTAATCTGTCTATTTGGCTGAAACAGTATGTAATCTTATGTTATGGAGACAAAAACATAAGAAACAAGACACACTATTACTGTGTATGCATCGGAATGTTTACAGAAAACATGCTGATACATTAAATGATAATTACAAATTTCAGCAAGATACCTTTCAATTTCTACACATATGACATTGTTTTACAGCAATATTAGGTCACCTCAATTAAAAATAAAATATATTCAGTTGTATGCAAACATAAAAATACAAACCCTTCTCTTTCTTCTTCAATACATGAACCATCACACCAGACTTCAGCCCACATGACTTGAGTGTTGCATCATCTTCTAAAATATTTCCACAGTAAACGAGTTCTGCAAAGACAATTATGTCAGTAACAAAATATAACATCACAGATGTAAGGACCTAGAGGGCCCTGCAGCAAAGATAAAGACTTACCCCAAACTCTGGGGTTGGGTTCTGCAAGATGAAATTAACATGCAAATCAGTGATAAGATTCTCATGGATTCTGGCCACAAAACATAAGTTTCACCAAATCTTTACTATTATTTTCCACTAAAGTAACAAAATCCATTTGGTAAATGGTTCCTAACGTTATATGCCACTGTTAGAATCTGAAAGAACAACACTGCACAATAATTTCATCTGCAAATGGAGTTCACCTTGTAGACGAATGTTGAATAAAATTTTGTTATGTGGGCAAATACAATGATATCCCTCAGCAAGACCTGCAGAATACTGTTGAGGATTTAGGTCTTCTGGGACGGGACAATGTGTCATTGAGCAAGTAGTTCCTAACACTGAAGAAGATCATATTTTCTTCATGTTGAAATATCATTCTTCTTGGACTGCCTGGGCCTTAAAGATAAAGGCTACACAATATTTGATATGTGAACCATTCACTCACCAACAAAGCCTTATATACAAGAACACTTGAACCCTTAGTGTTATTCCTTTATAATTACTAAAGCCAGTTGTAAGGCCCCTTAATACATAGGCACAATTTCATTCCACTACTGTGGCATTTATTCCTCACTCTAAACACGAATGAATAATTGTTATATGCTTTCTACTGGTTAATTCCCCGGCGTCTGAATTTTATATGCCGACGTTTCGGATCATTCTGTCTGTTCCATCTTCATAAGCAGATACCTACCTGCCTATGAAGATGGAAGTGTTCCGAAACGTCGGCATATAAAATTCAGACGCCGGGGAATTACCCAGAAGGATACAACATTCAGAACACGGCGAAAGTGTGAAATCAACAAATGAATAAACTTACGGATCACGAAAAGTAATTTCATATTCCCGCTTCGATCACGTAATCCCGAAGTGATCAGTACCTGACCAAAATGTGTTTAGAAAACCTCTGAATACCAAGCTGTAGTCCGACCATAGGACCGAGTGGTTCGGGCCATATTATGAAATATTTGTGCGCATTAAGTGCTCACATTAGCGATGTTCCCAAACAAGAAGTACATACATGATGACAATAAACGTCAAGGCATGTCACACCATTGTACATTATGCCTTCTCAAACATTACCTATAAAATGTCTCGACAAATTTACTGTCTTTGAAGCTTCCAATTTTAATTGTTCAACTTTACTTTCTAAACTAACATTGCGCACTGTCACTCGCTGAAAAGAATTAGGAGACACTCGAATTCCTAACACAATGAATACTACCATTTCCTTCGCTTTCTTTCTCTAAGCACGACGACCACTAACACCGATCATATATGACCACTACTGGGGAACTCAAGAACACGGATCAAGAATTAGTAACACTCTGCTACGAATGCTTAACAGTAAAGGACCACGGATTACTTACAGATCAGGTAATTCCAGCAAAAACCGCCAGTTTACAACAACCAACAAATTGGGTTCTGTATGCTGATGGCTTACTACATACCCTAATTATTTGGGTAATTTAACATGAAACTAAAAGAACAACACTTAAGAAGAGAGAATGCAATCAAGATGGAAACAAAAGTTAATAAATGTGAATATGAAGGGAAATGAGGGAAGTGAGAAAATACGGAAACCATGATATCACCAAAGACAGGGGAGAGGGTAGATAAAATATTTACCTTATGTCCCATATTTATTTAGTATATATAAGGACGCCACAACAAAAATCAGCACCTAGCATAAAGAAATTTACAACAGCAGAATTGTGCTATGTAACTCTGTTAGTTCAAAATGAAACCTAATGTCGCCAATCAATAATTGTTGGGATAATTATATTCATTTTCTGATGGAGTAATACACGATAACTGAAACATAATATATAATTACCACACAAAAAAGCATTAATAAAACTCGTTGGCACATTCTACATATTCTTACGACAATTTTAATGTCAATTTTAACATTTAACGAGCCAGATTGAGCCACGTTTAAGAGTGATGGACTTCGCAGGTTCATTGTAAACCCATCGAATCTGTCGGATATTTCCCAGTTTAGTTTCTTAAGGAGTAATGTATGTTTAACAGAATATGAGTATGTGCCACAATTCGAAACATAAAGTTGAATTCCTCTACCACGTTTCATACACTCTATTTGAAATGCTTGATATAATTTCGAATATATTGCATCAGTTATCTTTTATGAGGTTCGAAAGTCTTGCTTCTCTCATGTTTATTTTAATCTTTTGTTCGTTCACTTTTTTTATATTATTAAATGTTCTCCTTGATAGTGTTTTTTAAGGCTGAACATGTGGCAGAAATATATAATAGAAAGAAATATTAAGCGTTTTATGATATTATTTAATTTATTTCAAATGCAACTTGGTGAATGATATGTAGTTGTACTTTCAATGGCTGACACAGGGCTTTTGATTTCCGTTGATGTGAGATCACACTTTTGGCGCCGGAACCAACTAAGTGACAAAGCTCAGTACTGCACGTGGATCAGAGATACATTGAACCACAGATTACTGTACATGTTACATGTAATCCGAATCACAGATAAAACATAGGAAGTGGTTGTGTCTGGGATCTTGACGAAATATACATGTGAAAATGGCAGAGGTAAGATCCGAGTTAAGGGGGAGAAAATTTAGAATTATCCAGAGCATCTGTTTTAACTCAAAAGTTATAAGCATCGATTTTTGACCTTTGGATGATTATTTAAAGTGGCAAACTTAATTTATTGCACGAGTTGCTCCGTATGTCTAGAAGAGTTGTTTATCTTAACCGCTTGGAATTGCAATAGAATGTAAACTGTTATATTTGGAATTTTTAGCAAGAAGAAACTCAAAAGAAGAAGAGGACCTTTAGGAAGTTTACTTTTCGTGGAGTGGACTTGGACCAATTGTTGGATATGCCGGCGTAAGTAGTAGGAGTTGCAGTTGCTTGTGGATTATTTGGTGTTGGGCTTCTTCCTGGTTGTGTGTCGATTGTGTAGTTATCTGTTCATTAAAAACATTAGAGAATGATCATACCTCAAGGTAGGCATTTCATAGCCTTACGGGCAATGGCAGGAATCTCTTTATCTTTATGTGCTTTTTGTTAAGCCAGTCATGAAGCACAGGCTCTTTGCAGCCAGTGTCGTGTGGTTTTAATTTAATTGATTTTGTTGTGCAAGTGTTATTTAAGTTGTAAGTCGTACGCAGTTTTGCAGTAGAGCGTGTGTAAAATATTGAATACATTTTTGTAAAATATTACATCCCTTGTCTAACAAAGTACTGTTTAAGGAGTAGTGTGTTCAAGTATTAGGTTAAAATTTCAGACTTGTGTGTCAGTAAGTTGTAGTTTGGTATGTTTAGGGAATGGATAAGAGACTGTATGAATTTATGTACTAGTGGTAATATGTGAATGTGTTAGGTAATATTATTGTTACATTGTGCATCTAGAGAACAGCTGATGGAGTTGATGCATGCCCGTGCTCGTCGCCGTTTTCGTAGAGGCCTTAAGCGCAAGCCTATGGCACTTGTTAAGAAATTGAGGAAAGCCAAAAAGGAAGCCCCTCCTAATGAAAAACCGGAAATTGTAAAAACCCATCTTCGCAACATGATCATAGTTCCCGAAATGGTTGGCAGCATTGTTGGTGTTTATAATGGCAAGACTTTCAATCAAGTGGAAGTGAAGGTATGAGTAAAATTCTTATGTCATTTTGTTATGGGAATATTGGTTGTTTCAACTGAGTTTCAAAGTTGTTTTAGAATTTGTGGTTAAGAGGGTCCAAGGAAGACAGGAAGGACTGCAATTGAATGGGACTCAGCTTCTGGTTGTTCTACTGCTGATAATTAAAGTGCAGAGGAAGCCAGATATATGGTCGTGTATCATTACTGGAAAGCTGGACAAAATCACGACACTAACAAATCATAATTGCATTGACAAATAAAGAGCATATTAAATTTAGGGACTGCATGTTGCTTTTCAGTTGATTAAGATATGAAACTTATTTCGTTTGTTACTGACATCAGTCATTTTTTGTAACTGCAGTCTTATTTTTCGTTTCAGCCAGAGATGATTGGCCACTACTTAGGTGAATTTAGTGTTACCTACAAACCTGTGAAGCATGGTAGGCCTGGTATTGGTGCTACACACAGCTCAAGATTCATACCTCTGAAATAAGAATGTCAGAAAAAAACAAATAAATGTACAAAAGCATACAAAGTACTTTTTTTAAATTAGTCTTCCTACACATCCTTGTGGATTTACTAATGTAGCGTATCTTATCAAAATGCCAAACATTATTGTGCGTTCCTTGAACAAGCTGTGAAAAACTGGTCAGTCATGCTGCATTTTTTAGTACCAAAGGCCATCATGGATTTCAGCAAAATTTGGTAGTGGTAGGACTTACACCACATTTTTGGGTCAGTTGCAGTTTGTGGTGACAGGTCTGTATGCAATGAAAGCATAAGGGTTGTCACACTTCCATCAACTACCAGACACATTTGACTGTATTTTGATATTTGAGTTGTGTTTGGGAAAAGTTCATTGGATGTTTAGAGCAATTTACAGAATGCATTTGGTTCTTGCAAAGCCCTTCTTGTTTTTACCTGGGATATTTGCACAATAACTGGTAGCTGAGACTGATGTTGCATACATCCTGAGGACATCCTTAGGGTATGCAGGACTGTATTAAGCTGCATCCCTCATCACTTGTCCAAATGACAACTGGCACCACTGTGAATGATATAACCACAGGACCACAGTAAAAGAGAATGGAATCCTGCAGTACGTTGCCATGGATGAAATGTGGGCAATCATATCTAACACTATCACCCAGTCCACTTTACCGTAAACATTTAGTTCATGTCTGTTTTTAAGTTAACACTGCCAAGCATGAAAATCACATAGGTATAGTGTACACTGACAAATTATCTAGCTGCCTGCAGAATGAGTCGGTTGATTTTCTTCTAGAAGAAGAAAACTGTATATTTCCATTAATTTACAGTAAACTAATTTTGCATATGTATGGTTAAATAGGATTTCCAGTAGGTTGGGTTCATTGATAGCAAGAGCCTGTCACCACATAGTCATGTGCACTATGAATATTTAAAGAACAAGAGTAGAATATTTTCTATAACATCACAGAGCAGGTCTTCTCTCTCTTTTTCAGTAGTAGTATTAGTAACAGCAAACGCAAGATGTATTTTACTGATCTTGAACATGGTATCTTTGTTGCATGCCTTACATGCACACATCTCGTAACGTGCTCCATGTAGTGTGTTCACACAGGCTAAGAACTGGTCCTTGTCTTGAGCCATACAAATCAAATGCACATGCCCCCGCCCCACTTCATTTAATGAAGATCCTTTTCAGTGTCCTTCCCTGCGCATATAGATCTGCTGAATGGTCTGGCAGTGCATTGGAAAAATTTGAAAACTGCATCTGTAGGTAGGTTTTCACTGATCTGCGTTATACATTACAGTCTTAGAGGAACATTCAGATATAATTGGGTTAAATATGAAGCAGAAAGTTCTGGAAAGGGGATGGTTATGGTGATATAAAAATAATTACCTGGTGGTAACTTTTATGGCAGTGGTGAACACCGTATCAGATGGAGCATGCATATAATGCCATTTGCAGATGCTGAGACTTTGATTTCATTAGAAATGAATAATAAAACCTTGCTTAGGTACATTACACTTCAGTGATATATAATGTTTAAGCCTGCAACAACCATCCACAGTGCTGGAATTCATATAGAATTGTCAATGAATCAGTCTGCATGTCAGGAAATGAGAAGTGGGCCTCCAAAAGAATTTCTGGCTTAGGGAGAAGAATGTATGCATATGACTGAATAAAAACAATCAAGCAGAGTTAATGCCAACGTTGCCATGGACGTTGTTCACTTTTGGAAAGGATATGCAACCTAAACCAAAATTTTTGTAACAGGTTGACCAACTTGACACCCATCAGGAAAACCATTAAACCTGACACCAAAGACAGAATATACACAACCTGCAAAACTTGATATACAATATTTTTATTGCATAAATAAGTTTCATACAATCAGCTGCATTCTGAGGACCACTTCATAGAGTAAATAGATTTCTGGGTGTTTCTCACACAGTCTTTATTACAGGAGACAAAAACATCTTGTATAAAAGTTGCAGCCGTATCTAAAATGCATACAGTATGCAACACCAAGTAAACCATCAAAACTGTAACAATACAATCAAAAACATGAAATGCATTTCAGTGACTCATTAAATCTCCATTCAATTCATAATACTCATTCTCAGACAAGCATATAGCATATATATATATACACATATGTACATGTAAAATAAATAAATACTTATCATGCAAAAAATGTTAAGTTCTCAGAAAATAAAATTCTGTTTTGATATTTGTTCTAATTTATGCCCCTTGCTGTCTGACATCAGAACCCAAAACATGGTCAGGATAAATAATATCATAAAGCTGCGTCAAATACAAGACATTCTAAGACAAAAAAATGATACAAATGATGTTGACATGTTATGCTGTTTGCCAAAATTGGACCTAAATAAAGGGCACTTTACACTGGTACCGGCATGCATCTCAAGTGTAAACTCGGTAATTGTTTAGCATAGCAAGCAAGTTTCCAACAAAACCTGTAGCATGAAATGTAACAATGTATTGTTTCTGTGTGTCTTATGAAGACGGGGATAATTAAACAGAGGTGAGTGAATGCATCAGAAATATTGTACTGCATGTGTGCAATTCTTAACTGGTTAATGTCTGGAGTATTTGGTGATATTTTTATTGCATAAATTGCAATATTCTTATTGCATAAATAAGTTTCATATAATCAGATGCATTCTGAGGACCACTTCATAGAGTAAATACATTTCTGAGTGTTTCTCACACAGTCTTCACTACAGGAGACAAAAACATCTTGTATAAAAGTAGCAGCTGTATCTAAAATGCATACAGTATGCAACACTGAGAAAATCTTCAAAACAATAATAATTATTATTATTTACAGTGCACAATCAAAAGCATGAACTGCATTTCAGTGTGATTCATCAAATCTCAATTCAATTCATAATATTCATTCTCAGACAAGCACACAGCATATATATATATATATATGAACAAGTAAAAAAAAACAAAAAAGTGAATAAATACGTATCATGCAAAAAATGTTAATTCATTAAGTTCTCAGAAAATGAAATTCTGTTTTGATATTGCGTTCCTGGGGTACTTTGATCTAATTTATGCTCCTTGCTGTCTGTCATCAGACTTCCCAAAACATGATCAGGAAAAATGTTGATATAAAGCAATGTCAAATAGTAGACATTCTAAGACTATAAAAATGATACAAACCTAACATTCTGTGGCAGTGTTGATACTTGGACCACCCTAATTACACCTTTCCTCAGCTAGATATGCGTGCAACTCCATTTGGTTAACCTTTAGAGCTCGTGCGTCCTACCCTTTAGGACGGCATTTAAATACCTCCGCGCTCTCTCACGGTACGAGCGTCCTACCCTCTAGGACAGCCACAGCCTCAGCCGTTTAAATAATT
>Ga0131853_10016055_pt1 | contig 13682 bp, 11 predicted proteins | sample TergutLab28metaG_FD_92764 | JGI IMG/M metagenome (GOLD analysis project Ga0131853, IMG submission 92764) | Labiotermes labralis P1 segment gut microbial communities from Petit-Saut dam, French Guiana - Lab288 P1 (version 2) (version 2) | ecosystem: Host-associated > Arthropoda: Insects >... | reverse complement strand
TTTCCTAGCCAAAGGCTAGGAAACGCATTGCAAGCTAGGTGGAGCTGACGATGAATTGCGGGCAAAAATGAAAGTTTTATATCACGTTTTTGGAGTGCGTTAGCTATATATGTTCACATTTGGCCTGTATCTCTTTTAAAGTGATACAGCTATAGTAGTGAATACAGTTTAAACCCTGCCACTGTGTGAGAGTCAAGCAAGGCTTTAAATTTTCTGTAAAGCGTAAATCTTCATCTTTGTAGGAAAGCTTGAAAACCCACACACAATAGGCGCTACCCCGCCACTTTCGCCAAAGCGGGGCTCTTCACCCTTGAAATAAAAAAACACCCTGCAAAATTGCAAGGCGCATAGGGTTATATTTCCTCTAGCGGAATTTGAATTTCTGTCAGATATTTATCAGGGCTTTCCTCATTCCAAGGTCCGCGGTGGACAATTTGCCTGCTTTGTCCCATCATTTTATATTTGCTATGCTCTTGCAGCCAACCGGCAAAAGAAAGGTAGGCGCCTGCAATATTCTCAAAATGCCCATAGACCATGGTACAAGCCATAATTGGCACAGGCTCAGTGTTTCTATAGGTAAAATCTCCCATATCTTTCCCTAACACTGTTACATTAGCACATATTTCAATATCAACATCTTTTTCTTTATAATCCGCATCATGATAAATTGCAAATGTAACGCCGGAAAAACTTATGTTATTTTCGCCGGCGAATACCGACATCTCCTTCCACAGCAAACCTTCACTGTAATAATCCGGCACAGTTCGCCTCAATGAAAGAACTGCATAACCGGGAATTGACCTTATAGAAACATTATAATGCATTGTTATCTTTTCCTGCTTTATGTCCCTTTTTGCCAGTTCAATTTTGGATAATTTAACTTGTTCGGCGGCTATCACATTTTGTATTTCTAAGTACTTATTATTAAGCAAATTAATTATAAACTCATCGTTCCATTCAGCAAGTGCGTCTCCAATTTCTGAAGTGGAAAAACCTAAATCTCTTAAAAATATTATCTTATTTAGTGAGGGTATTTGCTCCGAAGAATAAAGCCTGTAGTTTGTAAATTTATCAATTTTTGCAGGTTTTAGCAAACCTATTTCATCATAATACCTAAGCATTCGGATTGATATTTGTGTTAATTTTGAAAATTCACCTATTCTAAACATAATTTGCCTGCTTTCTTATTTAGAGAGTTTAAGCACCCTCCGGCTTTACATAGTTGAGAAGATAAAGACAGAAGTACAAAAACGGCATTTCTGCCTTTTTATTAACTCTACGAAGCATTTGTTGCAAATAAAGACTATTACAATTATGCTTATGTACGGAGGTGTACACTATGAACTGCGATAAAATTGGCAAATTGATTCTTAATATACGAAAAGAAAAAAACATGACGCAAAAAGAACTGGCCGACATGATGAACCTTAGTGACAGGACAATCTCAAAGTGGGAACGAGGTTTAGGTGCTCCTGACGTTTCACTGCTAAGCGAACTTTCTAAAATACTGGGTGTTAATATAGAAAAAATTTTAACCGGCGATTTAGAACCAAATAATAAGGACGGTGGAAATATGAACAAGGTAAAAATTTATGTATGCCCCAATTGTGAGAATGTTTTGTTTAGCACAGGCGATGCAGATGTTTCTTGTTGTGGCAGGAAATTAGCCAAGCTGAGTGTAAAAGCGACAAGCAAAGACCAAGACCACGAAATGACTGTCAGTGAAATTGAGGACGATTATTACATTACCATAGACCACGAAATGACAAAAAAACATTATATCGCTTTTGTTGCATTTGTAGGCCCCGACCGAATATTGATTGTTAAATTATACCCTGAACAAAGCGCCCAAATACGTTTCCCTAAAATGTACGGCAGCAAAATATATGCCTATTGCAGCGAACATGGGTTATGGGAGGAAAGAGTATAATAGCCCTTCTATAAAATCTTCCTTCTTCCCTTATTTCTTCATTTGTGCTATATTTGCCTTAGGGTGTGCCGACAATAGATTGTGTCCATGCCATTCCTGGTGATTTTTCGTCACTTTTCGCCGGTGACTCCTAGCAGTCAATCTCCGAGAATGCGTCGTCGTCACCTTCTCATACCAATCCTGATTAAAATCCTGTACTTTTTCACGCCTAAAATCGCCCCAAAAGCGCTTCACCTCGCGCTTTTGGGGCGGCACTCAAACTACAGGTTTTAATCTAGGATTGGTATCAATTGATGAAAAATCACCAACGGAAAGCATCGAACAAATCTACTGCCGACGCACCCTAGCAAAAGCGCAAATGATAGACGTAATTTCACAAGGGGGCTTTTTAACCATGAATATAGTTCTGCTCGAACCCGAAATACCTGCAAACACAGGAAATATAGGAAGAAGTTGCATTTCAACCAATTCTTCACTTCACCTTATAAAACCTTTGGGCTTTTCGGTGGATGATAAGCATCTAAAGCGTTCCGGCCTAGACTACTGGCCGGATTTAGATGTTTTTTACTACGAAAACTTTAAAGACTTCCATGAAAAACATGCCAAAGCACAGATTTTTTTTGCTACAACAAAGGCAAAAAAAATTTATACCGAAGTTAACTACGGGCCTAACGCTTTTATCGTTTTCGGCAAGGAAAGTGCCGGAATACCCGAAGAAATACTTTTAGCGAACAAAGAAAACTGCGTACGCTTACCGATGGGTGAAAGATATCGCTCACTAAATTTGGCAAGCTCCGCTGCCGTTATTTTGTATGAGGCTCTTAGGCAAAATAATTTTGACGGCCTGCTTCGCGAAGGTAAATTGCGGCATTTATTGTAAGAGCTTGCTTTAGAGAGTGTCTACACCCTATAAAACAGTCCAAAAAAACTTAACCTTTCACCATCAGTCTTTTTTAACAAGCTAATACCAATCCTGATTAAAATCCTGTACTTTTTCACGCCTAAAATCACCCCAAAAGCGCTTCACCTCGCACTTTTGGGGCGGCGCTCAAACTACAGGTTTTAATCTAGGATTGGTATTAGTATACATTAGAGCCGGCTTGCCAATATCTTCTTCTCATTTTCTTCAATAAACTGATTGGTATACAGAGAAAAATATCTCCCTTTTTTCTTTATAAGCTCCTTATGAGTTCCAGCCTCCAATATTTTTCCGTCTTCTATCACCAAAATTTTATCACATGACTTTATGGTAGACAAACGGTGAGCAATTAGAAAGCTGGTTCGCCCTTTTAATATTTTTTCTATGGCCTTTTGAATTTCAAGCTCCGTTTCAGTATCTATAGACGAAGTAGCCTCATCTAACACAAAAAGCACAGGCTTACGAAGAATGGCCCTTGCAAAACTCACTAACTGCTTTTCTCCCACAGAAAGCCTGTTGCCCCCCTCTCCTACATCAGTATCAAAGCCCTTACCCATATTCATAATAAAATCATAAGCACCTACAGTCTTGGCAGCTTCTATAACTTCCTCGTCAGTAGCGCTCAGAAGGCCGTAACGAATATTTTCCATAACCGTACCGCTGAACAAATGAGGAGTTTGCAGGACATAACCCAAGTTCGCATGGAGCCAAGCCTGAGAGCGCTCCTTATAATCCACACCGTCTATCAATATTTCACCCTCCGTAGGCTCGTAAAAGCGGCAGATAAGGTTTACTATAGTGCTTTTGCCTGCACCCGTTGCGCCCACTAAGGCTATGTTCTGCCCTTTTTCTACTTTCAGGTTAAAATTTTCAAGAACCTTTTCACCGGTTTTATAAGCAAAACTTACATTTCTAAATTCTATATCACCGTAAACAGGCTCCCAGTTTTCCTGCTTTAAGTTAAGAGAGTCACCGTAAACAGCTAAAACCGCATCCGACTCTAATATATCAGGCTTAGTGTTTATCAGGCTTACAACTCTCTCACCTGCTGCCTGGGCCGACTGCACTTCAGACAAAATTCGGGCCATTTGCTGTATTGGTTCAAACATTCGCATTATATAGTTAACAAAAGCTGTGAGTGTACCAAAAGTAATTAAACCGTTCATAACACTGCCACTGCCAAAATATATGGTTGCAGCCACAGTAATACTGCCGAGCATCATAATAATAGGCATATAAACCGCGGAGAGCATAGCTGAGATTATGCCGGCCTTTCTCATAGCGCCGCTAAGCTCTGCAAACTCCTCAAAATTCTTGGTTTCCCGCACAAGGGTTTTAGTGGTTCTTGCTCCCGTTATGCCCTCATTGTACGCGCCGGTTATTTTGGAATTAAACTTTCTTACCTCTCTTTGGTTTTTAAGTATTTTTTTCTGGAAATAGAAGCTAATTATTGCCACAACAGGCAGCACCAATAGAGTTACAAGAGCTAGGCGCGCATTAAGTATGAACATGGCAGTCATAAAAAATATTACTTCAAAAATTACAAAGGACATGTCCAATATGCTCCAGGCTATAACATCACCTATTCTGTGAATGTCCGCTGCCATTCTTGAGAGTATCCAGCCAACCGGCGTAGTGTCAAAATATGAAAAGGACAACTTCTGCAGATTTACAAAACCCGCTTCCCTCATATCATGAACAACACCCGTTTCAATAAACCCGGCAAGTTTTATAAACTTATATGTTAAATAACCTGAAAGGGCAACGCCAACCAAAAGGAAAACCACAAAGGGCGCAAATGTTGACAAATCTCCGCCCTCTACAAACATATCAATAGCATACCCCATAGCGAAGGGCAGTAAAGCCGACAGCCCTGAATAGATAAAGTTTACCAAAGTTAGTTGTATACATTCTTTTTTTACATTCCCCGCAAACCTAAAAAGTGAGCCCCAGAGCCCAAAGTTAAGCTTCTTAGAAAAATCCTCTTCTTGAAAACCTTCCAAGGCTACACCTCCCTTTCAAATTCTTCTTCTAAGTCATTTTGTATATTCCATATTTTATAATACAAACCATCCCTTGATATAAGCTCCTCATGCGTTCCGCTGTCAGTGATTTTGCCGCCTTCCATAACTAATATTTTATCGGCACTCATAAGAGTGGTAATACGCTGGGATATTATAAATGTAGTGACTCCCCCGCCCTTTTTCTCAAGCTCTGCCTGTATAAGAGCATCGGTTTGTGTGTCAACGGCTGAGAGCGAATCGTCAAAGATTAATATATCACTGTTTTTTACAAGCGTCCTGGCTATTGCCACCCTTTGTTTTTGCCCGCCCGAAAGAGTTACCCCACGCTCACCTACCATAGTTTCATAGCCGTCTTTAAAGCTTTCTATGTCACTGTGTATGTTGGCTGTTTGGGCCGCTTCGTAAACTTCTTTATCAGGCACTATGTCTTTCGCCATCTTAACATTTTCCATTATAGTTTTAGAATAAAGGAATGTATCTTGAAGAACAATGCCCACTCTCTTTCTCAAATGGCTCTTTTCTATCTTTCTAAGCTCTGCACCGTTAATGGTGATGCTGCCCTTATCATAATCGTAAAGCCTTAGCATAAGATGCATCAGACTGGATTTGCCTGAACCTGTAGAGCCCAATATAGCAATTTTCTCACCCTTTTTCACTGTAAAAGAGATTGAATTAAGCACTGTCTTAGATTTTTCATAAGCAAAATCCACATTATTAAAGACAATATCCCCTTTTAAGTCGGGCTGTATTGCTCCTTTGCCGCTATCCTCTACAGGAGTGAACAGAACTTCGTTAATTCTGTTAATAGACACGTGCATTCTATTCATATCGGAGATAATACGTGCAAGTGACCGCAAAGGCCAGACTAAATTATTTACATAGCTCATAAACACTACCATAGTGCCAAGGGTTATCACACCACTATATGCCATATAAGCAGAGGAGCTGATAACTATGGCTATTTGAAGAAAACATAAAAAGTCCGAAATGCCCCAAAACCTTGCTATGTGAATCAAATGCTTATAGGACAAATCTCTAAATTCTCTATTTTTAACAGAAAATTTAGAAAGCTCAAAAACTTCCCGGCCAAAAGCCCGCACCACGCGAACTCCGGTAAAATTCTCCTGCATAAGCGTTGAAAGCTCACCTTCTTTATGCTCAACTTCCTGAAAGGAGCTGGAGATTACCCCGGAAAAACGGTATGCGGAATAAAAAATAACAGGCAGAAGGATTATGGAAACAAAAGCCAACCCTACATTAAATGTAAGCATAAGAGTAAAGGCAATTACAGCTGCAAAAATTATCCGAAATATTTCCATAAACTGGGAGGATATAAAGCGCCTTACCGTTTCCACGTCAGTAGTACAGCGCTGAATAAGGTCTCCTGTTTTTGCCTTTACGTGGTAGTCGTATGGCAGTTTTTGCATATGATTGTAAAGCTCATTTTTAAGTGACCTGGCTATGTTCTCTGCCCCAATTGCAGAAAGCGAGCCCCTGAAAAAGACAGACAACCCTTGCAAAGCAGCAATTAAAATTATGGCTATAGCTGCTATCCACATATTACGGCGCAGGTGCTCTATGCCGCCTAAGCTGTTTGCGACCCAAAGAAATACGCCTTCCTCAGCCGGTACACCGGGCAATATATAATCAAGAATAAACTTAATGACCAAAGGAGCCATAAGTACAAAAGAAGCGGCTGAAAGAGCCGCTAAAACCGCAAGTAGAAATCTGTTTTTTTCCGGTTTTATTAGTTTAATAAGTTTTTTTATCATATTTACCTCATCGCATTTTCAAACCTTGTATATTTGTCTATAAAAGTCATATCAACCGTTCCTGTGGGGCCGTTTCTTTGTTTTGCAATTATTATTTCGCTCTTACCTTTTTCAGCCTCAGGGTTGTAGTATTCATCCCTGTATATAAACATTACCACATCCGCATCCTGCTCTATAGCGCCGGACTCTCTAAGGTCAGATAACATAGGCCTCTTGTCACTTCTTGATTCCACCGCACGGCTAAGCTGGCTCAGAACTATTACGGGAGCATCCATTTCTCTTGCTACAGCTTTTAAGCCCCTAGATATCTCCGAAACCTCCTGCTGCCTGCTTTCACTTCTGCGGCCGCCGCTCATAAGCTGCAAGTAGTCTATGATAATCAATTTTAGGCTGTGCTCCATTTTAAGGCGGCGGCATTTAGCCCTAAGCTCAGACACTGATATGCCCGGCGTATCATCTATGTACAGCGGCGCTTCGGAAAGAGGGCCTATGGCAGAAACTATTTTGCTCCAGTCGTCGCCGTCTAAATTCCCTGTCCTAATTCTTTGAGAGTCTACCTTAGCCTTTGCACACAAAAGCCTGTTGACTATTTGGAGCTTACTCATCTCTAAAGAAAAAACAGCCGTTGGTATTTTTTGGTCTATAGCCACATTTTGGCAGATGTTGTGAGCAAGGGTACTTTTACCCATAGACGGCCTGGCAGCAATTATAAGTAAATCGGAAGGGTGCAGCCCGGCAGTTCTTTGGTCCAAATCAATATATCCTGTTGAGATACCGGCGGTCTGGCCTTTATTCTTATAAATCCGCTCAATGTCATTAACCGCTTCCACAAGCAAGTCTTTCATTAAGGCAAAATCACCGCTGTCTTTGCCTTGAACAATGTTAAATATACTCTTTTCAGCATCCTCAAGAACTTCGTCTATTTCACGGGCCGAATCATAACCATCTCCGGCTATTTTCTGTCCGGCGGCAATAAGTTTTCTTTGTATTGATTTTTTTTCCACAATACGTAAATAGTGCTCTGAATTAGCTCCGGTAGAAACAGAAGATGCTATGACTAAAAGATATTCACGGCCACCTGCCTGCTCGGTTAAGCCTTTTTCATCAAGGCGCGCTTTAAGGGTAATCAAATCAACAGGTATATTTCGGGCAAAAAGATCAACCATAGCCTCATAAATTATCCTGTTATCCGGCCTGTAAAAATCTTCCGGCTTTATTTTTTCAGAAATTTCGCCAATAATATCCACACCAAAAAACATGCAGCCAAGAAGTGCAACTTCTGCCTCCACGTCATTTGGCGGTATCCTATACCCCGAGCTTAACTCAGGATTTAAATCATAATTTTCTGACATCTATTTTCAGTCCTTAGACCTGTTCGGAAATTGGTTCAACATTTGGCTTCCGAAACAGGCCTCTTATTTTGATTCACTGATAATTACTGATAGCTTTGCAGTCACCTTTGGGTGTAACTTAACATCCGCCGTATACTCACCAACTGAGTTGAAAGCCTTCTTAATATCTATCTTCTTTTTGTCTATGGAAATATTTCTCTGTGCCTCCAAAGAAACCGCTAGCTCTTTATTTGTAACCGCCCCAAATAACTTGCCCGAAGCACCGGCCTGAACCTCAATTTTAACAGGCTCTTTTTCTATTTCATCTCTCAGAGCCATGGCTGCTTCAAGCTCTTGCTTGCGTTTATTTTCATCAGCCTTTTGCCTTTGCTCAAGCTCTGTAAGATTTTTCTTATTAGCTTCCATGGCTAAGCCTTTTGGCAGTAAATAATTTCTGGCATGGCCGTCACTTGCGTTTATAATCTGCCCTTTTTTGCCAACACCTTTAATATCTTCAAGTAATATAACTTGCATATTCTCATCTCCTTAGTTTTTTGAAGCTCTGTTTCTAAGCCAGTCACTCAGCTCATTATAATCTGAAACGCTCTCTCGGGACAATATTTCCAGCTTTAATTTAGAAAAAATATTTTCCAGAATTTCATCATAAGAAAAACCAAGTTTTCCCGCAAGTATGTAAGAGTTCATGATAATTTCCGCAAACTTTAAGTCTATTTCTCTTTTTTCAACAGAGCCTTCTGCCATAATTTCAAATACAACTGCAATATCCGACAAAATTTTACTTTTCAAGCCTTCAATTTGTTTGACATTTGCGGTAATATCCATTATATTTTTATTATTCATTATTATCTCCTGAATTTTTTTTAAAAATAAGCTTAATATATAATAACACAATTACGATAAGATATCAAAGGCAAAGTGTTTTTTAAAGAAATAAAGAAATAATGTATTTTCTCTTTCTATATTCTAAACTTTAAGTTGCAGTTGAGTAGAATTTGTGTTGATATTTTACTAATGAGGTGATTGCATTCTAAAAGAAATTGTGTTATATTCTGTTGAAGATATTGTGTTTCACATTTAATATTTACCGGAGAGGGGAGTAACAATGACATTATTAAAAAATATGAAAATTAGGAGTAAGTTATTTTTAGGCTTTTTTCTGTTATTAGCTATAACAGCAATTATTGCGGCTTTTGGTGCCTTTAACATAACTCGTGTCGATACTGACTACTCATATGTTCTGGAGTATCCGGCCCATAGGCGCTCCTTGCTTAGGGACGTTGAGGTTGCCATGATGGATGTAAGGCGTATGATGAACCGTACCTCTATGGCTGCTGCCGACACTTCAGCAGAGGACAGAAATGCGGTTATTGCCACTCAAGATGCTGCTATAAGGGATGCAAGGGCCAGTATTATCTCGCATATTAATCTGGTAAGGACTTCTTTCCTTGAGGACACATATGTAAATGACGATACGCGCCGCGTACAAATGACCAACCTTGATAATTTAGAGAGAGAAGCACTTTATTACATTGATCAGTATGTTTTGACTGAAATTATGAACGCTGTCAGAGTAGGTGACCCCGATGCCGCTATAGAAATTACCTTAAGAGCAGTGCCAACTATTGAAATCATGAACGGTTATTTTTCTGCCCTTATGGAAGTTACAAACCGCCGTATGGCTGAAATGTCTGTAGAGCTTTCGGCGGCAACCAACAATACTTTCTGGGTTATGATACTTCTTACCTTGCTAGGTATTGCTCTTGGCGTTGCCATTGCTCTTATTATTGCCGGTTTGATTACAAAACCAATTAACAAGGCGGCTAACGCACTTGGTGATGTGGCAAAAGGTAATATAGCTATAAATATGGACAGGGCAAGCCTTGGTAATGATGAAGTAGGTATGCTTACCCGTGACGTTTATACTCTTGTGGATGTTATAAAAACCATAGTGGATGATATGATTCAAGTTAATCATGAGCTTTCGGTTGCTGGGGACATTGAATATAGAATAGATTCAGACAAATATCAAAATTCATTTAAAGAGATGACAGAGGGTATCAACGCTCTTATTGGCAATCTTATTGATGATACGCTTATAATGCTTAACTCGGTAAACCAAATTGCTGAGGGTGACTTTAATGTTCAAGTGCCGGATATGCCCGGTAAAAAGCAGGTCATGCCTGAGACTCTGCGCACTGTTACAGCCACTCTTAGAGATGTGTCCGGTTCGGCGCTTAGTCTTGCCGGTTCCGCTTCTGAGGGTAATCTCAATGTAAAAGCCGACCACACAAAATTCAAAGGAAACTGGAGCGACCTTGTGCTTGCTCTTAATAATTTGGTGGCTGCCGTAGAAGAACCTATTGTAGCTGTGGAAGCGGCTTTGACAGAGATGAAAAACGGTAACTTTGAGGATGCAGTAATTACAGCGGCTTTTAAAGGCACCTTTGATAACCTTAAAAATGCCCTTAACACTACCGAAGAAACTACAATGTCTTATATTGAGGAAATAGCTGATATACTTGCCCGTGTTGCTGAGGGCGATTTGACAGTATCAATAAACCGTAATTATATAGGTTCATACGCCCCTATAAAAACTGCTTTGACTACTATTGTTGAATCTTTGAACAATACTATGTCAGATATTCAAATGACAGTTTCACAGGTAGCCGCCGGGGCGGAAGAAATATCTACAAGCGCTATGCACCTTGCAGAGGGAGCTACAAGGCAAACAGCTTCTATTGAAGAGCTTTCAAGTTCTATAGCTCTAATTCATGAGAAAGCCCTGCAAGCAAGCAATAATGCCACAACAGCAAGTGAGAGCACACTGCGCTCTCAAGAATACGCTATGCAAGGTACAGACTCTGTTAAAACTCTTGCTGATACTATGAACATGGTAAAACATTCCAGCGAAAGTATTTCCAAAATTATTGATGTTATCACCAGCATTGCTTTCCAAACTAATCTGCTTGCGCTTAATGCTTCCGTTGAAGCCGCCCGTGCAGGAGAACATGGTAAAGGCTTCTCTGTTGTAGCAGACGAAGTACGTACTTTAGCCGGCAGAAGCCAACAGTCAGCCTCCGACACTTCCGTAATAATTTCGGAAGATACTAAGAACGTAGGCGACGGTTTAAAAATTACAGAAGAAGTTGTTACAGCTTTTGAAACTATTGCAGGCAATATTGGTGAAATTTCCAGCCTTGTTACTCAAATTGCCGATATTTCCTCTGAGCAGCTTGAGTCTATCTCTAATATTAATACAAGTGTTTCTGAGATAACAAGGGTTGTTACTGATACTTCCGCAACTGCCGAAGAATCTGCTTCAGCTTCGCAAGAGCTTAGCTCTCAAGCTGAAATGCTTAGGCAAAAAGTTGAGTTCTTCAAACTTAGATAGTTGAAATTTTATCAGGAATTATAAAGTTCAAAGACAGAGCCTTAAGATTTTGGCTCTGTCTTTTTTATTGCTTCTTTAATCACAAGGTCAATCTACCCGCCAAACATCTTTGCATTTTCATAGAAAATATAAAATTTAAATACTGAACCGTTTTTACAAAACACTAACACAAGTATATGTTGATATTTTGTGAAAGTACATGCCATGTGGCCTATGGCCTTAAAATTAGAAAGCTGCCAAAAAATGAACTAAACAAAAGGATAGACGATATACTTGATGTGGTGCAGATTACGGAACACCAAGACCGCTTGCCTAAAAATCTATCAGGCGGCCAGCAACAACGTTTTGCCCTTGCAAGGGCTATTGTCATCCATCCAAGCGTGCTTTTGATGGATGAACCTCTGTCTAATTTAGATGCTAAATTACGTGTTGAGATGCGTGGTGCCATCCGCGATATACAAAAAACCGTAGGCATTACAACTGTTTACGTTACTCATGACCAAGAGGAGGCGCGCACTGTTTACGTTACTCATGACCAAGAGGAGGCGCGCACTGTTTCCGACCGCATAGCCGTTATGAAAGACGGTGTTATACAGCAGCTTGGCACTCACACAAGGCCCTTCAATGCCTTCGTTTCGACCTTCATAGGTCATTCTAACAGCCTTTCAGGCCACATTAAACCGGACAGTGACGGATATATTTTGCAGCTGGACGGCGGCTGTGCTCTCAAGATGGATACTATCCTCCCGGGCCTTTCAAAGAGTGACGTGCTTGTATCGGTGAGGCCGGAAGAGTTTATGCACAGCACAGATGGCGGCATAAAATTTATAGTGAAAAGCAAAATATTCCTAGGCAGATACATAACTTATGACCTTGCCCACCAAAATTCGGACAAACCTGCTGTTCAATGGAGCCAAGACATAGGTCAGAGCGAGAAAATCTATGCTGTAGGCGATAGTGTCTCTCTTACACCTAATGCAAACAAAATCAACATATTTACCTTAAACGGAGAGGAAAACTTGATACAGGGGGTTCAGCGATATGAAGCTTAAATCTTTTCGGTTCGATTTGTGGGGTTTTGTTTTAATAGTTTCTTTATTTATGGTTGGGCTTTTTATTGTCTTTCCTTTGTCATCTATTTTTATGGGTGGTTTTCAGGACACGCAAACGGGAAAGCTTTCTCTAACTAATTTTGAGCACTTTTTTACGAGAAGATTTTTTTACTCTACGCTTTTTAGAAGCCTTGCTGTTTCTGTAACAACCACTGTATTAGCTGTAATTCTGGGAGCGACAATGGCTTATTTAACCACCATATACAAGGTTGCGGGCAAAAAAATTATAGACATTATAGTAATTATTTCTATGATTTCACCGCCTTTTATAGGTGCTTATTCCTGGATACTGCTGGCCGGAAGAAATGGTTATTTAGCTCAATTTTTTAGAAATAATTTTGGTGTAACACTACCCTCAATATACGGCTTTGGCGGCATAGTTATGGTTATGGCCCTCTCCTCCTTCCCCCTTATCTATTTATTCACCAGAGGCGCTCTAAAAAAAGCAAACTCTTCTTTAAGTGAAGCTGCTGAAAGCCTTGGCTGCAACCCGGTAAAAAAGGCCGCCACAATGATAATTCCTCTTATTATGCCCACGGTTCTTGCTGCCGCCCTTTTAGTATTTACAGATGCTTTCACAGACTTTGGTACGCCAATGCTATTAAGCGAGGGGTATATCGTTCTTCCTGCTTTAATTTTTAGGGAGTTCATGAGCGAACTTGGAGCAAGGCCAAATTTCGCTGCCTCACTCTCAGTAATTATGATTGTAATTACCGCTGCATTATTTATGCTGCAAAAATATATAATCAGTAAGAAGTCATTTAAAATGAGTTCTTTAAGGCCAATTCAGCCAACAAAAATGACAGGTCCATGGAATGTGATTTTGCATATTTTCGTTTATACAGTGGTTGCTCTTGCTACTATTCCTCAGCTTTTTGTAATGTTTAATTCCTTTAGGGCTACAAGCGGGCCAATGTTTGTAGAGGGCTTTAGCTTGGACAGCTACCGCCGTGTGTTTGATTCACTAGGCTCTGCTATCAGAAACACCTATTCATTCGGCCTTTCTGCTACAGTAATTATTGTTATCTTATCTATGTTTATTGCATATCTAAGCGTGCGCCGGCCCTCTGTGCTCACAAATCTTTTAGACTCACTCTGTATGTGCCTTTTGTAATTCCGGGGCAGTAATTGGCATTAGTCTTATTATGGCCTTTAACCAAAGACCTCTGCTGCTTGTAGGCG
>Ga0131853_10016054_pt1:0-10000 | contig 13683 bp, 7 predicted proteins | sample TergutLab28metaG_FD_92764 | JGI IMG/M metagenome (GOLD analysis project Ga0131853, IMG submission 92764) | Labiotermes labralis P1 segment gut microbial communities from Petit-Saut dam, French Guiana - Lab288 P1 (version 2) (version 2) | ecosystem: Host-associated > Arthropoda: Insects >... | reverse complement strand
AATTAAATTGCTTCATGTTGTGTATGCCTTTTGTGCATATTTCCTTTTCTAAAATTTTCAGTTGACAATCTGATGACTGCCCTATAAGTGGACCAAAACATGTTGCTGTATTACAATAAATGATTAGTTGTGTTGGGTGGAACGTGTATATTTATCAATACTGGTAATATAACACAATGGGATGGCAACCATTAAATGTGGATTATTTACTGGGTTACCTTTTCTGGTATGGAGAGTAGTTATAAATGCTGGTTGGACATGCCAGATGTTTGGGCATAGTTATGTTAGTTACCAACAGTTATGCAGTATAAACCAACAAAATGCATGTTTTCTAAATTAACATTGTATTTTTTAATTTTGTTGATGTCTTCTGCATGTTCTGAACCTGAGGGTTTATCTTCAGGAAGACAGTTGTATATGCAGGTGTTTTACAAGCTGAAATTATTTATAAGATATCTAAGTATAAAATATTTGAACTTTGTAAATATATCGATATGAACATAAAACACAATAGTTAAATCTTATGATATAAAATAGGATATGTAGAGTGTATCAGCATACACTACATATCCTAAACAACAACAATGAACATGGTCCCATTAATACCACCACTTCCCTCCTAAAACAAATCACTAACAGCCTCACTAGTAATTCCTTATGGACAATTTTATGTCCAATCACATTATTACCACAAGGAACTCATACTGGAATACAAAACACAGGAGAAAACAGTCCATGTACCAGTTGATCTTCAACCCCAGCGTTATGTCACCACCTGCAATATGCACTGAACAATACTCTGACATTACCAACTTCCTAGACCTCAGTATCGAACACACTGTTCTGCCTACAAGACTGCTTATGCTGATGGTATGACCATATTCTAATCTCACTTTATAAAACACTCTGAGACACTATTGCATTTCTTGCAAAAACTTAATGTAACATCTTACGGTTTTATATTCTGATGTTTTCAAATTTTTGTATAATAAAAGTTAACTACTGTGTTTTATGTTCGTATCAATATATTTAAAAAGTTAAATATATTTTACATTTAGATATCTTATAAAAGCCTTTTACTGTAATTTCGTTATGTAAAACACCCTGTACCATACCTGTATATACAACTGTCTTGAAGATGAACCCTTGGGTTCAAAACATGCAGAAGACATAAAAAAACTGAAAATTAAAATAGTAATGTAGAAAAGGTGCATTTTGTTGGTTTATATTGTATAATTATATTACAATGCATGGTGCAAACAACAAAATTTGCAGCAGTTGTTTGTAGTTGTGGTGATTTACTATATGACTCTGTCAGTAGCTCACTATTGCAGTAGTGATAGGATGGCTGGTGAATGAGGAGTGGGAAAAGATGTGGAATTAAGTGGTTATGGCCCGCCGAATGTGTTTCTTTCCATTTGTGAGAAAGGACTGAGGAAAACAAAAAGTGCCTTTTCTTGCTATTCTAGTAACATTAAAACCCACATTTTTATATTGTTTGTATTTTTGTACTTTCTGCACAGTTTGGTGATTGAGTAGACTGGATTGAGTTGAGTTCTTTTGTGTTACACATGTTAAGCATGAATAAAATATCAGTTGTGTTTGACATTTGATGGTAATGGTGTCATTTGAATTGGCTCACTTATATGGTCATGATGTAAAATTATTTCCTTATTCTTTTACCAGTTGTCAAGGATTGCTTTAAGGCATGGTTTCTCAAACTGTGGTATGCTTGCCACTGTTTTGTTTGTAAACCATTGTTTCCTGGTATGTGTCTAGGAAGTGTGTCATCCCCGTTGTGTGTGTGAAAATTGGAAAGGTTATGTAGTCAAACACACCTATGTCAATTAAGGTGTATTTAATGGCTGTACTAGACAACTACATGTTTTGGCCTTTACTGGCCATTTTCAGGTTGTCTTCAGGAGAAATTAAGGTCCTACTATATACATTGTGCGTGCACATGGTGCAGAGATCTCTACATACAGGCCTTATTGTGTAATTGATTTTTCAATGCCAAGGTAAGGGAACCCACCTCAACACCATAGAAAGATACTTTAGTTACAAAAAATTTTCCAATAATGACCACCTAAATGACGAATTTAACATAACCCCCAACAAAATCTTCGATGCCTTACTAAAACCTCACTAGCCATAAAAGCTCCATCCCACCCAGCCCCAACCAATACCCAACCAGCCGAGAGACAAACAATGACCCATCCCAACTTGGGATCACCACAACCTTTCCAGCAAGGCAGGAACTGACACAAACGCTAGTAATACATATTTTTGACAACACTCCAGAATGTGTAAAAAAGCCACCACGTACATATAGTGTAAATAGCACAGTATACTTATCATATAGGAGTGACAAAATGAACAAGAGATTCGATTAATAGTGTGACAAAGTGTCTCACGGTGAACAGTAGCAGTGCAGTGAAGAAAACAGCTACACACAGTGAGAAACAGTCCATGGCAACAACAGCAGTGTGTGCCACCATCCACATGGACATACACCCACCCAGGAGTAAAAACCGGAGCGAGCTGGGAACACACTAACACCTGGAGTGTAAGCAAGGGACCATACATCCAAGGTCATTAGGGCCTCCCCGCAACACAACCCCAATTAAGAGGAAGGAAGAGGAACACGCCTCTTCATAATACCAGCGCACCAAGAACCTTCAAACTTGACACTAGCCACAGACCCTATCGTGCCTGTAGTCAGAACATATCACCACATATGGAAATTCCATTATGCAATAAGGCCCGTATGTAGAGATCTCTGCACCACGTGCATGCACAATGTATATAGTAAGACCTTTAAGTTCTCTTGAAGACAACCTGGCCAGTAAAGGCTGAAACATGTAGTTGTCTAGTGTAGCCATTAAACACATCTTAATTGACATAGTTGTGTTTGACTACTTACCCTTTCCAACTGGTATGTGTCTTCAATAAAAATCAAAATACAAGAAAAGGATAAACAATTTTAAAAATTAATAAAACATAAGCCACATATATTTGCCAATGTAGTATTGTGGGCAGTGAACTTAAAAGAAGGCATCACAAAGTGCTAGAATGAATACATAATAAAGTTAATTATATACATCAGTACTATCTTCTGTATTAAAACATAAGGCTACGTGTTTCGACCCATCAGTCAGTCATCTTCAGGCCTACATAGCAGACTAAGTCATTGGTGCTGTGAGCACCAATGAAAATAAAAAAAGGTAGTGCTGACGTATATAATTAACTTTATTACATATTGTGAGCAGTGTTTTATAACTCATCCCAACTGTCAGCCTGTCTATTCAATTTCATCTTTTTTTATTTAAATAGAGAAAAATTATGGCTAATACACTTAAATTCTTAAATTTCGTGTAGTGATATGACAGGAAAAATGTTTGAAAACCACTGCTGTAAGGAATACTCACTTCTTTGTAGAACAGTATAGAAAATTATCAATTTTTCTATATAAAATAAAATTGTATGTAAGTCTAAAGGTAATTCTAGTAAGTTATGTTCATGTATTTATTGTTTCAAAGGCAGAAAATTATTGCACGGTCCTTAAGTCCTTAACGTACTCCTCAGCTTCCCATGACTGAAGTCCACACATATTATTTATCAACAGCAGAGAATGAGCTTGGTGTTGTGATAGCGTACAGTGAATCAGGTGTGTATACAATTTAGTGCATGTTTATGCATACAGAGTGCCAGTTAAATTTATAATTACTAGCACTGCCTAACCTATGAATGAGTTAAGTTCCACAGCTCTGTTCATAAGTTAGTTTCTTCATATGTTCAAAATTTACCCCTGTTAACATAAAAAAATGTAAATAGTGCAAAGGTGGGGGAAGGGGTGATGTACAGAACACTTGTAGTATAGTATAGAGCAGTGTTTCCCAATTTTTTTGCTCGGGGATACTTTTTGCCTTAAAAAAATAACCACGTGTCCTCACACTGTTGCTCATGTAAATATAGAGTGTATGGATGATAGGTATCAAAACTAAAAATTTATATCTCAGAACTGATTTTAGGTAGATACTACTATATAACAGTAACATACAAAACAGTGCATTGCATGATTTGACCTTAATTAAAATGATTGTTGCTCACTTTGTGAGTACAGGAAGTTTCTTAATTAGATATTCTAATGGTCATATGATATAAACATGTTGCCAATTGAGTAAGTTCCTTGATTATTTTTGATAAAACATTCCTTTAATTAAAATAATAAGTAAATTTCAAAGTAGCCATTACAGAAATGTATCCACAGATTCCCCTGGGAACAGGTCACAGATCCCTTGGGATCTGAAGAGCACACTTCAGAAACTACTGGTATAGGGCAAGGATGCATAAGTTTTCCAAAAATGTAGGAGTTACCTCAAAACTCTAGGTACCAGAAGGATGACAAAACAAGTTCCATACAGAAGACCCCAAGTATTAGGTGCCACCATACAAAATTCAGTTCTCTGGGTGACTTGGTCCCTGGGATTTGTATACTTATGGTATAGAGTGTATCTTTAATTGGTTTCTTAAGCACAGGGAAGTATGCACTCTTTTGAAAGGCAAGTGGACTAAAAGTGATGTTATTTTACTTGTGCTGGAATTGACACTTAGCCAGTTCTTTTTTATGTCGCATATGGAGCAGGTTATTGCTTGTGAGAAATGTTTTCTTTTGAGCAAAGAGAGTTCATTTGTAGTACTTTTGAAGACTATGTATCATGAAAAAAAATTTAGTCAAAAGTTTTGTAGAAATTATCCCTTGGCAACATCGCTATGTAAAAGATGCAAAATGTGGAAGATTGAAAAACTTTTGAGTTACAGGTTTGGTGCTGGAGATAAAGTACGACAGCTCTGATGAGGTTTGGTTTACATTAAGTAGGAATGTAAACAGCCAAAATAATGGATGTGGATATTACAAAAGCACCTGTGTAGTTTATGAAGTTTTCTCTACATGACGTTAAAGTGCAGTGAGTGTCTCAAAGTCAAAGGGCCCATGTTTTTCAGAGGAACAAATTCTGATCACTACGTTAGATTAACCCGGATACTGTTATTTGGGAATCAAATTTACTTGGATGAACTGAAGGGAAATGTTTGAAGATAAACTGTCCGTTTTTCACAACAAGAGCTCAGTTATGTATCAAGAATTACTTCCAGAAGGTGTGAGGTGTGCTTAGGAGCTGGAAGTCAGCAATTTGAGACTGCTGTGAATTAATGTCTGTTGAACTATGGGAAAAAAATTGACTCTAAATACTTGTTAGTTGCAAGCATAATGTGTAATAAAGCTCCTACGACAGCTGAGGAATAAGACTAAAGGTACCCTTAAAAGAGGCCAGTACAGTACAGTTTAGTGTATCTTACCATATAGTAGTAGGGTGTGGCTTCGGGTATGTGGAATAGCTTTAAGTTTTGCCACTGGTTACGCCTTTTCTGCAGGTGTAGATGCAATTGGTTCTTTATATTCTGCAGACATAGATGCTAATTCTCTATAATGCACATGTTTCCAGTTTACTTTTCTTGGAAAAATAGCATGCGATGTTTGCTGAGTTGCTGTTTTCTTCTCTCTATAAATCATCTTGCAACTTGCAATAACATTAGGAACAGCTGCCAATGCTGGGAAACCTATCCCTACTTGGGTCTTGGAGTCAAAAGATGCTAGTGCCCTCTCAGCCATGCTGAAGTTGTCAGTGAGGTATTTGATGTTGAACCTTTTGTGTCACTCAGCCTTTTGCTCCTCAGTGACCTTACCCATCCTGTGTGACTGCACCTGCATCATATCCTTGTTCAGTGCCTGAGTGTGGCATTTCAGCAATTCTTGGAAGTTTTTCTTCAGCCACACACTCAATAGCTTCTTCATTTCTTCAGTCACTGTGTGTCTTTTCTTAATAAGGAATGGACTACATTGGCATGGAGCCTCTAACATCATATAAAATTGTCCATGTGTTTGGGTGATTTATACCAAAAAATAGGGGGCTGTGTTTTCTCATCTCCTTCACAGTGCTGTGGTCTTCTTTAGTCACTTCACTTAGTTGAACCTCTTTTACTGGTAGATGTAGAGGGGGTCTTCTTTAGTTTCAATCATAATAGTGCTCATTTTGTTATTGCCAAACTCAGCATTTCACCATACTTATGCTTTTGAGACATGGTGGTGGTTGGCTATGTTTGTGGAAGCACAAACACTTTGTAGTGAACTGCAGTGTTACAACCCAACATACATGTTGGTGGCATAGGCAGATTTGCTTTGTAATGACACCAAAGCACCACCACCATCTAATATGCAGTATTGTGCAGCAGTTGAACTTGTGACTTTTGGTCTGGTAGTTGGATGTATAGGCAAGTGTGTTCATATCTCTGAATGTTCTAAGTAGCAGAGTGCCTGTATTGAAATGTCATTTAAGTTAGACACATATGATAACTTTCTTTAGAAAGATGCCGTGGATGGTTGGTGCAACACCTGGAGGAAATGAACCATCACAAAATTTTTATTTGAAAACCTGAAAGAAAGGGATTACTTTGGAGGCAAAGGTGTAGATGGGAGGGTGCTATGAAACTTGATTGTAAAGAAGTGGGTCATGATGTTTTGATCTGGATTGAACTGGCTGTATGGTAATGCAGTGGTGAACTATCATGGACACATTAATGTGCTTTTGGCTACTACACAGGAGGATTTTTGTGACCTCAATATCTACACACTGTGGAAGTAAGATTCAGTACCAGGAAATTAATTATTAATGATTGGGAAGACTTCATGAAGCATTAAAAGTTTAGAAAGTGATCTGTGGTTTGTGGTATTTTGTAGGTGTTTAGGTGCTTACCAACATTTCAGAGGAAGCTGCTGCTTGCAACTCACCATTTCCTGTCCCCTGTCTCAAGCCCAGATTGATCAATCATCATTTCCTTGGCCTGATCCTTTTGGTGGTCTTATATAAATTTGCTTATATCCCTCCTCTGTTACTTCTGCACTAAGGTTTGAGGCAGAATGTTGCTTTGAAATGAACATATAAGTCTTCTGGAAAGTGATTGTGTCAACATTTTGTCATATCACTGGAGACTTGAATCTTGATCAACACCACTGGGAGAACCTCACAGCTTGTATTTCTTTGAAGAGTTGGTGGATGTCTGTGTCATGAAACACTTGTACCCTAGATGGTCACACATATTGTGTTTTAAAAACATTTTAATACTTTAATAACAATGTACTTGTCAATATAATTTTTGCTGTTGCAGGTGCTGCAATGGTTCCTGTAAGTTGGACAGAGATGCAGTGCCCAAAAACTTATGTCAAGGAACCTCGGAAGGTTGCGAGGGTTGTGCCAGAAACAGCTGCAGTTGATTAAATTGTGTTCTAACAACAGTGCTTGATATTTGATAATAAAATGGGTGTGCTTTTTGTAATAATTAAAGATTTTTTATTCCTGTAAGGAAATACAGGGTGCCCTCATTATCTGTACCACGGTAGCACAGTGGTTAAGGTGCTGTGTTACAAATCAGAAGGTCGGTGGTTCGATCCCAGCTGGTGTCATTGGATTTTTCATTGACATAAAATCCTTCTGATTGCACTGTGGCCCTGGGGTCAACTCAGCCTCTAACAGAAATGAGTACCAGGAGTATTTCCTGGGGGTAAAGGTGGCCAGTGCGTAAGGCTGACAACCTACCACCATCCTGTGCCATTGTCATGAAATCTGGGAGCCTTAACTTCCTGGAACACTCTGGGCCACTCCAGGCCTGTAATGGGACTGCTTTACCTCATTATCGGTAGTTGTTGGGACTAGAAAAATGCCACTTAGAGCAAACCCCCTTTAAACAGTGGAGTCCCACCTATAATACAAATGTAAATGTGGGTTACTAGTGATCATGTCGGTGTGTGCAGTACCACTTCTAAATAAACATTAATTTTGTTTGTGAAAAATGCATTGTTGCTGTGGTCTGCCAGCTCATGTTACAAGCTAGTTTTATTGCAGTGCAGAGCTAAATGTATTTAAATGACAAGGCATTGTTTCTGTTTGCATATTTACCCCATTTCCCACCATGAGTGTGTGTAACACCTTTGTTTTTTTTTAAACATCAGTATGTTGGACATTGGCATATGATTGGAATATAAATGCTGAATACTGTGATTTTTTAATTTAAAATTAGGAGCAGTTAACTGGTTGCTGAAAAATCACTGGGTATAGGTCATGTTTCAACAGTTATTGTTTATTGACTGACAAGCCAACAGCAATGAAATTTATCACTAACTGATATCAATAAGTATCACACAATATGGGAAAGAATAGTAGTAGTAGTAGTAGTAAAATCCATTGATATGACACTTATTTTTGCCTTGGAGTCATGTGTAATTGCCTGTCCAAAGATCATGTGCAGAGGACTGAGACAAAATGGCAGTGCACCTGAGATTAAAACTGCTGTGTTTCATGTTGGAAAATTTGTGATCCATGGAAGTGTGGGAAGTTATTGTGTATTTTATCCTAAAAATTTGGTCCCATGCAAACATGCATTGGACCACCATTATTTAATAATTTGTGTCAGTGGTATGTTTAACAACATGTCACTTAGTGATTTATGGTAACTGTAAATGACCCACTGTGCTGATATAAGATATGGGCTTATGTAGAGTTGGCTTATTTTATTTCTAATTCTAGTTCTTAAGAAGCTATAAGTCATTTAAAGAAATTCTCCATTTTAGGTGCATTCTTACTGCTGATTAACCTTCATGAAAAGACCTGCCACTGGTCCCCTTTCACACCAAGATAAATCGAGTCCTATCCTCAAACCTCATTTCGTTAACCTTTTGCGCTCACTTCTGCCTGTTGTATGTCAGCTGGCTCATATTTCTGTGTCTCAAGGGCACTGAAAAAGGTTGAAACAATTGTGTATTTTAGTAGGAAAAACAGGTGTCTCTGAGATACAAAAATGGACAATGTAATTTGTGCACTCACCACTAGCTTACAGACACAAATATTTACAGTGATGGAAATTTATGCTAAGTTTGACTATTAAATTGTGTTGAAACCAGTTCAACAAATGACAGTACGGGGAAATAGTGCAGCTGGATGTTGTTAAACAAGTGGTCATATAGATTTAAAAGCCATTTCAGTTTCATCCACTTTGTTATGCCTAGGTCTCCCAGTAGTTGTTCCTTCTTAGGTTTCAACTAAAATTTGTGTTAACAAGTGATACACTATCTACACACATAACCAGTTTTCTTACCCACTACTAGTGCTGTATCAGTTTTTGTGTAATATTTTTCGTTTTAGGGGAATGTCTACTTTTTTCTTTTACCTTCGGTTGTTTGTTGTAACCACAATCTGGAGATAAAATTCATCCCTGAAAGATTTATACATGATATTCTTTGGTAGAAATGTCACAAACAAATTAAATGGTGATCTTTGTTGGTGAGGTAAGGTTTCTCTGTACATTCCATAAGGGTTCATGATTCATGATAGTCACATAACTGTCTTGCTGTGATGAACATTACTAGCCCTATAGATGGGTACTGAAATGTACGTAAATATTCATTCAAAGTGCCCATTATTGTGAGATATCAACCAAAATTGCAATATATTGACCCAATGAGAATGTCAAAGATTCATGCTCCTGAGAAGTTTTCAATATATTAACATGTGTTCATATACAGGGATGCAGTGATGCTAATACACATATTTTGCAACTTTAATTCCTGACAGGTGAAATTCCCCTGCTCTGGAAACTAGATTTTGACAAGAGGACTGCTCCGACGCGGAAATGTGATACTGGGTCTAGCATAGATGGGTCAGCAGTCAACACGCAGATAGATCAGTCATTATCAATTGCATGCAACAACGAAAACCCAAATCGTACCAAACGAGATAAGATATGTCTAAAAGCAAAAAATGAAGATTTTTTTATGGTTTTAGAATCAATGGACAAGAGGAAGGAGACCAACAACTTAACTATATATCATCAAAACATAAGGAGCTTAAATAAGAAAAAAGACGAAATAAATATCATGTTACAGGAAAGC
>Ga0131853_10016053_pt1 | contig 13683 bp, 10 predicted proteins | sample TergutLab28metaG_FD_92764 | JGI IMG/M metagenome (GOLD analysis project Ga0131853, IMG submission 92764) | Labiotermes labralis P1 segment gut microbial communities from Petit-Saut dam, French Guiana - Lab288 P1 (version 2) (version 2) | ecosystem: Host-associated > Arthropoda: Insects >... | reverse complement strand
TAGCTTGTTCCTGTAGTTAATGTGAGTCACGCGCTGTTGAGGGGTTCTTTGAAGCGGGGGGGGGGGGGGGTGAAAAAACTCCAACCCCCCCCCCCCTCGGTACGCCACTGACAGACAGCAAGCATATACGCCGTGCAATATTTACAACCTCGGTACAAAGCAGCCATGGTATGGTTAATAACCATTGTATTCATAAATGAGATAGATATTCATTTCAAGTGCCTGTTATTTTTGTCGAACTTGAACTTTCTGTACAGATTTTTTTGAAACCCCCCACGTAAGCAGGTCTATTTCATAAAAATCCATTCAGTGAGAGGCGAGTTGTTAAGTCTGGAGGAGCCGATATATGGACGGACAGGAATGGCGAAGCCAACAATCACTTCTCGCAACTTTGCGAAGAGTAACGCATAGTTTAAAAAAAAATAGCACCTTAACCTGGCGGGTGGGTGCAGTGCTAACAACATGTCACCCTAAAATTGTACAATGCACGAATCTTTGAAAAGGCAATGTTAGAAAAGCGAGGTGTACGGCGAACTGGGAATGAAATTCGGATAAAGAAAGTTGCAATTTACGAAGAGTGCTCCGGCTTCGTATTCGGAAAGCCCCCGGTTCAACTCTCAGCCTGTAAGCCGCCCATCCTAACCAAGATTTTTTGAAAATATTCTCTGTTCTTGCAGGTACAAGTTGATATGGCGCCATAGCTAAAAAGACTAAGACCGTTGGTTCTGCATCATTTTCAATTTATTACTCAGTTCTATTCATATAAAGCACTTTGCCCATACGCAAGTTTTAGCTAGTGTCACTTTATCACAATGATTCTTCGCATGTTAATGTGATAAGAGTGTGATAAAGTTGGTCGTAGGCTAAATGTGTCAGCGGAAAATAAACAACTTTCGTCGCTCATCGTCGTTATTTGTATGCGTTGGATTTGGTATAGGATAACAAACGTTAATCCTATATAAGTCTTCGAACAGAAAGGAACTTCCTGCTCCCGAAAACAGCGTGATTTGTAGCGGGAATTCGCGACTTTGATCTTGGCAGAAATATTATGGAACCTGACCGCATAGTGTATTAATATCCTTTGTCAGTTTTATGCTTCTATGATCACGGGGCGAGGAAGCTGAGATAGTAAAGTCGTTATAGACAAAGGTACGGGTTTGACATACCGAAGAATCACGGTTCGATTTCCGGGAGGGCATGAATTATCCGGACCAGTTATGGAGCATCAAGACTCGTATGCAGTGGGTACTGGGGACTCGATAATCGAACGTAAAAAGACAGGAACGCAAAACTGACTGACCTTTCACCTGCGTCTGTTGCCAATATAGAGAATGCGTGAAGGTACACCTCCACTCCATGACGTGGTGCTTAATTAGGCACAAGGATTATTGTGTTTGATTACATTATTGCAGTGAGGTTAGATTGGCCGGCAGAGCAAATTCAACACAAGAAGATAAGAATCCTTCGTGACACTCTGTGTAAATTTCATATCTTACGACAGTCAGACTTCTTCTTCCGTTACTACCCTCAATTTCGATAATAATATTCTATCACTGCCTTGATTTTGAGGGGCCCTACTTTTTCGAATTGCTCTGAAATATGTTTAAAAGTAGGTTTTACTTTCTGAATTGTGTTTTGCAAGGTTCAGAGTAGAATGTGAAAAATATATGGGCAGCACTGTGTTCTAATATACGACATTGACTGTTTACTGGACCCATTTCAATGGCGTCCCGGTCGAAAAAACACCCATGTCAATTCCTAAACAACAACAAGGACAACAAGAACAACAATAATAATAATAGTTATTATTATTGTTGTTGTTGTTATTTTAATTGGCACCACTTCACCAAGCATGCGCGTAAGCACAAAGCTTTAAAGTACATACATACACGCATACGAAATTTTGAGGTTTTATTCCTAAAGTATACTTTGTGCTAGGGTCAAAACACATCATATATCGTGTGAAAAAGAGGACACCGTTGTGCACTATTATGTACTAACTCCCTCCTGACCCCTACTTTAAATATAGCTAACTTCTAACAGAGGACTCAAAAAATATAAACTCTATATTTAGATTGCTGAAGTTTTCTAATCGTAACGGACTTTTTTTTTTGCTACAAAATATTTTGAAGGAGAATAATGTGGTGTGTTTATGTGATATCAGGACTAAGGAAAGCAAATAGCAGGGTAAGAATATGAACAAGGATATTGACTTACCTGTCACGAGTAGCCTACTTCTATGATAATGACACCCCTAGGGCTACCTGCACTCATAAAATTTGCGTTCATAGGCACAGGGATTTTTTGGCTTCTTTCTCCCAGTCAGGGCGCGTTTCTATTCAGTGTACATTTGCTACAAAACATTAGCAAATGTCAGCTGGTAAAAAAAAAAAAGAAATTAGTATAGAATCAGACTAAGTCAAGTCCCGCACAAATATCTCTGAAACAGAATTGGACCGAATTCCGAAGTGAATTATCTTTTGGCGCAAAACCTCCTTTGATGTCAATGAAGATGTAATTTTTGTACTTACAACCAACCAAAACGGTTTCTTATCGTGACAAATGTTTCGAATTCATAAACGATATTTCCTCTTTATAACTGTCTTTCACTAAAAAAAGTAAATACAGATTCAAAGGTATTATCTGCTGATTTAAAGTTGCAGCTGAAGGCGTGCAACCATGCCAAATTATTCCATCTCTGCAGCTCGTGACAGCTATGACTCAAACATACAGAACCATCTGCATTATGTACAGCCCAAGTAACGTACCCACATATGTATTTAGGCAGAATTACGGACTTATCTTCTCTTTGAGATAAAAAATACAGGCTGGGGCTGATTTCTTTTTAAAAACGAAACTGCTTGAGTTCTTACTATCCATCTTGCCACAAAGTAATAATACCGTACATTTATTTCGGCCAATGAGCGAAGAACTTCTTCGAGGTTCCCTAGATGCAGCGTAGAAGACTCAATTATGTATAACAAATGCACACCAAGACTAAATGTAAATCTTGCCATTTTATTTGTTAATTAATGTTCTCCAATAATATTACTATAATTCCTCTACATTTTCGAACTTTCCCAGTCATTTCAGTGCTGATGTTACTCTAAGTAGAGTCAACAATGAGGAGCTGTATGGTTGAGGATAGGCGGAGAACATAATGTGGTGGGAGGAAGGAAATATACACAAAACTTGCACTTGGCATCTTAATGAACACTAAAAAAGCTTCAATCTTTGCAAATTTCTCGCAGAATATTTTATTGTTGTGCTCTGTACATCATGATGTCACGGGAAGGGATTTTTATCTGATCTGAAAATGTCTGTCCTACTCTCTTTCCATGCCAGTTTTTGTAGTCATTAATAAAATTACATCTTTATATTTAAATGTCGATTCATTGTTGTCACTTGTTGCGCTCCCAGTAAAGAAACTTAAACCCACGGCTTCTGATAGATAAAATTTGTTCTCAAGAAGTCATTGCTTTCATGTATTCATTTTAAGGTTAACTTTTGATGTCCGGGTTTTTTATTTAAATTCTTGCAGTGCCATCTTTATTTGTATTAGACTTACATACTCGAACTTAAAACCTGCAATAGTCAGTTCTCTCAAACGTTTTGAAACAAATGCAAGTTAGTTCTTGAAGTGCCGGTGGGAGCTCTTCTGTTGTCGTTGTTACCTAAGTGACACATTTCAGCATGCTGAAATTTCTTACATTTTCTTCACTTTTGGAGTTATTACTGGCGTTACGCAAGGATCCACTTTATGGCCTCTGGTTTTAACACATTTATTGATGATTTCTGAGTGTAGTTAATCATCCCAAGTTGCTTCCTTTTTTGCGAATGATATAAAAGTTTGTCGTGTTCTTAAGTTATTAGATTAGTATACTCAGATACAATCAGGTATCTTTTCTACACAGTGTGGGTTTGCTGCTAATTTCACGGTTCTCATCATTAGTAAAACCACAGCCGTGCCTTCTCTAGGAAGAGTAACATCTTTTTGTTCAACGACAAACTTGATGTTACTTACACTACACGTACATTTTGTATCAGGCACCCGAGAGTTTTCGTTTATTCTAAATTAAAGTTTCATTATCACGTTGATATAATTTTTCTCAGTCTTTAAAACTTTTTTGTCTTATTCTTAGTAATAATTGTACCCTTATACTATTGGCAGTTTACTGACTTTATATTCGTCCATTGTCAAAACTACGTTAGATTTCGCACCTGTTACTGATGATAAAAATACTCGAATGCATTCAGCGGAATTCTGACTCTCTGTTCAATCCTTTACGTTCCCAAGCCACTCTTGCTTACAGTTATGCTACCACTTTCTGATTTCTTAATTTAGACGCTGTGCTGGAGGTATTTAAATCTTTGTAATTAATTTTTCGGCTGGGTGTCAAGTCTTATCCATCTTCTACAGACATCACAGGTCTTCGAGTTGCTCGCAGAACTCTCCGAGACTTGTTTTCCCCACGGCATTATATTCTTTAAAATATTTTTTTCCCAGAAATCTTTGATGTCTTCAGAAAACAAAATGGCACAGTCAATCATATCTCATATTGACCATTTGTTTAAATTTCCCCATACCTTTTTTGCATAAATCTTACACATATGTTCTATTTTACTGTCCTTTTGTTATTTAATGTACATAAATAACTGCCGTCTCTGTTTTTGTCTACTTGACTGCGGGTCCCAGCATCTGAATGCACCAGAAGTGAATGGAACTCGCGTTTCGTTTGTAATCTGCCTTTCTAGGCCAGACGTAGCTGGGTCTTAGTCGGTCAAGAATCGCGTAAACTGACAAGGTTTTTTGCGTGAGATTATTAGGCTTAATGAAGAAAACAAAAATGAGTTTAAAGTAACTATCTTACGGCACACATACGTGTTGCACAAAAAATGTGCCTTCAGAACAACAAGGAATTTAATGCAATAATCTCCATCCAGATGTGCCAAAAGGCAGTACAATTAAATTGCTGTAAAACAGTCACATTTTATGGTACATTGCACAACAGATTATCTCTTATCTATTCTTTGTTTTTCTCTTACTGGAGGCTTGTTGACGGAATGTATAATCTGATGTATATTTTGCGTATTACGATTGACCATGTGGATTGCGTGTTTCCAGCCATAAACTAGTTTAACATCCTGTCCTATACATCACTAATGAGATAATATTATTGTTTTTTAACCGATTTCTTTCTTCATTCTCAACAGAAGGAAGTTGTTCTTGATAAAATGTTTCCAAAGCGATTACAATTACGTCAGAAGGTCACATGCTTGTAAAAAAATGCATCTTCTAAGGACACGTTATAATAAAACTTCGTTATTTTAAATTGAGAGCCCCGTTGGTTACAAATCATTTGCGCAAATTGCATAAAATAAGCGCTTAATTTTCCATCCCTCTGCGTAATTCACCTCCTACTAACAAAATGTGGGTGAAACGCAATATTGTGAACTTTTAAAATTTATAGAGTGAGTTGACTTCATGTCCTTACGTGTCAAATACACAAAACCCCTAATGAGTATGAAGCTGAAGACAATATTTATCAGTTTTCTTTATAAATGTACAAATATACTCGCTTGACATAAAATGCTCGTTCGGGGGTTCATCAAGACCTGTAACTTTCATTTAAACACTTACCATAATGTTGAATACTTCACGAAATAATTTGTAATCGTGAATACCCGGTTAGGCCCTTGGCAGAGATACCAACTATCCTAAATGACGATTTTTGTGGTTTACCTCTATTTATCGTGGCAAATGCCAAGATATTTTCTGAATTATACAAAACCGCTTCATTCCAAGTCTCTTACAACACGACCATTCACTACTAATTGTAACACAGGAAACTGTATAATCTGAGACACCAACAACTTCGTATTGAAATTAAGGAAAAGTCAAGCTTGTTGTCCAAGCATCTGTATTAAGATCAGCTTAGTAACCATTGTCATATACCTGCAATCAGCTGCAATGAATTATGTATACTCACAAAGGACGGCCTTGCAGACTACGTGCACGTCAATTTTAACTGTCCTTTATCATTCCGTACTGTGTCAGCTGATCTCCTCCGTAACTCGGATCCTTTGCTATATATTTACACTATTTGGCGTCTCATAAAGTAGAACTGCGTTGATCACACAGTACAGCAGTGTTTCTCAACCGCCGGACCGCGGCCCGGTACCGGGCCCTGGCTTCAATTATACCGGGTCGCAAGAGGTTCTCCTGGAATTTGTCATTTTAGTTTTCTAAGCAGTTTTCATGAATAAATGTTTTATAGTGGGAATATTCTGAGGAGAAAAATATTCGTGAATGTATCGAAAAACTCAGACCCAGATGTTGGCCTGAGGAAACTAAAATATGCTACAAGAGATCATTAGTCTTGTGATTGATAAATATTTTAAATGTAATTTTATATTTGTCAACATGCCACACCGTATACATAAGTGTACTAACATTCTTTATGATTATGCCATAATTAATTATTAATACTTATGTTAGTTTAATGTATGGACTTAAAAAAAATTGGGAAGGTATTTACGAGTAAATTTGTTTGGACCGGGCCCTCGTCTTATGAAGAAAGAATTTACCGGGCCGCGGTCTCACAGAGGTTGAGAAACAAAGCAGTACAGTAAATGTGAAACTGGTACTAACAAACAAACGGGAAAGGAAATTTGGTGCTGAATCACGCAATGTCATGTTTCCCAAATCTGTGAATGGAAGGTCGTGTTCAGGATGAATTAAATCTCTAATTATTGTAAAGAAATAAACAACCGTTACTTATGCAAATGATTCCTATGTTGTAACAACAAACAAAGCCTACCAATATGAAAAAGTTTATAAAGAAAAAGTAAACACAAGAGACGAATTGGTCGCTCGCATTATGAATAGTGCTGCCCTCATAAAGCAAGAACTTCAAGACGACATGATAAGAGCTACACATACTATTTCCAAGAGGGTTGAAAAGTGCACTGAAGTCGATGGTGGGATTTTTGAACACTTACTTAGAACTGCTGCAATTTATTGAGATCACTTACATAACCAATAAATGCAATCAATACGTCATTTGTCTTTCCTTCATACCTTTTGTAATGCTTTTTATGCGTAACATTCCAACAGCTGTATCTTCACACCCATTGAAAATTGGACACATGTTTATATGAACTTATTTACTCGGAGTAGTCCATACTATCACCCCCTAAAATATGTACTATTCCTCCTGAAACACCCTGTACATGGAGCAGATTCCTTCCTGAGAGGCTAACAGGTCTTCAGCTAGTGAAGAAAGTCCCTGAATTTTATGGAACCCGAAGGTATGTTACCACATTCAAAAGTTCCCTGCCTGTATCCCTGTCCTTAACCAGATCAATCCATTCCACGCCTCACCATCCCATTTCTTGAAACCCCACTTTACTATTATTTTCCCCTCTATGCCTAGGTTTTCCAAGTGGTCTCTTTCCCTCAGGTCTTTCCACCGCAGCCCTGTCTGCATCTATCCTGTCTCCCAAAAATGCCACATGCTCCGTCCATCTCATTCTTCTTGATTTGGTCATCTGATTTCAGAATAAAAGTCATTTTACCTGCTCCCATTACATGTCCATATTAAGTGCACGAAAATGGCTGGCGAGGGTATGTGTCGGCAACTTTCAGCGATAGAACTTTTGTTCAGAAGGAAATCCCCGCATCGGGCATTCACTTATTACTTTAATGTGCATACGGAGACATTTGATAGGGCGCCAGCAGTGTCAGACTATGAACCAAGAATTTAAAACCCGGAACACAGAAATCACCGATAAGCTCCTTAGTAGTCCTCACAAACTGTCTCTATTGAATGAAACAAAGGAAAAATCGATGAGCTCATCAGAGAGAATCGACGCAAGGCAGTCAGGGAAATGTCAGAAGACTGTAATAGGGCAACGTGCGGTGCAGGTGGTGGAGCATTTAGAATTCCAGAAAGTTTGTGCCCTCTGGGTTCCTCGCTTGCTGACGGAGGGCACAAATTTAGAGAAAAATAAAACCTTCTTCACAACTGCATGAACAGTATGCTGTCGAAGGCGACTACTTTCTTTACAGCAACGTGACGGCTGACGGAAGCTGGTTTCATTACTTTAATCGGGAAAGAAAATCACAGAGCGTAGAATAGCGCCACAAAACATCGTCCAAGCAAAATAAGCCGCAAGCAACATCCTCAGCCCATAAGACCACGAGAATTGTCTCTTGGGATGCTGAAGGATTCAGATCGGTCGAGCTTGTGCCACAAGCGGAAATCATCACAGCTGCTAGTTATCTTCAGGCCCTCCGGCATCTATGTTCTACACTGCGTGACAGACTTGCAGGGAAGAGAGAGATGATTATGCAACACGAAAAAGCACGCTGTCCCTCAGTCCTCGTCGGTGCATGGACAGGAGGAATAGAAATGTTTTAGAACTTCTGAATCCACCCTACACTCCGGACCTAGTCCTCTAGGACTACGGTCTCTTCGGGTTCGTAAAGGACCGTAAGCGAGGGCAGCAATATAGGACCAATCAAGCAGTCCTGGAAGCGGCACGCCATTGTTCACGTTCTGCTGAAATTGTGTTCTGGATTTCCACCGCAAGAGTATCTTTAGATTTTCAGAAAGGTGGCAGATATGCATCGATCGAGATGGTGAATCCGAAGAGAAGTGAATACAGTGCCCAGATTTGCATTCGTAAATTTACTTCATTGTGGAATTAATTTACCCAAGATTGTCGGTACGGGCCTCGTACAAATGCGTGACAGATCCACGAACGTAGCAACGATATTAGGTTTTTCACAAAGGTCATGGGTACTAGCCCATCAAATTAGGCGTAATCACTTACTGTGTTCTGTCTCCATATGATATATGTCCCTTGTTACCGTGCCGTAATAGGCTATGTCGTCAGCTTGTGGATAACAAGGACGAACATTATACTGTATATGGACGGTTGTTGTGAAATGTATCGAACAGGTATCGCGGGCATCACAGGAGGAGGTATTCTTTAGCTTAAGTGGGTGGTCAGGGGGGTACTAACATCTCCACACCATAACCAGGCCGCGTGTTACGAAAAGTTACACAGAGCCGGACTTGTCGGTCTCTTGTGAACAATGTGATTAACACCCCAGCTTCACAGAGAAATTTCCTCCCTGAGCAACTAGTAATATCTCAAGGACTGTTCCCTAAACAGGCAGACGCCCGTGGCTGTGCGGTCTAAGGCACAGGCCAGCAGCCGATTTTTTGTTGGGACCGCGGGTTCGAATCCCGCTGAGGGCATAGATGTTCGGCTCTTGTGTTTGTTGTGTAGGCAGAGGCTTCTGCGACGAGCTGATCACTGGTTGAGAGGAGTCCTACTGATGGTGTGTTTCTAAACGTGGATGATCTAGAAAACTCAACAATTACGCAGCGTAGGCCCGATGTGGGCTGTTGCACCAAAACCCTTGATAGGTACGATTAGTCTTATTACAAGACTTCAATAGAGGGTTTTTATCTAAAACCCTGAGAGCAGGAGAATGTTTGGAGGACCTAGGTGTGCACAATAGGATAATGTTAAGAGGGGTCGGAGGGCGTGGACTGGACTGATGTGGCACAGGACGGAACAAGACGCCGGTTCTTGTGAACACGGTAATAAACTTTCGGCTTCCATGAAAAGCAGGAAATTTCTGTATCGGCTGAGGACCTAGTAACTTCTTAATAAAGAATTTGCTACGGGGGAGTTTGGTACAGCATTTCACTACATTCTATCGAGTCACGTGATCTTAAAGTACTGGTTATAAGAGAAAAGCAATTTTATTTAGTTAGGCCTAGATTAGTACAAATTCAGAGAATTTATAAACACTCTCACCCTTTAAAGCGCAAACTACTTCTTGCAGTCTCTTGTCATTCATGTGGCATTCAGTCCGTGCGAATGCGACGAAGTCAGAGGATTATTAACACGGTTGATAGTAGCATACGACGAGGAAATGTTGAATATTGTAGTATGTATGAAGAAATTCAAATAGAATTCGACCATGTATCTCTTTATGTGTTACACTGTACATCACGCATTGCACCATGGGAGAACAGTTGATTTCATAAAGACAGCTTTTAGGAGCCCAACTTCTAACTTGAAATGGGCAAACACCACTTCCATCCCAAGCCTACCATGTTCAATCAACTCTATATATAGTTGCCTAGACATTCCTTCTTTGTGGCACTATAAGTGTCTTTGCCTTGTTCATAACAGCCCGTCACGACAGCCTCTCTTGAGCCAGAAAAATCCAATCCACTCCTTTCAGTTCCTGTCTCCAAGACTCATCTTCGTAGTATTATCCCATCTACTCTTAAATATTCCCAAACTTTTCACCCCTTCAGACATTCAGATCAAAATTTTTACAAATTTATCATCTTTAAATTTCACTCTCATTCTCGTCCACTGTGATTTGAACATATGACGCTAAATAGCAGCGCCAGGCACAGCGCCGTTATGTAACTTACGATCCATCTAACTATCTCTGTGCAGGTTACAGTATGGGAAGTTACTGTGTTCAGAAGAAACCTCTCATTCTTGTTTTTATCTGAGTAATTAACCAACTTGATGCACAAAATTTTGTTTTACAATAAGTTTTATTTCATGCCTCTACATGTTTCGAGCACCATGTGCTCATCATCAGGGGTTCAAAATTGTATTATACAGCCTCTGGTATCATCACACCTGTAGGTGGCCATCCGGTGCACCGGTTCACCAGAAGACCACCTATAGGTGTGATGATACCAGAGGCTGTATAATACAATTTTGACCTCCTGATGATGAGCACATGGTGCTCGAAACATGTACAGGCATAAAATGAAACTTATTGTAAAACAAAACTTTGTGCATCAAGTTGGTTAATTACTAAGATAAATATACTGAGATGCACGGTCAGCAAAACGTAAAAAAAAATCCCTCATTCTTGGTTTGCCTTGTGGTGTGGAAGAGTGTGCGTAGTATTATGAATTGCCGTCACTGCACACCATACCCATAAAGGGTTACTAGTACTGCAAATGAAGCGAATTCCTTTATTTCGGGTTATAACATGGGATATTATGTGGTTATTTGAAAGATAATTATTGTTAATGTTACAGTATGAAAGGTAATATGGTTTTATAAAAACTCTCCTCTTTTCAGCAGGTATCGTAAAATTGCATGCAATTTCAAGCAAGATTACGTACGTACAGTACAACGTAATATTATGGTGCGTTCGTGTAACCACTTTGGCAGTGGAAACGCAGCAGTGCCTTCTGTGTGTATTGTTGAACCACATGTCACTGTTAACAACATAAAATTAATTATTAAGTCTTGCACACCAGTGCTAATATGGCCAATTTTCTTGGCCGGCATCCAGAACACGTATAGATGTGTTAATGTAACGTTCCCGATATTTTGTTCGATTGTAACCAAATTTGGACTTTCTCGACAGACTTTCATCAAAGGCCCGAATATCAAATTTCATGGAAATCCCTCCAGTAGGTGTCGTGCTGATGCATGCAGGCAGACGGAAGGTAATAGTCGCTTTTCGCGACTTATGCGAACGCGCCTAAAATAATCCTTTGCGATTATAGGTTACCCTACGTTACTGTGTGGCTTTTGTGGTAAAAGTAGTGCCTATGCAGGTGAAAACAGGCACATTACATGGTTTTATAACCACCACTCTACATTCAGAACTGTAAAAAAAAAATCTCATTGGTTGCGCGGAAAAGGTTCCATCACAGTAACATTTGTATAAATGGCGTAAACAGTGACGATGACAGTGGAGTGCAACTGAAATACCAGCTGTAATTGACTTTTATGTTGTTGTTGTTATTGTTGTTGTTGTTGTCGTTCATGTATGCATGCACAATGTGACGAGTACAGTAAAGATCCGCGAACGTCTTCTTAGGAAATGCAATGTACTAGCCTTCTAAAAAGTAGGTAAGTTATGTTTCTTCGTAAATTATTCAACTGAATTCAAAATACTTATATTGTATTCAGCTACGTTAATAAGAATCTAACCCTCTCAGAAACCCGACGTTACAACATGTCAATGGTAGGTACGGTGGGAAAAACCAACGACCGTCTTCAGTAATCAGTACATACTATGTGCAATGGTATCTACGAGTATATGAATAGCAACAATATTCAACCGGTCACATCTGTTTCCATTATTAACACAGTTGTTATAGCTACATATTTCGGTTAACTATAAGCCATGAAATTGCTCTGGTCGACTGAAAATTGTTCATATTGATATAACACACAATGGGGTGAACAATGTAAGGATGGTGTCCATATGTTTATGTGATTAGAAACTTTGCGAGACACTACCACAGTAATCCATACAGTTTATATTATAGGAAGTTCGAAAGTGCAAGTAGCTAAACAACGCTTATAAAACAGCGTATATATGGCCATGACATTAGAGTCACGGAGCCGGTCCCAGTGGCCGCGCGGTCCAAGGCGTACGTCTGCGGCCGCTCGCCTACTGGGAATTGTGGGTTCGAATCCCACCGGGGGCATGGATGTCCGTCTGTTGTGAGTGTTGTGTGTTGTCAGGTAGAGGTCTCTGCGACGAGCTGATCACTCGTCCAGAAGAGTCCTACCGACTGTGGTGCGTCGTTGTGTGTGATGTAGAAACCTCAAGAATGAGGAGGCCCTGGCCGGCGTTGGGCCGCAGCGCCACAGGGGAAAAAAATCGAGTCACGGAAATTTCGCTGTCAATTCTCCAGGTACGTAGGAAATTATACACTTATTTTAAAAAAGCAAGCGATGGGCTCAAAATAGTGTGGGGAATCGTAGCTGTGGAAAGATTTAATGTTGAGCGTCAGTACACTGTATTGTAATGAGTTAATAAATTATAACAAACCCAGAGTCAGTCCGTGCCGTTGCGCATGAATGTTAATGAAGCCCGTTCTATGTCGACCACATGACTAGTATACATGTGCACAATACAGAAGGGCTGCATCAGTTCTGTGAGGCTTGGTCTATCTGAAACATTAACAGAGACTGGTAAAACAGGAAATTATTTTGGCCTAAGCGATACGAAATAACAGGAGAATGAGGAAAATTACTTTTATTTCACTTAATATTATCACAGTGATTAAAAAAGTAAAGTGGGACATGTATTTTTTTCTATTTTCATTGTTACACCGTGCATGTTGTCGAGTTACTCAATTAATACACCAACTAATGCACTTATATAAAAGTGACACATTAAAACACTGTGCATTCTGTGCTACGCTGCTTATCACGCAGCGAAGCACAGAATGCACATCCGTAGCAGGGCACTCTTCGCAATATAACCTTACACAACACAGCATGCTGCCACAACACCCTATATGTACAACGAAGTTAATCAGTGACTATTTTTAATGTGACTTTAGCAAGGAAAATATAGCTCCCTGATGATGGTCTTAGGACCGAAACATGTCGGGGCAGATTTAGTGTTTTACTGTGTAACTTTTATATAAGTGCATTAGTTGGTGCATTAATTGAGTAATGGGACATGTATCTTGCACGGGGGGGGGGGGGGGGGGGGGGGCAAACCCAAACCCAAATTTTTTCCCCCGGGGTTTTTTTTTTTAGAGTAGGCCAACAAAAAAAAAAAACAAAAAAAATAAAAATTTGGTATTGGGTTTGGCCCCCCCCCCCCCCCCCCCCCCCGTGCAAGATACATGTCCCATTACTCAATTAATG
>Ga0131853_10016051_pt1 | contig 13683 bp, 13 predicted proteins | sample TergutLab28metaG_FD_92764 | JGI IMG/M metagenome (GOLD analysis project Ga0131853, IMG submission 92764) | Labiotermes labralis P1 segment gut microbial communities from Petit-Saut dam, French Guiana - Lab288 P1 (version 2) (version 2) | ecosystem: Host-associated > Arthropoda: Insects >... | reverse complement strand
TTGTTTTGCCATAGAGCAAATTGGTTTTGCCTAGCCTCAGTATGTTTGCCTTTGGCAAACACGGTGCCAAGGCACCGCCGGCCATCTTGCCGGTACATTTCAAACTTCGCCGGAAAGCGGTCAGAACTTTCGCTTTGCGAAAGTGGCTTGCGCCACCCGGGTTCTTCCGGGTTCATTTCTAATGCCGCCGACTTTCCGCCTTGTTTTCGGACAACGCAAAATCAAATTGCCATAGGAAATTGCTCTGTCGGTCGAAAACGCTTTTTCGACTAGAAAAACGCGCGCAAGCACGCTTTGTTCATTGCCTATCAAAGATATTTCATCAGCATTGCTTTTGAAAGGCATAAAAAATTTTGCGCATTACAAAATAATGCTTGACATGCATTTAATTATCTATTAATATTAAGTTGCAAATGATACTAAATATCATTCGATGAAAGGAGGAATAAAGATGTCATTAATCGACAAAAAAAGTTGGCGACTTAGCAGGTGCCTATCCAGAGTTTTAAAAAATTGGATGTGAAATTTATTCAGTATCAACGGATACTCGTAGCTGTTGATGAGGTTAATAGCCTTGGAATTAGGAAAAACTAACTTATAGTAGAGGAGAAAAAATAATGAACAATAACAAATACAGGTCAATCATAAACCTTGATTTCCAATATGCACACCGTTTTATGAATTGGGAACGAGAGGCAAAGCATCTTCACGGGCATTCAGGTCTTTTGACAATCGAGCTTGAAGACGAGGTCGATCCAGTTACCGGTTTTGCGCATCCTTGTAAAGAAGGTGTTAAAATAGCTTGGGAAGTTTGCGACCACTTCCATCACGCGACCCTATTCCAAGAAGGTGACCCGCTTCTTGATGCGGTTCTTGCGGTATATGAAAAAGAGGGTATTGTCAATGACCCAGCGCACTGTGTTCCTCTTAAAAAGATAGACCATAAGCTTGCTTGGTCATATCCGGAATACAGAATAGTTGTTACTAAAAAGGTTTCCACTTGCGAAAATCTTTGCGAACTTTTCTACGAACTTTTGAAAGATAAAATGCCAATCAAAAAAATTACTTTCCGCTCGTCTGCCATGAATGCCGCAAGCAAAGAGTTTTAAACAGAAACATTCCCTAATGTAGGAGCTGATAAGTTATCTTGAGCGAACGTAATACTGTGCAAAGGCAGGTTATTTTGGATGAACTTAGATCGGTTGACACGCATCCATCTGTAGACGAGCTGTATGCTGAAGTTCATAAAAAGCACCCATCTATTAGTAAAGCGACTGTTTATCGCAATGTGCGCCAGCTTGCCGAAAAAGGCATTATCTTGCAAATTGCTATTGCAAATGATGTAGCCAGATATGATGGATGCACAGATTTTCACCATCACTTTATTTGTAATCACTGCGGAAAAGTATTTGATGTATATATGGACTGCGCAAATGATTATGAAAAATTAAGCACTGGCATTCAAGGCAAATACGGATATATAGTTGACAGGTGTATGATATCCTTTATCGGGACTTGCTTGGAATGTATCAAAACAGTTTAAAATAAGTGCGCTGCTGCACTCCCCGAAGGAAGTGTAGCAGCGCCCCATTATAAAAGGAGGAAACATTATGAAATATGTTTGCGATGTATGCGGATGGGTTTATGACGAGACGGCCGGAGATGCCGATAACGGAATCGCTTCGGGCACAAAATGGGAAGACGTGCCGGAAGACTTCCTCTGCCCGCTTTGCGGCGTAGGAAAAGACCAGTTTTCTGAAGATAAATAGGAGGCCGACATGCAAAAATTTTTCATCTGTACGCATTGTCGTAATTTGATAGGCTTTATTGATGACAAAGGCATTCCGATTACCTGTTGCGGCGAGGATATGGCCGAGCTTATTCCTAATACGGTTGATGCAAGTAATGAGAAGCATGTTCCAGTGGTAAAGGTTTCAGGGGATAAAATAAGTGTTCAGGTTGGCAGTGTCCTTCACCCAATGACTGACGAGCATTATATACAGTTTATTTATGCAGAAACAGAGCATGGCGGCCAATGCAAATACCTAAAACCCGGAGACAGCCCAAGTGCCGAGTTTAGTTTCGTGAATGATAAGACGGTTGCAGTGTACGAATATTGTAATCTGCACGGGCTTTGGAAAAATACAAATCCTTTCCTGACAAAAGCGAATTAGGGGGATTTCAAATGTATTGCATAAAAACCGTCACAGAAAACCTATTGTGGGTTGGCGCAAACGATAGACGCCTTGCTATGTTTGAAGGGGTTTACTCTGTACCAAATGGCGTATCATATAATGCCTATTTGTTGTTAGACGAGAAGACTGTATTGTTTGATACGGTGGATAAAGCTGTCCAAGACAGGTTTATAGAAAATCTTACAGAGGGTCTTAACGGCTGTTCGCTAGACTATCTTGTGTTGCATCATATGGAACCTGACCATAGTGTAGCAATTAAAGCTGTCATTAACCAGTATCCAGGTGTTACGCTTGTTTTAAACAGTAAATCGGCAGATATTATCTCGCAGTTTTTTGATTTTGACAGTGCGGTAAAATTCATGGTTGTTAAAGAGGGCGATACACTTCGCACGGGATGCCATAATCTACATTTTATTATGGCTCCTATGGTGCACTGGCCCGAAGTGATGGTCACGTATGACGAAAAAGCACGCATACTATTTTCAGCAGATGCTTTTGGTAGCTTTGGCGCACTTAACGGCGCAATATTTGCGGATGAGGTCGATTTTGATAGAGACTATTTTAGTGAAGCAAGACGGTATTATACAAATATAGTCGGTAAATATGGCAAACAGACACAGGCGCTATTGCAAAAAGCCTCTAAGCTTGATATCCAGATGATATGTCCATTACATGGGTTTGTTTGGAGGAAGAACCTACAAGAGATAATAAAACCGTATATATTGTGGAGCAGTTACGAGCCGGAAGAGCAGGGCGTAATGATTGCTTATGCTTCGGTATATGGTAACACAGAAAATGCTGCGGAAATTTTGTCCTCTCGTCTAAGAGATATCGGTATAAAAACAGTGATGTTCGACGTCTCTGTTACACCGGCTTCCGAGATTGTATCAGCGGCTTTTAGATGGAGTCATTTCGTATTTGCATCTACAACATACAATGCGGGTATTTTCGTGACAATGGAAGCCTTAATATGCGACTTAGCCGCCCACAACATTCAAAATCGTACGGTTGCCTTGATAGAAAATGGTTCTTGGGTGGCAACTAGCGGTAAACTTATGCGAGACAAACTGGCACAATGTAAAAATATGATATTTGTGGGTGACGTCAGCATAAAATCATCTGTTAAGCCCGAAAAACTTGCAGACATAGATGCACTTGTTAAGGCAATTGCCGATACCTTTGTACAGATAGATTAAAAGCCGCCTACACCTACGATAAACCGGAGAGTTTAAGATTTGCGCATCGATGGAGCCATATCAATTCCTTACAACTCAACGGAATCGTCTGTAGCAGTTTTGTAGCAGCGCTGAGGTTAGATCATGTTGTAATTTTATTGTAAATAAACAAAAAGCCCGTAAACACGGGCTTTTCAGTTAAGCGCGAAACGAGATTCGAACTCGCGACCCTCGCCTTGGCAAGGCGATGCTCTACCACTGAGCCATTCGCGCATTTAAATTTTCGGTAAAACAGCGGGTGATGGGAATCGAACCCACGCAACAAGCTTGGAAGGCTTGTGTTCTACCATTGAACTACACCCGCATTTCATTTGTTACAAAATGCCCAGAGACGGAATTGAACCGCCGACACGAGGATTTTCAGTCCTCTGCTCTACCGACTGAGCTATCTGGGCTCGTTATTACGACCATATATAATGATTAACGGGTGTTTAGACAAACAACATTGCCTTTGCACAAGCATCATAATAAATCATTCCTAAAAGGTTGTCAATACTTTTTTCAAACTTATTTTATTTAGAAGCTATACGCATGGACTTGAAACGTTGTCTTGGCGGCCGTTTTGCCGCTATTTTCCGTTACTTCTTCCTCGTGTACTTACAGCGCATGTCGTCATCACTAACGAAAACTATCGAAAAAACGCCTCGTCAATCCAACATTCCAAACCCATGCGTATAGCTTCTTAGGGCGTGTTAACTTAACACTTACATCACAATGCGTTTTGTGGTAAGCTATAGCAAATATTTTATATGAGGAGCTTCGATTATGAAAAAGAAATGTTTTACAGTTTTTAGGGCAGCTGTGTGCTTAATTTTAGGACTTATGCTTTGCGCTGGGGTGGCGGCTCCGGTGTATGCAAATGATGGATTGCTTTCCGGCGAAGCCGATCCGCCTTCGTCTTGGGCGGTGTCGCAAGTAGACGCTGCAATATCGGCGGGGCTTGTGCCTGAAAATTTACAATCGCAATTTACCACACCCATAACCCGGGCAGAGTTTGCTGCCCTTGCCGTAGCATTTTACGAAGTAGTAACAGGCAGAGAAATCGCGCAGCGCCTGACATTTAACGACACTTCGGACATAAATGTACAGAAAATGGGCGGTTTAGGGGTTGTCACTGGGGTTGGTGGCGGCTACTTTGCCCCAAATGATACTTTAACACGGCAGCAGGCGGCAGTCATAATTGTTCGCCTTGCAGAAGCTGTTGGCCAGCCGTTTCCGACTCCAAGTACACCTCTAGCATTTTCCGATAATGCTCAGATATCTTTATGGGCAATAACCGCAGTGGGACAAGTGCGGGATATGGGGATAATGGGCGGCACGGGTGGCAATATGTTTTCGCCAGGGGGGTATTACACAAGGGAACAAGCAATTGTTACAATGATGCGAACCTTTGAAATTGTAAGCCAGCCTCTTGACAACCCACTGCCTGAGCCTATTGAGTTTGTGTTAGAGCACCACAGCCGCAATATTTGGCTGCCAAATGAGTGGGGACAACGGACGTATGCGGTTGTGCGTAATACAGATGACATATTAACATTTGGAGGGACTTTGACTTTTTCATGGGCAAATGTGCGGGATTATTTTATGGAAATAACCAGCGATTTTGATGATGCCTTTTTTGAAGAGCGGATGCTTCTTTTTGTGTATCTGGAAACCAGTACAGGCATGGCAATAGTGCGTGTTGATGGTATTAGCCTAGACGAACACAATATACTGCATGCAGATATTGCGGTGGAAATACCTGATGGGCCTGTGACTGCCGATATTGGTAATCATTTTTTGATAATTAGTATTCCGCAGATGGATGTGGCGGGGGATTTAGGGCTTGAGCGTTATTAAGACGCTATACGCATGGACTTCAATAGACCTCTTATGCAATCGGGCAATATAGCAGTTTTGCTTTCGGTGCGGAAAATTTCCTATGCATTGTAGACGGTTCATACACTGCATTTGCTTCGCAAAAGCTACGTGCATTCACCACAATGCATGTACGTTAATTTTCCGTATAGTTAATAAAACTGCCATAGCTGATTTGCGCAGGAGGTCTATTATTTTTTGGCATATTCTCCGTAATTCTTCAATATGATAGATATAAACTGTAAATGTAAGGGGCTGTTCATGTTGAAGCAAATCGTCCACGAAAACATAAAGCAAATGGATATTTCAATTGGCGGAGGAATTTCTAGCGAAAAAATAAGAATTGACACAATAAACCATCCTATTTTAATCGTTGGCCTTGGCGGAACAGGCATAGATGCGCTTTTGCGGCTAAAGTATCAAATAGGCCGCAGGTTTAAGCTGCCCGATAACCCGATAACGAAACAGAAAAAGCAAAAACCCGATAATATCGAATTTTTGGCAATAGAAACCAACGAGCATGACAGAAAGCGCTACAAAGGTATCGCGCTGGACCCGCATGCAGAAATGGTTTTACTTTCCAATGCCAGTATCGGTTCGATTTTAAACAACCGAAGCACACTACCGGATTATATAAAACAGTGGCTTTCCCCAGGGCTAACAATTACCGACGGCACAAAAGGGGCAAGCGGAAACCGCCAAGCCGGACGGCTTTTGCTGTTTGAAAAAATAAATACCGCCATAGACGCAATTGACAATAAAATTCGTACTTTGCGTGCCGACCAAGAGAATAAACTGCTGGTATTTATTCTGTCCGGGCTTTCCGGCGGTACCGGCGGCGGCATGTTTTTGGACATTGCATATATAATACGCGGCCTGATGGAGCGCGAATACGGTAGTAAAGGTGTCGATAAGGTAGAAATTGGCGGATATCTTTTTACGCCGGATGTTAACTTATCATGTAACAGTATGAACGTTCATACAGAGGAATACATACAGCGCAATGGTTATGCTGCGCTAAAAGAACTGGATTATTGGATGAATTTAGAGGAACGCCGGGGCGAACGATTTTGCCAAAAATACGGCACCCGCCTGGAAGTGAACAGCGGGCTTGCGCCGTTTAACCTGTGCCATTTGGTGAGTGCAAGCAATATAGATGGTGTTTTCCTCAAAGGCGCGTACGACTATTCGCTTAATGTAACGGCAGAAAATATTGTTAATTTTCTTGCGCTGGAGGATAAGGAGTCCGGGCAGGAGTTTGCTATCCAAGATTACTACAGTAACTTGTTGTCTAACATTTCCACAATGAAAACCAACCTGCCGCCGGGGATGCCGCATGCCGCAAACTTTACCTATAACATCATAGGTGCATCGGCGGCAGTTTTACCTACCGAAAGCCTTAATGCCTACTTGGCTTATGCGCTTTTCCAGGAAATAGCGCCAATGTTTGAAGCCATACCGGACGACCACGAGTTAAACCAATTTGTACAATCTACACGCATGGATATTGCAGCATTGGGAGCAGACCTGGCACAAAGTTTGCCGCCAATTAAGCTGGATTTTGCCGCAACGGACTATTACAGCCATAAAAACGTGATAAAAACCCGGCGCGTAAACATAGACGAAAAGCTGACAGAGCTGTATAACGCCGCAAAACGTGAGTTGATTAAGGCGCGCAAACTAAACATCACAGATTTTGTCCGGGCCGAACTTCGTGCAACATTTTTAAATCCAAACCATGGCCCTATTTATACATCCCGTCTCATTACAAGCGACATTAGCCCGTGTCTTTTATCACGGATAGAAGCCTGTCAACAGCATTTGCGGGAGAAAATCCATAGTATCACCGAGGAAATTGACGCGCTGGAACTCACAGCCGAATCACGTTTGGAAGATGCGCGCAAGGCCATATTTTTAACAAAGGAGAGCAAAAAAAATGCCTATATCGAGGCCAAAATAAAAGTTTATCAGGCGCGCTTGCAACGGGATTGCTTTACCACGCTAATAGATGTTTACAAGGAATTATCGCTTGCACTGGAGGCCGAAAACGATAAAATCTATGCTGTATACGCAGAAATTTTGCAAGAACTGAACAAAATTTTTGCGGGTAATATGACATTATTATGCCAGCCGATAGAACATGAAACACAAAAATCTTACCATTGGGACGTTGTAAATGTGGGAGATGCTGTACCTGAAATGGATGAATTCATCAGTAAAATTGGCGTAGAATCGCTTGCTAAGGATTTTGCTAAAACACTGCTGGAAAAATCTGCGCAGTTTTTAAGCGATAATCAACTCAATGTTGCGGGTGCTGTGTCAGATTTTATCTATGACCAATTCGGCCGCCTTATGTCACGCTCTATGTCGGAGTATTTGGGAATGAAATATGGTCAAGACCGCATTATAGAGCATATCGTGGAAGCGGAAATTGCGCCGCGCTTGTTCAAAGATGCAAAGCCAGTTTTCAATTTGGATAACACGGCCGGGCTTTTTAATTTCCCAAGTTATGGCATGGTTAGCGTGCCGTGGAATGCGCCTGATATTCTGCGCGGTATAGAAGCGTACCAGCAACACGCGCTGTCCAACCTGCGGTTTAACATCCGCAAAAGCAATATCACCGACAGAATCTTTTGGCTGAACACACAAAATGGCATACCGTTGTTCGCATACACGCCAATTAAAGTGTATGAAGAACTGTACGAGCGCACAATTGCAACCCGCGAAGGCGTGGGGCGCCACTTGGTTATGAGCGAAAACGAAAGCTGGGTAAACCTGCCGTCACCCATTCCAGAGCATGTTTGGGGTGACACATACCATAACCCGCGCCAAAAGTTGCTAAATGACGAGGCGCGGCAGGTTTTCAACAAGGGGATTGAGAATGGCGTTATAAAGATGCTTGATGGACAGTACGTATGTATCCACACAGAAAATTTTGATTGGACGCGATATAATTTTGATATTAAAACTGACCCGCAAATTTTGCACCAAGCACTGGCAGGGCTTGAAAGTGCGGGAACTTCCGCTATTCCCGAATCTAAGCGCGTAATTTTTGCAACAAGCATAGAATCCGAAGCAGAAGACCATTTTATCCGCAATTTGCCATTGATTGCACTGGTAAAAGCCGAAAATGCAAAGCTGGCAAAACGCGCTGGCAAAGTAAAGGATATCCAAGCTTTGTTATTTGAAAACGAAAGTGAAAAGGAGCAAATTGACGATTTCCTGCGCGCAGTTACTTGTGAAGCGATTGTAAAGCGCGGCGCATTCTATATTTATGAAAAAGAGCTGGAAGATGACCCTTGGCCGCCTTTCGTAAACCTGATAGAGCAAGCCGATTACCCAGAGTTTGCTATGTTTGAAACGTATAAATCCCTTACTGGTGATAAGCGCAAAACGCTAAAAGAAAAGACCAAACAACACGCAGAAGCCTGGCCTACAGAAAAATTGCTCATCAATTTAAAAAAATGGCAAGGGAAAATAGCCGTGCGCAAAAACCAACTGGACAAAGATATGTACAGCTATCCTAATGGCGCAAAAGTATATGGTTTTTATCGCAATGTGCTGCTGCGGCTTAACGCGAAGGTTGCGGCTATATCATAATAACCGCGTAACAAGCCGCAAAAAGTACAATACTAACCATCAAAAACGTAATTTCCCCTTCTGTGCCGCTGCCAATTCGCATTACTTTATAATGCTTTTTGACCAGCGGCCATAGCCAGGGTGTGCCCGGGTAGTTAAAGCTGTCGATAACCATATGGCTAAGCCAACCAAGCAAAAAGCCGATTTGTGCAGATACTGCAATATCTGCACCAACAAACATTGTGCCCGTTATAAGCATAAATGCAAGCGGTGAAGCGGCAACAGCAAGTCCGACAAGCGTATGCGTAAAGCCACGATGTTTAGACGTTTCTGCCACAATCAAAACGAAAATGCAAAACGCCGCAAGTATCAAAGTGACACCGTGGTCTATCCTGGCGCCCATTCCTATTGCGCCGTCAAAAATTTCAATTCCTGTTGGGGTTAGAAAGTACATGGCAACTAAAAAAATGGCACTGATAATTAAGCACGAGCGAATAAGCCTGCGCAAAAAACGTCCGGCTTTACTGCCTGCCATGTCAACATCCGGCGCGAGGCCTCCTATAGTGGCAGCGCAGGTTACGATAAGCGGATAAATTTCATAATCTGCAAAATTAAAAGAAAATTGCCAGCCGTTGGATACACTATGTGCAAGCACAAGCCCTCCGGTGAGCCCGCCGATAATCATATGAGTAGTGCCGTTCATTGGAATCCTCCTAGGAAGAATATCCGTAATTATATCACATTTTGTCGTATGTTCGCTATCATTCTGTCCGCTAATTCATCTACCCTGCTAAAATCCATCGCGTTTATATATATATCCTCTATTTTGTTATGGGAATCCCTTGCGGCCTTCATTGCATTTATGGCAGAATCCAGTGCGATGTTTAGCAATTGCTCATTTGAATCAGTTGCTCTAAAAGCCGTACCGGCTGAAATTGTGCCGCAAATGTTTTTTCCCGTATTTTCTCCGGTATACCCAAACCGCCCTACAGAGGTGGCAAAAGCCACTCCTTCCTCCGGTAATATCAGATGAACGGTTTTTGAAGGAGCCAGTGGACAGAAAAAACTCTCTGTGTTAATGCCGTTTGTATTTGCATAAGTCTTTAATTCCGGCAGGAATAGATTTGCGTCCGCATCCTTACAGATGCTGTAAACGTTGTACTTATCTAAAACGCTGTTTGCAAAATTTATTATACCATCCGGTGTGATGGCCGATAAAAATAATTTGCGGTCTTTGCCGGTGCAGTGGGGTTTGTTTTCAAATATGCGCATGTATTCTTGTGCCAGTTCTTGGAGGCGTAGCCTTGTAAGTGCAGCATCGTAAGTTGTTTGAGAATAAATATGTCCAGCTAGGCTAAGAAATTTTTGGGCCTGCCCAAATAGCCGCCTTTTTGATGCGGTTAATTCAATTATTTCGCTTTTATGTTTGCTTACTTTTTTAGGGTCCAAAAACGTTGCAAAGTCAATAATCTCGTCTGTTACAGCAGGAATTTGTGGGTCGTGAGAGTGCGGCGTAGTTGCATCCAATATACAAAAGCCCTTGCTTTTTATAGCTGCGCCATCCAAGCTTTTAGAATCGTTAGCACAATGAAAAAAGTCAATATCAAGCCCGGCAGCCTCAAATTCGGCTGCTATTTTTTTTATAAATGTACCTTTGCCGGAACCCGACGCACCCTTTAGAAAATACCGTTTGACGGCGTTTTCGACCGGTATAATATGGTCAAAAAAATCTATAAACCCGGCGGGTGTTAGTCCACCGGCAAACATGTGGCGTGTCATATTCATCCCTGCCTTAAGAAGCTATGCGTATAGCTTCAAAATCATATCTTCTATAATACGCACTTTTCCGCATAAATGTTACTTCTACCGGAAGCTAATATTGCCCAAGCAAGGAACGAAAACGGCCCGTCTGCATAAAATAATTTTAGTGGAACTTATACTATTTCCGCTTCAGAAAATAAATGGAAATAGTATTAAATGGAGTTGAAGCTCAAATGGACGGGATTATACTAAAAGACGATGCGCGGTACGATCATACAGAAAACTATCTTAAAAACAGAGGGTGCACATTTCATCCGCCAAGTATTAACCCCGGTAAATTAAATTTTGCTATTTTCCCTTTTAAAGAAAAAGTGGATGAAGCCATATTTGACAATAAATACTTCGCATCTTTAGACAAGAATGTGCAAATATTTTCCGGTGTCGCAAATGCCTATCTTGCGGAAAAATGCACAAGGTATCGCATCGCATACCATGTAATGATGGACGATGTGGGCACCAAGGTCAAAAATGCTGTGCCAACGTCGGAAGGGGTAATTGCCTATCTTATCCGTAATTTGGGCCGTACTGTGGCGCGCAGCCGTGTTTTAGTCATTGGCTATGGCGTTTGCGGCAGGGATTTGGCGTTGCGGCTTACCGCACTGGGCGCAAACGTTCACGCGCTTGTAAGGAATAGGGAAAAGGAATGTACTGCTTTTACAGATTCCGTCACACCAATCTACCTGCATGATATTCTAGGTCAGGCTTGTAAGAGAGAATGCAACTTTGATGCAATAGTAAATACTGTGCCGGGGCAGGTTTTTACAAATGAAATGCTTGTACGCATGGGCAGCACAATTTTAATTGATATCGCATCGGCACCATATGGCTTTGATATGGAATTTGCAAAAACGCTGAACGCAAAGTCTGCGCTGTTGCCGGGTATCCCGGGCAAGTACGCCACGCAAACCGCCGGCGAAATTTTGGGCGAATATGTAGAAATTGTTTTGAATATTTAGGCATTTGAAAGGACTGATTAAAATGGATTTAAAAGGCAAAAAAATCGGTTTTGGTATAACCGCTTCCTTTTGCACCTCGCTTGAAATTTTAGAGCCGTTGCAAAGGTTAAAAGACATGGGCGCAGATATTTACCCGGTCGTATCCGAAAACGTAAATACTCACAGCTCACGCTTTCACGAGCGGGATTCATATATACAGAAAATATCCGAAATTTGCGGGAGAGACGTAATAAATACAATAGCGGGGGCAGAAATTTTTGGCCCAATTACACAATTGGATATTATAATAATTGCCCCTGCAACCGGCAATACAATTGCAAAACTTGCCAATGGTATTTCGGATGGGGCTGTAACAATGGCGACAAAAGCCACCATGCGCAACGGCAAACCTGTTTTGCTTGCCCTATTTTCTAATGATGCGCTTGGTATGAACGGCACCAATATAATGAAATTATACAATACCAAAAACATTTTTTTCGTGCCATTTGGGCAAGACGACCCTATAAAAAAGCCTTCAAGCATGACTGCCGATTTATCACGTTTGATAGAATCCGCAGAATTCGCGCTGGAGTACAAACAGATTCAACCTGCGGTTATTGCGTATTAGGATATGCAAAGTCCCGGATTAAAGCCATTTGCGCTTTAATTTGGGATTTTGTTATGCTTCCAGAAAAAACAAAATCATTTGTATAGTTCCAAATATAGTTAATGCTATGGAGACAAAACGTAGAGAAACATAATATTTTTGCCGCCGGCAGCTGCTTATTTTTAATGTCTCACTCCAAAACCACAGAGAAATAACGAAAGGATAAAAGAACAATGACACAAGAATGGCTTCAAGCCCTGTGTTAATTTCACCAATTTCAAATAAGCTAAGGAAATAGAAAATAATAAGCATTAAAACAAAGATAGTAGTGAAAATTAAAGCCGTGTTTTTTGGATTTTTCATTTTACAGACCTCACATAATATAAATTATATCCGTTCGATTTTTTTCCACGGCGGTGCTATAACATCACAACCAAAATTTATCGCCTGTGTTATATAGTCAAATTGGCCCAATGTTGGGTTTTTAATGTAAAGGAATGCCCCACCTCCGCAAATACGTACCTGCTTGTTAAAAAACGTTACCGGTACGCCGCCGCCATGGTGTGGGAAACAATTTCTGCAATAATTCATGTTCCGCTTGATAAAATTCATTAACCCATCCGAATATATTTTTTCCATTCGGTTAATACGGTCTAAATCCCCGATGCCAATTTCGATATGCACCTCATGCCTGCGAACTCGGATGTTAAACACACGTTTGCCTTTGTACTTGTAGTAGATGCATTCTTTTACACGGCATTCTGTCTTGAATTTTTTTGATTTTGCATATGAATCAATTTTGAATAATAAATCTTTCATCTCCGGTGAAGTGCGATTGTACACAATATCTGATAGAGTTGGCTGATACTTTGGGTTGGCTATCAGCCGAAACTCGCAATTGAAATACACATTACTTCCGGCATAATTTTTTTTCGCCGCTTGGCGCAATTTTTGAAGCGGCAGAAACATGTTAGGATATTCGATGTTTGTAACATATGCTCCATCCTTTGTTTCCTCGATAAATAACCCGCATCGTTCCAGAAAATTTAGGCGTTGCCGTCCAGAAAACGGTGTTTTGCTGAATAGTTTTTCAACGCCTTTATGTTGGTTCTTGTTAAAATTAGGAATCCAAACGACGGAATCGCTCATTAGCTCGCCATCGGGTATTCCCTCCCAAACGAAACCCAGAAACCCTAATGCCCTGTCGCGCGTTTCTTTGTCGTCAATTAACAGGCCGTATTCAGCGGGATTATTGTAGATATCTGTATACAAGCGGGTAATAAAATCATATAACTCTCTGCACGCTTGCACCATATAGCTGCCAAGCTGCGATATTGTTTCGGCATTCAAAGAGGTTTCTATGGGAATTAAATCGTTTAACCGCTTCTGCATCGATTCTTGAACAGCTTTTGTTGACTCTTGGCTCATGGCTTATCATCCAATCTATTTTAATG
>Ga0131853_10016048_pt1 | contig 13684 bp, 11 predicted proteins | sample TergutLab28metaG_FD_92764 | JGI IMG/M metagenome (GOLD analysis project Ga0131853, IMG submission 92764) | Labiotermes labralis P1 segment gut microbial communities from Petit-Saut dam, French Guiana - Lab288 P1 (version 2) (version 2) | ecosystem: Host-associated > Arthropoda: Insects >... | reverse complement strand
TATATATCTTAATCTTTAATTTCCTGGACAGCAACCTGGAAGACAAAAGATTCTGCATCGAATGATAGCAAGCATTTCCTGACCTCAGTCTACTCTTTATTTCTTCCCGAATAGAATTTTGGAATATTGACCGTAAGATATTCTAAATTAATAACTACTAATCTTCTAGTAACAAAAGAGCGAATAAATTAAGATCCATAAACAAATACGCTACAAAGATACGTTCAATTACCCTTAAGCACACCTGTTACGCCTAAGTATAAAACGATCTCACTGGAAATTTAATTAGTTTAAAGCGAAAAATAAGATCGTGTAGCATTTTCGAGAAACAGCGGAGTCCATAGGGATTTTCGGAAATACTATCGGGGTCTTATGAGTTAGAGACACAATTCTGTGGGAATATCTATAAACCTGTTGGATTCCATCAATCCCATATCATGGAGACAGAATTCCTGAAAAGTCGTTTTTTCATTCAGTAACAATATGACTTGTTTAGGGTATGTTCTGCATTTGATAACAATAAAAATTACAGTGTCGCTAGGCACGGAAACTATTCCATGCATAAAGCACTCATAAACTTCCTCCGATAGTCTAAACTGTCCAGCCCTGCTCTTGGTTGATACGAGCACTGTGAGTGTTCCCAGCATTAAGGTCGTCACCAAACGCGATTTAATCCCCGCAAAACGGCCTATTCCGACGCAGCGGAAGCCAGCATTTACGGCCTCCATCACGCCCGAACCACAAACTTTGGGAAAAGCAGACACCACAAACACCATTCTGCTATCTACTTGAACGCCTGATCGATTCTTGTCACGTGCCATTTCACGCTAGACACCGCTTAAGAGATGCGACGGCACTATCAGAATATCAGCGACGGCATAACAAAGTTACTGCTCCCTTCATTAAACTTTATGAAGAGTTCAGAGTCAGTCCATAACGTTATTGATTTGTCTGTCTTAAGATTGTTTCATCACCAAAGGCTTTATGTGGTAGGCATAAGCTGCAATGGTGCAAGTCTCGTCCGGCGATACAGCAAATTGCAATGGATTACTTTAACGACGTTTTTACAAATGAATGATTGATTATAAATGAAATTAAATCTATTTCCAAGGAACTGAAATAAAAATCAATTAGTAGCAAATTAAATAATATCTGCCATTTGCATGAATTTATTTAAGTAACCGGCTGAAGACATGGGACACAAATACAACTACTGAGTGCACTCATCAGTACAAATAAAACTAACCAACGATTCTTGATCTCTTCCCCTCTAAGGATTACAATCAATGAAAACGTCTGGATTCTACCTTTCTGTTGAAACTGCTACACAGCCTCACTAATGGCATGTCATAAATTATTTTGAAATTCTTTAGACATCTTTGTTTACAGTTTTATCTATGTACTGGTATCTCTGATCAGAAGTCAGTCTGTGACACTCAAATTCCTTTTTTTAATCTGCCAGTATGTATAGTGCGATCGCTTCGAGGAAAAACAATTCCAAACTCTACATACTGTTCGCCACCTCCTTTAACGTCCAACAGCCGTAAACTGTAGAAATATATATGACTGCAATTACCCTGCAGGATTTTGATTAAGTTTTCTTTTTGAAATTTCCCTAGTTGTGTGAGTTGCTCTGCACAGAATGTTGAAGAAGATTCTTCTCTTATCTACGGTGGACAAAATTTTACAGCGCAACTTTTCTATGACTGCACTTTGCGTTAGTTATGGGTTTGTTTACTCCTTACGCTACATCAGCGAAGCCAAATGCATTCTCTAGCTGACATAACGTCAGTAAGTTGCGCTTATGATAAACCTCGTGCAGTACAAAACCTCAATATTCTGAAGAATAGTTGCGATACGAGGTTAGTTACTTTAACAGAAATACTAAAGGACTTGATGTGGTAACATCAAATGTGTTCTGCGGAATGAAACACGCCGTGTTGTGCATAGTGTTAAAGATGTGGCGAGGGTAGTGGGCAAGACCGTATTTTTACCGTAATCAAAACAGAACAAGTTAGATATGAGGGACACGCAATTCGGTTTACACAGAGAACAGATAAGAATCACATCGAATTTTTTTTTCCGTAAGTCTCAGGAGGTCATTTGTGACATACAGGCTTAGACGGAAAACATCTACAATAGCCCGTCTTAAAGAAATAAGGCGTAAGCTTGTGGATTTCATTCAGATGGCTCTGGATATGGTTTGTAACCTACTGTCTATATGGCAACGAACTCTCAGGTTACATAAGTGGTGCATATTTCACTGACCTGCTCAGCGACTATCAGGTTGTCCTGATGTACTCTGTTCTGTGGAGTTTTATAGTTGGTTGTTGGGTAAATTAATCATATTCATCCGTCGAATCATATCTGTTTAGGACAATTCAAAGTGTACTTCTGTAACCATGTCCACTCGTTCAATGGTCCTCCCACACATTCGTGACTAGAATTGAAATTTTCTTGTGATAGCCGCCCCATTTCGCATCCAAAAGGCGTTCTTTGTATATTTTCTGGTCCTGTGGCAACTTACTTACTTACTTACCCCATGGTGCAGAATCCTTCTTGAGAAGCTAACTGGTTTGTAGCTAGTTAAGAAATTCCCCGCATTTCACGGAACCCGAAGGTTCATTACCGTACTCACAAGCGTCCGTCACCTGTCTCTATCCTGGGCCCGCCCAATCCAGTCCATATACCCACATCCCACCTCCTGAAGATCCATCCTAATATTATCCACCCATCTAAACCTAGGCCTCCCCAGTGGTCTCTTTCCCTCCGGCTTCTCCACCAAGACACTATACGCCCCCCTCTCCTCACCCATACGCGCCACATGTCCAGCCCATCTCATTCTTCTAGATTTTATCACTCGCACAATATTGGGTGAGGAGTACAAATCATTTAGCTCCTATGGTAACTACTTGAATCGAACCCCAAAATACGTAAAGCGGAATTATTACAACCAAACTGCGGCACTGCATTGTTAAGCAGTGTGACAGATGCTACAACACGTATATTGAAGCCGGGATTGACACGACGACACTTGTGACATATGCTAAATATTCCAAGCTTTAACATCACGTTCATAGTGGCCACGCCTCATGGAATTATTTGTAATAATCAGTAGTTAAAATCCGTCTTACGAAACCGTAATGAAATATTCGAAGAAATTAGCGAAAATACATAACACATATCGTTAGGAAGAACAATCAAGGAACGTTAGAAGGTTGGATTAAGTGTGACACGTAGGAGGTGATAATGAAGACTTATAAAATTCAGTAAAAGAAAAAGTAAGGTAAGAAAATCTTATGCGTACTGGACCGTGCATCATCTTGATATTTGAATAAAGGTAGACCAACTTGATGACACTTGCTTTATTATGTCAGTTTACTGCTCAACATGTTTCGGATGTTAATACATCCATCTTCAGGAGCTTACGACTACTTGGTGCGTTGTTGTGTAGGCTGACTTGAGGCGTGTTGGTGTTATGTAGCGGGATTGTCTGTTGGTGATGTGGTATCCGAGTGCAACTGCACTCGGATACCACATCACCAATAGCCAATCCCGTTACATAACACCAACACGCCTCAAGTAAGCACAATACAGCCTACACAACAACGCAACGGGTAGTTGCAAGCTCCTGAAGATGGATGTATTAACATTCGAAACATGTTGAGCAGTAAATTGACATAATAAAACAAGTGTCATCAAGTTGGTCTACCTTTATTCAAATAAGGTAAAAGAAGTCGTGGAAAGCTGATCAATTGCACAGATGGTGGCGTGATACAAAAATACTTCTTAAAATAATAGATTTCGAGTTTCATACAAGATGGGAATTTCTTGATCAGTGATTTAGTTTTAGCTTCTGGAAACCTTTACTCCATACAACTACGGCAGAAAAAATAATACTCATATTATAGAAAATTGTTCTTCTGACTTTCGTAACAGAGGAACTAACAACAACACGAAAATAAGATAAGTTTTATATTTATGCAAATTACTGTAGTGACCCGTTCTATCTCACTCTCTTTATAGTGTGTGTGTGTGTGTGTGGGCTAGAGGCTGCATAACGGGGGGTTCGATTAACCAATCCTCCATAATTCATCTCCTCTGCACCACATGAAGCCGTCTATTGACGCAATATATGTAAAAATAAGAAATCTTCAAGCAGTCAGAGGGTGAAGCCTGCCATTTACCATCATCTAGTGAAAAGTTTAGCAAAGTGCAGAGTTATACGTCCACACATCCTTGCATCTTCACAAAGTGGTGCCTCAAAAAAAAGGGGATAAATTTGAATTTTAGATTGGCTCCATTGAATTTACATCTACTGGCAAACTGAAATTGCAGAGATTCGTTCTGCTCTAAGAATTCTTTGGACGTAACAAGCGAAACTTTAGTGCTATATTCCTTTTCGAAGCTCTTGGCATAACCGTTCGATCCTCCTTATTAAGTTAAGGAATATGTATTTGAGACCACTGAAAAGCAAAACAGGCAGGCCGTGTACGGGTGAAAGAAGCTGAATAAATAATAGGTTATGAAATGTGTTCGCAAAACGCAACACTTCGAAGTTTGCGCTCTGATATTGCCCCTGAGTATTGCACTCACGAGTTCCTTCCAGAAAATAGAGCGTAATCCTATTTCAAACATGTTACAGGCTTTTCTAAAGTTGTCCATGTCGTGCATATTTTAAATCCGTGTTATTCAGTTTATCGCATCACCAAAATGCACAACATCCTGCTGACTCCGATATACGAAGCAACATAATCACAGGGACTCGACACACTTTGGACTGAGTTACGCATTACAGACCTGAACGTAGTGTCACCTGATTATACGTCTCCAATACCAGTCACAACAACAACAATTTTAAACTGTGATTACCATATTTAAGTATGTAGGAAATGTTTTAATCCTATTTTAGTCACAATTCTTTAAAAACCTGTACAAAGTATACCTTTTACAAATAATCAAAATCAACAACGGAAGTACTACAGATTGCAAAATCTTTTAAATAACAGCTATCACTGACAAATAGTTTTAACTGGTATTTTGTTTCCCTGAAGATGGTACACTTCTTTCGAAACATGTCGGAGATATGTCTGTAACATTTATATGTATTATTAGTGCTGTGGATTTGGTGTTTGGAATAAACTGAATACAGTGAAGCAATAAGCTTACTCCGTTTATTAATAACAGACCTACAATACATCAACATTCCGATGTCGTAAGTGGAAAAATTTAAAATCGATAATTCTGAAACGCATAATCGATCATCATAGATGCTCAAAGCTCAACTATTTCCTCAACCTTAGCTCGTATCTCACAGACAGCACAGTCGTTTTATTATACAAAATATTTCTTCGGCATCAGCGAGTACTTGAAGAATAATTACAGCGACAGTCATAAAAGTATAAAGGCCTTCATGTAAAGTATCCGCCATTTGTGTCCGATTTCAACCAAAATGGGAACATATCGAGCAATTTTAGTGAAATTCCGAAAGAAAAAATTTCACAAGAATTCCATCCGGTGGAAGTGGCGGTATGAAGCGGCTCTCAAGAACACCACCCGTCCAAAAACTCGGTGCAGAAAACCACATGCTGCAACTCAACATCTAATGCTCCTGATGATGGGCGTATGTACCCGAAACATGTCGAGCTAAGATTACATCAATAAAATTACCTTGTTGCATCAAGTTGGCACTTCACATTATTTCACGAGGAAGATGCGCGGTCAAACAACACTCAAGTTTAAAAATTAAATAACTGATCCTTCAACGAGCATTGAAAGAGCAAATTAGAAACTGAAGGTAAATTAAGTTATTGTCTGGTACATTCTACACTGTGTCAGTGTCAGTGTCAGTGTCAGTGTCAGTGTCAGTTTTAGTGTTAGTGTTAGTGTTAGTGTTAGTGTTAGTGTTAGTGTTAGTGTTAGTGTTAGTGTCAGTGTCAGTGTCAGTGTCAGTGTCAGTGTCAGTGTCAGTGTCAGTGTCAGTGTCAGTGTCAGTGTTAGAGTTAGTGTCAGTGTCAGTGTCAGTGTCAGTGTCAGTGTTAGAGTTAGTGTCAGTGTCAGTGTCAGAGCAGACGGCTATTCGTTTGGACTCGAGGCAAACATATCACACGCCTACTCGCCCTTCTGCATGTTCAAATAGGATAATATGAAACAACAAGACGTCGACTGTCATAAGAAGTGAGCAGAAACTGGTGGAAGCAGCATATGACGTCATTCCATGTAAATTCGATACGAGAAGTCACTCTGATTTGTAAATTAAAAATTAAAAATTTTAGTGGTAGGGTGCATTTTTATAAGTCTATGTTCTATATTTACCTACAGAGTAATGTACGAAATGTTAAGTGTAATTTGTTACACTGATAGATTTTAAAACACAGTCAGACATGAAGACATATTTCAACTTTCCACCAATCCACACACTTCACGTAACTACAGAACGATTCTTTACAATTCTCGTTATTGTATTTAAGACATAACTGCCCCTACCCAGCACCCGTACTTGAAATTTCTCATTTATACAAAACGGCCGGTTCGTTCAGAGTGACGACATTTTTAATAAATCGTACTCCTACGAATTATTTCTCAGCCCTGCTCAGATTGGCACTGTTCTCCAATTTTCTGTTATACTCACGATGTGTAACGGGCAGTTTTACTACGTAGGCAAGAACTTGAAGTAGGTGGATGCTTTCTAATATTATGTATATTGTTAACACAGAAGAAGAATATGAAAAATCATCCACGTTCATTTATCATTGTCTGTGTATATGGCTAAGATATGTGGGCGCGAAAAGTTCCTTCCAAAATATTCTGGTCTAATAAGGATGAAAAAAGCAAGTACGTATAGTACAATTCACACCGAGAGACTGCAGAATTTACAAACATCGCTAAGTAGATTTGGTGTGTTACTATTTTTGAGGTTACAACGAACCGGCGACAAAACATACATGCAAATTTTAGTGAAAAATTTGTTTGAAAGGGTCCACATAAAGGATGGAGAATTGTGGAAGATGGTACAGTAGTCTCTCGGTCATCCAGTCTATGTGGGGCGGAGGGTGGTCTGGACTGCGGGCCACCGACGAGAAGCTAGGTGGTGTAGGTAGCAAAGAGAACATCAGCACTCAGTACTAAAATAGAATCCCTGAAACAGGAATATTGTACCTAACAGAATAATAATAATAATAATACAACCGAAAATACTGAGCTACGGTTGCCCCCAAATTCTCCGGACTACCCAGCGATCCGGATTACCGAGGGCTACGGTTTCAAGATGGATGTAAGTGTATAATTGTGAGGACTACAGGCGGACAACACTGACTGAATCAATTCGAACAGCAGGTTTTAACATTAACCGGTACAGAATTATTGGGTCCTGTTTTGAGAATATCATTTATTAATTTCCACGACTCATTAATTCCAGGTCATAGCTGGAATATCTTCCATGTCACATCTCAAGCGACTGGTCGCCTGATTTTTATGGCGGAGGGCCAATTCATGTCCTAGAAAACACGAAGTAAGTTTTGTGATAGGCGCAGCGGCACTAAGACCACCTTGTTCCAAGTAATGCAATTTACTCTGTGAGTTCTCATTCAAACAGTACCAGGTATGGGGATGGAAAATAGGTCGCAGTCTCATGTTTGGTGTCAGACTCGGTGTTCTAAATTGAACAAATAGAAGAGCGAACAAAGTCCAAACAATACGGACATTAAGCAATTCACAGTTATTTGCGTACGAAGAGCAACTGTATTTATTGTAAACCAAAGCTTGTTTTGCTAAAAAAATAAGTAAGCCTAGATTTGTTCAATTGCGCAACTGCCCAACTCCAGCCTACGCCAGCTTATTGTTGAAGTTTCTAGATCAAACACACACCCGTGAATACTCCCGTAAATGAGTGATTAGCTTGTCACAGAGGCCGCTACCTAGACAACACACAACAAACAAAAGAGACTAACATCCATGTCCATAACGGGATTCGAGCCCGCGATCTCAGCAATCGAGCGGCCGCAGACATACGCCTTAGACCTCACGGCAAACGGGATCGGCAATCCTAGATATTTACGAACAGGATATGAAAATTTATCACACCTTGAACTTCTAAAGCCTTCAGTAATTTTCCAAAATCCTGCCTGAAACAGATTTATCAAGACTACTATTTGATACTTTGGACTGCCGAACACGATCTCAACTTAGTACTGTTTCATAAGCAGTGATCCTGCTCACCAATAATTTTGTGGTGGTCGGTAATTGATTTAAAATTTGATCAACAATTACATCTTAGGGATTACCAACTCTGTAAATAAAATATTATTTCAATTCCCTAGTATCTATCATGCCTTGAAAATTCATTTTAGGTATGTAATATTTGTTACAAATCTCTAGAACATGACAGAACAGATCCACAAAAAATATGAGTTAAAATAATGATGAAACCACATTTAGAAGTAAATGACCAATTGCAAAAAAAAACTGATATCTAGAGAGGAATGGAAGACTCGTTTCACAAAACCATGGTTCAGCCTTGATATTCAGGGGGAAAGGGAGGATGAAATGGGCGAAGTAACAGACCGTTAAAAAGAGAAAACAGTGGGAGAAATGGAACTGACACTGAAAAAGGGCAAAAAACAGAAAATAATCCCCTGGCACAGACATTTTACACGCAGGGCTTCTCAAGTTTGAAGGTACTTCAGTGAAAAAAATAATGGGTCACTTTCGTTCAACAACTTGTAACGTATATATATATATATATTGCATCTTGTGTTTGCGTGGGGGTATTTGCTAATGGATATATATATATATATATACATATATATGTACACTCATCAAGGAATAGAAAGAATCCACGCACAATGAAGTTCAACTTCCTTCTAAAAAAATTAAAAACTGCTATAAACTGATGATGAAGTTTTAATAGTAAAATCTGAGGACGAATTCTACAAAGCGACTAATGAATTAAACTTGCAAGAACACATGACGTGAAAATATCCCCTCTCACAACTAAAGCAACGGGATTCTGTCGTAAACACTCACAAGTGGTCAAAAAGAAAATTAAGGGAAAAGCTGTGGAAGAATTTTCTACTTTTAAATTACATGGGAATTTTAATATCTGGCGAAGACAGAGACATTCAATATAAAACTACAAAGACATAATAAAATGGATGGGAAAATAAGACGACATTTTTTAAACTGTCTGACAACTGACACAAAATTTAGGCTACACAACGTAACTTTGAAAACAGCTTTGTTCTGCAGTAGCGACACCTGGACCGTCAACAGGAGAGATGTTCTGCAGTAGCGACACTTGGACCGTCAACAGGAGAGATGTTCTGCAGTAGCGACACCTGGACCATCAACAGGAGAGATGTTCTGCAGTAGCGACACCTGGACCATCAACAGGAGAGATGTTCTGCAGTAACGACACCTGGACCATCAACAGGAGAGATGTTCTACAGTAGCGACACCTGGACCATCAACAGGAGAGATGTTCTGCAGTAGCGACACCTGGACCATCAACAGGAGAGATGTTCTGCAGTAGCGACACCTGGACCATCAACAGGAGAGATGTTCTGCAGTAGCGACACTTGGACAGTCAACAGGAGAGATGTTCTGCAGTAACGACACCTGGACCATCAACAGGAGAGATGTTCTGCAGTAGCGACACCTGGACCATCAACAGGAGAGATGTTCTGCAGTAACGACACCTGGACCGTCAACAGGCGAGATGTTCTGCAGTAGCGACACCTGGACCGTCAACAGGAGAGATGTTCTGTAGTAGCGACACCTGGACCATCAACAGGAGAGATGTTCAAAATCTAACCGACACAGTTGGGGTTTTTAAGAAGGCTACTGAAATTGCCGAAGAAGTCTAACATCCGAAACAGACTGAACGTAAACAAAATAGTAGAATATTTGAAAGCACACCAGAAAAACTTGTTAGCTCATTTGAAACGAATGGACATGAATCGACTACCAAAACTGGCTATCCACAACCAACCCAAGTGACGGAAGGGACCCAGGACGACCTAGAACATGGGTCTTCAACCCGCGGCCACATTTATGAACTGCGCATATGCTATAAAAACTACATAATAATTGAGACGATTAGGCTTACCACTTATGTAAGTTTCCCACGTGCGGTCCGCGAACCAGCTGCCAATAAGCTGTGGTCCTCTTCTATAAAAAGCTTGGAGACCCATGACCTAGGTAAAGATGGAACGTTCGACAACACCTTGAGCTGTAAAGAAACAGGTGCTACGACATACAAGATAGGCACCTTCACGATGATTATTACGATTATAATTGTGGACAAGAATAGCTCAGTCGGTACTGAGCCTCACTAAAGGCTGGACGGTCCCGGGATCGAATTCCGGTGGGGCCAAGATTTTCCGCAATCGTCCAGTACGGCCCTGGGGTCCACCCAGCCTCTTACAGAATAGGTACCGGGTCATTCCGGGAGGGAGAGCTGCCGGGGCGTGACGTAGACCACCAAGCTTCAATTGCACTGAGGTTAAAGAAAGAGTGTATATAAACCTCTATTGCTCCTCTGGGCCTTCATGGCTTGATCTAGGGTGCATTTTACCTATGTTATTTTATGATTACGTTGATTTTTGCCATAAATGAAAGCCAAAATTAAGACGCAGTGTCTAGTTGTATGGTTACGTCTGAAAATATCAGCTAAGAAGGGGGAGGGGGGAGATCCGCAGTCGTGTAAATGACACTTATTATTAAGGTGTGTGATTATTTATGTGTTTCTGTACCTGTGTGTGGACGGAAATACATGAAAGAAAACATGGGTCGTACATCTTCAGAATCTCTCCAGCTAACCCTACATTCTTACGTCATCATGATGTTCTATAATGCATAAATTACACAATGTTTTTGGCATTATTTACTTAGTGGGGAAAAAAATACAGCCATAAAACGAATTCATCGCACTGGACAATATAATTAATAGTTTATTGTCATCAAAATTTAGTATCAGTATTTGAAAATGTGGCTCTTAACAGCGTATTTTAGGGTCTATGACTCTTCTTGAATGGAATAAAAGCAATTACGTTCACGTCATACGTGATTTCATTGACTTGAGGTTTACGTCTCGTAATACCAGTAACCGGCAATCTGACTTTAGCTCTGACGAGAGGAATATTTCACCATTGGAAATGTAAGAAGAGATTAAGATGCAATAAATGAGAAAATGATCTGCGTAACTAATTCGCGTTTAACCCTTTAAAGAAGGAATTTAATTACAAATAATTTAAAGGCTCAGTTCGTACTGAGCAGTAAACACTCTCCCTCTCCATTATACCAATCTGTTAATCTGCATAGGAAAAGCCGCATTTGTTATGAGAATCACACAAAGCACATTAATCTGTGGGCATGAGGGGTCATTTTTAGGTGCTTTAACAAAATTGCGAAAACCTACTACTAGTTCCGCCATGTCTGTCTGTCTGTCTGTCCGTCCGTCCGTCCGTCCGCATGTAACAACTCGGTTCCAACTGGACGGCTTTTCATGAAATGTGATATTTGCGTATTTTTCGATGATATGTCCATAAAATTTAAATTTCGTTAAAATCTGACAAGAATGACGGCTACTTTACACGAACGCCAGTATACATTTTTGTTCATATCTCGCTCATTTATTTTCAGAATGAGAAATGTTTCACATGAAAGTTGTAGAGAAAATCAAAACACATTTTATGTTTGTTCAATAACAATAACAATAACCTTTCCGTTTATGAATTAATATGGAAAAATACTGTACAGCCGGACATGCCACAGATGACAATATGGCGCATGCGCATTGCATGCTGGTTACCTACGAGTATGTCTACAAACACAAACTAACTTCTTTACTACAGTAATAATTACAGGAACGCCCCTCAATGTTACGCTATACGCACATTTCCTGTCTTATTCAAGTTAAATACGGTGGTATATACAACAGCCACTAGGCTTTATGATGTTACGCGACTTACGGGAAATAATCGCAAATCTTAAATCAGGTATGGAAAAGTTAAGCTGCGTGAAGAGCACTTCAAGTAGGTCTGCTGTCATTTCGCCTTCTTTCACCTCTCCGTCACTAATTTCTTGCTTTCTGTTTTATTTCCGTTCTTGCCCACATTTTCTCTTTCTGCCTCTCTCCTCCTCCTTTCCCCGTTCCCTCTCTTCTCGTTCTTCTGTTTTTACATCATTCTCGTAAGTATGGATTCTTCAAAAGTATAATTATTTTTTTTCCTGTGTTACGTAAAGTTAATTTCCTTAGAGAATTTTACTTACATCTCAGAAACTCCCAGCTTAATTTGGGTTATCGGAAACACTGGTTAATTGAACTCTACTAATATAATGTTGCCTTACAGTCCAGTGCCATTAACAAGGACTGAAGAAATTGAAATTGAAGGGAATTAATCAGAATGGAAATATTTTATTACAACTTGAGAACTGACACGAACTAATCAGGCTTTAACTTCCTCTTACCCAAAAGGACTACAGAAATTTATATGCACAACACAACACAACAAAAAACAGCACAACACAACAAAACACAGCAAAACACAACACAACAAAACACAACACAACAAAACACAGAACAACACAACACAACACAACACAACAAAACACAGCACAACACAACAAAACACAACAAAACACAACACAACAAAACACAACACAACAAAACACAGAACAACACAACACAACACAACACAACAAAACACAGCACAACACAACAAAACACAACACACCATGACTGCATAATATAGTACACACACACACACTAGACGTACTATATATATACATAAATAAACTTATAAATATTTATTTAAATGTGAAGAAGAGAGAATAAATGAGCTGTTGAGTATTGGCGAACAAATAATGCATGGGGTCAAGACTGGTGTGTCATTCTGAAATAAAGATTATTAACCAGAATAAATGGGAGAATGATCTTAGTGCAAGATAGATATAGGAAATACCAAAACTGTATATTTCAAAGAATGTTTAGGGAACATGAAGTGAAAACTAACATCCCAGCAGACTCCGGTCTCTGGTAGGAATTTTATTACCTGCATCCAGCTGAGGGCTAAACGGCCCTCGTTTTCTTGAAGAATAAATTTGTGCTAAATGCCGCCAACTGTATGGCGTGTATTTTATTTGGTTTCGTGCGCGAAAGAGAAAAGCCAGGGAAGTAGAAGTGCACGGGGGGAGGTGGCCAAAGGAAAACTGGATTTCGAAATTTTTATGAAATCCTATCAAACATCCTGTTCATTGCCATGACAACACTTTTGGAGGAATTTTTCGTTGAAAATATTTTTCACTTCTCCGCTTTTTTTCTGGATACACCAATATTTAGCAAATTACTTGTGAGAAGTAATTTGTCGTGTGAAAATTTGTGCATAAGGAAGTGAGAGTATTGTAATATTAGCACCATACAGCTGGCGGGGAGATATCAAATTATTTTAAGAAATGTCTGGTACTAATTCAAACATTATTTTAAACGGAATATATTAAATTCGTCGCCCACAAATTCCTGTATTTTAAGACAAACGAACTTCGTAGATACTTTCCCAAAAATTGTAATTTGCTAGTGTATTGCTTATATAGAGCACTGATTTTATTCATTATGTAATTTGCTAGTGTATTGCTTATATACAGCACTGATTTTATTCATTATGTAATTTGCTAGTGTATTGCTTAT
>Ga0131853_10016047_pt1 | contig 13684 bp, 9 predicted proteins | sample TergutLab28metaG_FD_92764 | JGI IMG/M metagenome (GOLD analysis project Ga0131853, IMG submission 92764) | Labiotermes labralis P1 segment gut microbial communities from Petit-Saut dam, French Guiana - Lab288 P1 (version 2) (version 2) | ecosystem: Host-associated > Arthropoda: Insects >... | reverse complement strand
CCGAAACATGTAGTTGTTTCCATCACAGTCATTAAATACACCTCAGTGATTAAGTTGTGTTTGACTACATACCTTCTCCTAGTTTCACACACACAACGGGGATGACACACTTCCTAGAACCATGCAGTAGTTATGACAGAGTGATGATGCTATGTATACTGGTAATCTTGGCTTCATATGATGATCTTGTACACATCCCATCATCCATTTGTCATGAGATGATTTTGTAACTGTAAATTACTAAGTTTTTTATTGTGCACTTTTTTTCTGATACCTGTAATTTCTCTTCTTCTCACAGATAAAGGATCCATGTGCAGAGAATTGTATTTAGTATTTGATAAGCAGTTGAGGCATTAATATCCAAGTTGCGCCTGCACTGAAATGTTGTGCTGCCACTTTAGAAATGTCTGTGTTCTGATGATGCATCTCTGTGTTACAAAAAAAAAAGCAGTTTTATATTATTCTTGATTTCAAACTTTCGTCACATTCTGAATGTCGTATATTAGTCATGATCTGGGATAACTTGTTTCATATTGTGACTGATTACAGGCAGGACAACTGGTGTTCAGTTTCTGAGTAGAGACTGGGATATTTCTTGTACCCTGCTTCCAGCTCAGCACTGGGACCCATATAACCTATGCACTGGGTGAATTGGTTGGACCATACAGCTAACCATCTGGGGGGGGAGAACATGTGTTACATGTACAAGATTAATGCATTGTCATGACATTGGCAGTTCAGGAGGTTTTTGAACCATATATTGACCACAAGTTCTGATATCTCAGAAGAACATACTGCCTCCATTCAGCATCCTCTTGAACTAGTTCATTTGCCCTGAAGTTGAAGATAGTATGTTACTCCAGAACATCAGAACATTTAATCCCTACATAGTGCAGAAACCCAAAAGACAAATGTCATTTGAAGATCAGTGTGGCAGTGTATCGTGTATCATGACAAGTTATGATTGTTGTAATTACTTAAGAAATGCAGCACTACTTATTCTTTTACATACTGGGAGATACAAAATTCCATTACTTGTGAGATTTGAGGTTCTCACAGTGGTGTTGCTGAAGATTCAAGTCTGTCATTGAATATTCCCCCAACATTACAGCATCACATCCCAGAAGAATTAAGTTTTCATCTAAATTACTTGCCTTTTCAGATTTTGGTCTTTTGGGTTGTTTTAGTTTGGTCAGCAATTCAGAGGAACCTACAGCTTCCATCTTAGGCTTTCATTCTGTCTTCTTCTTCATCTTTTGAAGGTGGGGGCAGCATGTTCCTCCAATATAATGTTATCTGTTTTTCAGTCAGCACATTCCAGAAATCTCTAATCTTTGCATTCACTGCAGTGTGAATATCAGATCTTATACTGTGTTTCTGTTCATATAGGTGGCAGCAGTAGTAGTTCCAAAAAATGGCAAGGAAATCATTCTTTCTAAACTTCGAGAATGGTCAAAAGAATGCATGGCACCATATGCAATTCCAACTGTACTTAAAGTGGTGGAAAAATTACCCAAGAACACAATGGGAAAAGTTAACAAGCGAGAACTTCTGAAGGCAGTGTTTCCAGAGGCAGAACAGCATGTGTGAACTGTAACCATATTACAGCTGTCATATGCCATTCTTACTCAAGGTTAAGGCAGCAAAATATTGATACTGAACTGGATACCCAGATGTGTATTATTGTGGAGTGCCTTATGCCTTGAAGTTTTGAAATGTTTGTGAGGTCGTGGAGCAAGGAATAGTGCAAATGACAGAGGATTACAGCATTGCAGCAAATATTTACAAAATGCTTGTACATTGTTGCTAATTCATATTATATATGACCTGTAGGATGTTGATCCTATGAAGGCAACATAATTTTTTAAGTTTGTAAAACCCTTTGTATTTTCATCATGGTGGAAACTAAATGTAGTCTGTTAGTCGATGACCCATGTTGAAAACAGCTGCCATATTCTCAAGTCAGCCTTTACAGACTGAAAATATTGTATTGACATATATGGAAGATTCTTATGTGTGGAGTAGAGGCATAAACCCCTGGCTGGAATCAGTAAGCTCTAGTATATATCCATGGTAGAGTTTGGAATTTCTGCAGGCAAGACAAGTGCTTAGTAGCCTAAATTTTTAAATGACCTGAGATTAATTTGGGTAACAAGATGATAAAATCCACATGATGTGCTAGCACTCAAAATATTAGCTCTTGGAATTTATAATAAAGGCTGGAAGATAACTTCTGCCTTCAGTTGTAAGACATGTTTTCTTTATAACTGATGCATTTATGAAGTTAGATTAAGTATCTTGTTACTCTCATCTTATTTTGGTGGTGATAATTAGTAATGCCATGATTGAGTTACATGCTTGAATGTGTGTATTTCAAATCTGCCATTTTTGTTGTAATGGAAAGAAAGTGTGTTGTCATGTGGAAGACGTTAACTGTAAAAATTAGTCAGTTACATATATCAGTCAGAGATTCCACAAGCAGAAGACTGAGGTGTTAAATGTATATTTAAGACTGTTCAACATTATCTTAGTACTGTAAATAAAGATTTCTCTTTGTGTGCACCACATGTGTTAAAGAAAGGGTGGAGGGGGGGGGGGGGTTTGCACTCCTTCAACTATCTTTCAGAATTCCTGGTAAACAGACCCCCCCACATTCTTATTGTGGCCTCTGTGGAGAGAGATGCCCAGCTCTAGAGCCTTCTTCAACACGTAGGTCCCCGGTAAACAAGCCCCCTTCCAGGCTGCCCAGCAGGGCCCTCATGGAGAGAGATACCCATCCCCTGAGCCCTCTTCCACATATCCTTCCAGATTTCCAGTGAAGGAGCCCCCCTTCAGGTTCCCCTCACAGAGCTCCCACAGAGAGAGATGTTCCATTTCCGGAGCCCTCCTTCAACTCTCTCAAAATTCCTATTAAAAGGACCCAGTCCCCCCAGGTTCGAAACATGCTGGAGTACAAGGTAATGAGATCGCCGATGAGCTCGCAAGGGGCGGCTCTTTTCTGGGGTTTCTTGGACCTGAGCCAGCTCTGGGAGTCTCCAGCAGGGACATAACGAAGAAGGATTAGTCATTGGTTAATCAACCAGCATTGGGTTTGATGGTGAGGTCTTGGCGACACCCAAAGACAGGCTCAAGAACTAATCTCGGGACCTTGTATGGGTGACAGGGCTAGGTTTTTGTCCTTTAACAGGATTCAATCCAGGGCCGTTACTGGCTTCTCACTGGACATCTTCACTTACTAGGACTGCTGGACAGTCCATTGTGTAGGAGGTGCTGAGCAGAGGCAGAAACCTCGGCCCACATTCTTTGTGAGTATGAGGCTTTGGCCTCACTCAGACATGTGTATCTGGGCTCCTTTTTCTTGGAGTCAGAGGACATTAAGTGTATAAGCTTGGGGGCCATCTGGAACTTTAGCAAAGTAACAGGGCTCCCATAAATTGGTATGGGGCACAAAGAGCCCGTTAGTCAAGGCCTAGGTCCATCAGGACTGGTGAAATTTCGGTCCTGAACCCAACTGCAATCAATCAATCAATCAACCTCCCAGGTTCCCCAGTGCGGTCCCTATGGAGAGACAGACTCGTTTCAAGAGCCTTCTTCTACACATCCCTTGATAACTCATCTTTCCCTCAAAGCCCCTGGTAAAGGAGCCCCCTGCATGTTCCTCAACAGGGTTCGTATGGAGAGAGATGCTCCATCTCCAGAGCCAATGGTTTTTTCATTTATTTATATGTCAAAAGAGTCCCAAGTTAAGGAGTGCTCCCACTAAATGGGGGAAAACTACGGTCACCATCCACAGAGCTCCATGTGAATAGAAGGCCTACATAAAATGGGGTGTGACCTGGTTCCTCAAGGGGATCATTTATGACACTGCTGTCACTATCCCAGTACCATGCAGCCCTCAGCACGATACCTTGCACCTTGGCTTGGGTAGACCAGAGCCACATTAGCCAGCATATGTCATAGTAACCCTCAACAGGGTATCCCTTCCACACCTGTTACCTCCTCCCATGTGACCCAGGGTAGATTAGAGTACAAATCCACATAACCCTGAGGTACAGACAAGGGGTTGGATTTGTGGGAGGCAAGGTGTGAACTTTACCACTAATCTCCATGTAGTGATTAGGTTGAGAATAAATGGAGCCATACTTCCACTCCCCACATGGCATGCACAGGGACAATTTTTCCTTGATTCATAGACTTTGCACTTCTATTCCCATCAGTTTATTAAGGACATACAAAAGACACAAAGTACTTTGAATGCTGTATTGAAGCTTATTATGCTGTTTCATATATGTGATGTTTTTCTTTCATAGTCGCAGAATCCTTCAAAATGCAATATAAATTTTATGTATTGTGTCTTAGAATTGACCGAAGATTTTTAAGATGATTTGCTTCTTGGACTTTGTCCATTGTTTGGTGGTTTAAGATCAATAAATGCAATAAAAATAAAAAATGAATATCATGTTTATTAATTTTTTAAACACCACACATTGCACAAAGTGCAAGCAGCAAATAATCTCAAATGTGATACAGCACTGTCAGACTCTTATAGAAATGCAACAGAGGATTTGTTATGCATACAGACATGTAATAAAAAAACGTGCTTTCCAACACCATTTGTATATGTTACATCTGTAATGTGGCAGCATGTTTCAGACTCACAGGTTGATCTTCAGGCTGGTGGTATAAAATACATAAAATAAAATGTATACAATTATAATTATGTTTATAATTGAAATTTCAGTTATACAGATTTGTAAAAATATATGTTGCTGTCATAGTCAAATAGTATAAAATAGTATAAAACCATATTTTAAAAAGTTAAATGTTTATTTTAAAATGTTGGTGGATTGTATTGCCGTATCTTGATGTAGCAGATGAAGGACAGCATGTGCTTCAGGAATTGTCTTGCAGGTTTTGTTTTAAGTAGGGTTGATTTTTCAAGTTTGTTTTGCTCCTTGTGAAAATTATTGTATTGTAGCTAATATTTGTTTGAGTGTTAACATTAATCTTTAGTCGTTGAAGTTATATTGTACTTACTTACATTTCGGAAGGTTGGTTGAAGATACTGGCGTGTGGATGGTACTGGTATTTCATATCTATCTCCTGTTCAAATGTTTGGAAGACACTAATTACTAATAAGGGGTGTGGTAAATGTATGACATTTTGATACTACGATGCCATCTGTCTTTGGTCATATTATACTAATACAATGGAGATTTTGTATTCTTAACTGCATTTTATTGTTTTTGACAGCTAGTAGGTGTTCTTGATAACTGATTTTCAGTTGTTTACATTTCTGTCAAGTATATTTCTGTGTGCAACTGGGACATCTGAGTTGGTAGACACCACTGTTTGGAATTTTGTTTGTATTTAGAATTTTGCTGATGTTGTTTTGGTTCTGTAGGCAGGACCTGTATTGCGTTACTTAAATAGTTTTGTGATATGAAGCCCTTCACTGCCTATGACAGTTAAGGGCACCTGTTTCTTATTGTCTGTTGATTGTTCAGTTGTTTGTTTTTTCTGGTTCATCTCCTTTATACTGGGTGAATGATTTTCGTATGGTATTGGTTGTTTATTAGAATATCTTGGATGGTTTGTAATTTTTTTTTTTTTTGTCTCTGTGTATAGGGTATTCATTCATTCTGTTTACCAAGTATTGAATTCCTGATATTTTATCTCTAGTTTGATGGCATAAGCTATTTGGTATCATACAAGTAGTGGTTGGTGGTAAATGGAGGCTTCAATAGAATTGTTGTGCCTTTTGAATTTACGAGTAATATTGAGGAGGTTTATTTTGTTATTCACTCCTAGTTCTGATGCAAAATTTAGTTTGGTGAAATACTGTTAAATTTGGACAATATGTTATTAATGTGAGTGGACGCTTCACTGTAGTTGATTAGTATGTTGTCCATGTAGCTAAAGTAACCCAGTATGTGAATTTAATATAGTGATTGTATTGTGGTGTTCAACGAACTGAAGGTAAAATTCGGGAAGGATGGATGACTGGATCTGCCCTCTTCTGGGATTTTGTGCAGCATAGAATGGTATTTCCATATCAAAGTTCAGGGATGGAATTACCATTGTATACTGTGTAAAATCCCAGAGGAGTGCAGATCTCATTTACATCATGAAATCACCCATAGGATGGATGATGGTGGTGTGCCTGTGGCGAGGCCCTCCTCTTCTATGTAGTATTTGTCACTGAAGAAGTAATTTTGTTTTAATATCATGTCATATAAATTTAGGATTCATTACTAGGCATGGTATCAATGTTGTTGATTATCAGGATTTCTTTTGTAATTTAATTGAACTGTTTCATTTTTACATTGGTGTATATATTGCTGATATCAAAGGATGCCAACCCCAGATTATTATCAAGTGAAATTTATTGTATTTTAATAGTTGGATTGTATTTTTAATGTTAAAAGAATAGGGAAGAGGGGCATGTGTTTTTAATGCCTTGGTAATGAATTTTGGTAATTTGTAAGCTGTTGCATTCTGTCAATAAACAATAGGTCTAATGGGATTGTGTTCCTTGTGTAACTTCATCAGTTCTCTTATGGATGGAGCAGTTGGTTTTTGATTATGATTTCTCCATTTTTCTTCTTGGTATTAATGTTTTCATTCTACTTATATTCTTTGTAATGTTTCTTTGGACTGTATTTGTATGTTCCGTATCGAGGGTTGATTGAGAAATTCTTGCACTTTGTTTTGGTAATATTTTTTTTTAGGATATTACAACTAAAGTATTTACTTTATCAGCTTTTGTGATGATTGTAATGTTGGTGTCTAGTTTTTTAAAATTTGTTTTATTCATTTTTTTTTAATTATTGTTTCTTTATGTTGATATTTTTTCTTGCTGATCTTACAGTCTTTATATGAGTTCTGTTTGTTCTTGGTGACCTGATGTCTTATAAATTCTTGTTCTGGAGTTCGTAGGTAACTGATTGCAGTTTCAGCTTGCTTCATTGTTGATCCAGGTTTTAGGTTTGTAGATTAAGGTGTATTGAAGACCTTTGTAGAGGAGAGTCATTTGTTCTTCTTTGAAGGTAATGTTGGTCTTGTGGATGACTTGGGAGAAAGATGTATATGTGTTGTTGTTTATCACTTATGTGATAGGTGCTTAAGTTTTCTTTTTATAGTTCAGTATTTCTTGTCAAATTCTGTATGTAGTTGTATCAAAACACACCCTTTACTAGCAGTTAGTGTCTTCTGAACAGTTGAACAGGCAGTACACATAAAATACCAGTACCATCCAGACACCAATATCTACAACCAGCATTCCAAAATGTAAGTACAATATAACTTCAGCGACTAAACATTAATGTTAACGCTCCAATAAATATTAGCTACAGCACAATAATAATCGCAAGAAGCAAAACAAACTCGTACAGTCAACCTAACTTAAAACAGAACCTGCAAGACATAAATTCATGAAGCCCATACAATCCACAAACATTTTACAACAATCATTTAACAATTTAAACTTTAGTTCCACTAATTTTATTGTATAGAGTTTGACTGACAGAACAACATATACAAATGTAAAATTGAGATCCCAGTTATGAACATAATTATAGTTGTATACATTTCCTTTATGTATTTCACACCACCAGCCTGAAGATGACCCTTTGAGGTAGAAACATGTTGCCACATTAAAGCTGTAACATACACTAGCTGTGTTGATGGCATTTTATTTCTCTTATTATACAAGGGGCATTCCAAAAGTATTGCCTCCATATTTGTATTTTTACACCCATACATGGTATTGAATTGAAATGAAGTGTAATGGGGTACAGTGGCCACCTTACCACCGACACCATTACCTTAGAAGTGTATCACTGCCACCACTTTGGACAACACTACGAATATATATTTATATATAATATATTCTACGTCACTACAACATAGTACATACATATGCTGTCTAAACAAAGTACAGTAACTCAGTCAAAGTGTAAGGTACAGTAGAAAGATACAACTCTAACACGTGGATTACAATTTCCTACCAAGGAACTACCACAAGGAAAGACCTGCTGCCGCATATTTCCTTCCTTCTATTACCTAACCAATCATTTTGGAATACAAACTTAATACAGGCAACCAAATGAAATCAAATATACCCCTAAACATTTTGCACACCTTAATTTGGCACCAAACAACTTAATCACACTTACCTAGCATAACAACAGTTAGCAGTAGGGCCCACATTTTGTAAATTTACTTTTCCACCACTCCTCCACATGGCTGTTGCTGCCAAATGTTCAGAAAAGATTCTGTACCGCCACTTTACGAAACTACACCACGCTTCTCAGCCTAAGTTAGCATTTCCTATTTTCACCTAGCAACAGTTTTCTGCAGTGTCAACTGGTTTGCTGTCACTATGTGAATGATACGTGATCCGGCCTTCCTGTTTGTCCGACTGAGGGATGTACCCATTACAGTACTAACAGCATACATGAAATATATCAAATGAAATAAAAATAAAATAAAATTCTTTCTACGGGGCACTACAGACACACAAAATATAGCTTAGATTGTGTACTTTGTTTTCTGTACCTCTTATTTCCACATAGTCCCCCTCTCTTTTGATATAATGCCACCAGTGCTGAACATGTTCTTCAAACCCATCAGTATAGAATTTCTCAGGCTGTTTTTGAAATCATTTTGCTGTAGCAGCTTGAACTTCGTCATCACATGTGAAATGATTTCCTTCGACATGTTTCTTGAGAGCTCCTAACAACCCGGGAGGGTGTGGAACAACCTCTAATCCGATGCTGTTTATTGCCACTGAAGTAGCAACAATGGTGTGTGTTCTGGCATTGTAATATTGAAGCAGCATTAGCTTTTTTCTGGTCAAACATGACTGATTAGTTGTTTCAGACTCTTAGGGTCTTCACATAAGTCTCGGAGTTGATTCTTGTACCTTTGACCATTTACACGTGGTGAATGATGCCTTTGTAGTCCCAGAAAACTGTGTGAATGCATTTTCCAGTGGAATGTTAAGCCTTGCATTTTTTATTTCTGGGAGAAATGGGTGACTATATTCAAGTGAATGGCTTTTCAATTCTGTGTTGTTGTGATAAACCCACCTATCTTCCCCCATAACAATGCTGTACAGAAAGTCATTACTTTCACTTTCGTAACGAGAGTAATTGGTGACATTCTTCCAGTCTTGTCTTCTTTAGGGCGCGAGTTGACACAGCATCCATCCAGTGCACTTTTTTATATGCCAAAACTGCAGTAATCTCTTCAACATGGACTAAACCAAGGTTCAACTTTTCTGCTATGGCTGTCTGAGAATTTTTTTTAATATGTTTGTTAACTTTTCGCCCATTCACATAATGAGTCGCAGTGATGGCTTCCAGGCCGCAGCTGGTTGCTCAGGTCCATATTTCCACCACTATCCCTCAATTTTTCTCATCCAACAACACAAAGTACTTTTGTCTACAGTATCTTCACATAGAAAGCCAATTGCTGGTGCGTTGTGATGGGCATTTCATCATCATGGGTCAAAATCTCAATAACAGCTCGCTGTTGATGCACTTTGACACATATGAGAACGAGACATCCTTTTTGAATTGAATACAACACACACCACTGTTTCCAAAACCATACCGCATGAAAAACTGAGCTCACTGAACAGTATGACAAATTATGAGATACCTGCCAGTATGCACAGATCAAACAATACTAGCAAATTGACCTGATATAGTACTACATGACAAAAAGTAGAACACTTGCCTACTGATCAGTATAGCCATACTAGATGATTCAAATATTAACACAAAATAAACAGAAATACTAAGCAAGTACAAAGACCTGGAGATCAAGGTTAGCAGGATGTGGAAATTGAAGACAAAAAAAGTGCCAGTTACAGTTGGAGCATTATGAGCAATGAAGAAGGGATTAGATCATAATCTTCAGTTGCTCCCAGATCACCTGTCAACTGCACAGCTACAGAACAACACACAAATGAGCACAGCATACAACATTTGTAAAGTGCTGGGGTAAATTGCCTTGATCTCTTGTTGAGATCTGGACTTGCCAGATGACTGCCACCTAGTAACTAATAGGCAAGAATAAATTTTATAATAATAATAATAAACAAAAATATTATGAACATAAAGACAGCCAATGCAGACTATGTTAAAAATATGACAACTGACTGCATTATATCAGCATGCATAATATTGGCAAAAGAACAATAACACAAAGAGACATGATAAGTGTGTGCTGAACTACACTTTACCATATACAAGGGTAATATCAGACAAGGAAGCATGTACCATAATCAGTAGAAACAAGTCATGAAGGTAAAGGAAACATATTATGGACTCAAAAACTGAAATCTGAGGGACTCATCCCTAACAATAAACTGGACATCATAATTTGCGAAAATGAAAATGGAACATCTCTGGTGACCTGCAATTTCAGGGGGTTTAAATGTGATCAAAAAAGACATGAGAAGGTTTTAAAATATAAGGACCTTACAATATAAATACAGTGCATGTGGAGTGTACAAACAAAAGTGATACCAGTAAAAATAGATGCAAACCAAACCATCTCAGAATCATTCCAAATATAGTGTGTAACATACATGAAAAGCATGGTATCAAGGAACTACAGACAAGAGCCATTTTGGGGCACTACATACATACGTACTGCAGAAGGTACTAATGTATTAGTATGAAACGTTTCTTGTGGTACATAATATTACACGTATCATAAATTATAACTAAGAATCGCTGCAACACTAGCCTGTATAACCTAAAAACATGGATTGTTTCAAGGTTTAAAACTATCAAACACACTATAAACCTGATAAAAAGAATGATGATGTGATGACAATATTGTGATGAAAAAAAATATTACAGACCTGAAAACTGACAAAATAAAAAAAGAACTGCAAGAAAGTCAGAGAAGTAATCAAAATGTAAGTAAGGAAGAACATGTAAGACAGTTGTGTAATGCATGCACTCATGAGCAGAAGCTGAATTTGGAACAACAGCAGTACTGGAAAATCATCTAGAAAGGAACGATTTTAATAAATTTAAAAAAATGAAATTACATATCAGGTGGCCCAAGTAGAAATTAGCACAAGACCAAGACTACACAAGCACCAAAATGTGTTTAAAATAAAATAAAAAAATAATGAGAATGCTAACAAAGCAATGGCAGAAATACTAGAAGATAAAGATTTTAATCTTAATCTGACAAGCCACCTCTTTTTTCAGCAGTCAAAAAATGCCCCTGTGGATTGGATGTATACAGGGAGAATATAAATGATAAAGGAAGGAACTGTCTACTTCGGCAGAAACAACAACAGATGAGTTGAAGACATATAAAAGAAAGAGATTACTTACGAAATATAACATTACTTACTAACTTAATTACTCCATGGAAAGGATCCTTCTTGAGAAGCTAACTGGTTCTCAGCTAGTCACGAAATTCCCCACATTTTATGGAACCCAAGGGTTCATCATTGCATTTACAAGAGCCCGCCACCTGTCCTTATGCTGAGCCAGATCTATCCAGTCCATGCCCCCCCATCTCACTTCCTGAAGATCCATCTTAATAGTATCCTCCTATCTATGCCTGGGTCTTCCAAGTGACCTCTTTCCCTCAGGTTTCCCCACCAAAACCCCGAATACACCTCCCTTCTCCCTCGTGCATGCAACATGCCCTGTCCATCTCATTCTTCAAGATATTTGGTGAGGCATATATATATTATTAAGCTCCTCATCATGTAGTTTTCTCCTCTCCACTGTTACCTCATCCCTCTTAGGCCCAAACATTCTCCCCAGCACCCTACTCTCAAACACCCTCAGCCTACATACCTCCCTCAACATGAGTGACAAAGTTAAATTATAGTTAAATTATAGTTCTCTATATCATAATCTTCACATTTTTGGACAGTAAATTGAAAGACAGTAGATTACACACCAAAATGATAAGCATTCCCTGACTTCAGCTCTTAATTTCTTCCTGAATAGACTTTTGATTTGCTAGGGTTGTTCCAAAATATTTGAGCTCTTCCACATTTTACAGGGAACTATTATCAGTCTTTATATTGTAACTTCGTCCTATTGTAATCTACAGACATGCCCTTGTACTTAGTTTTATCAGCATTCACTTCTAGTCCAATATCCTTACTAGCAACTACTAAAGCTTCTGTTTTTCTTTATAGTGTGTACACTTCCCCCAGTATATCAACATCATCAGCACAAACCAAAGTTGATGTCTACCATTTAATTTCAAGCCACCCTGGTTAACCTAGACCTACCTAATGGCATACTCTAAAGCAAAGTTGAAAAAGCAATGGGGATATGGCATCTCCTTGTGTAAAACCATTCTAAATAGGAAACATAAGAAATATAACATACAGAAGGAAAGTTTGCATCAAGTGATTGAAGAGCTTCAACAAAAATAATGGCAAAGGCTCAGAGATTGTCTAGATACAGAAAATGACAAAATTAATATTATCAAAATAAAATGTTCAGAACAAATTTCAAGAAGTTCTAGAGTGTTTTCATGCAGAGAAATTCTAATGTGAAAAACATACCAACTAAAGAAGAAGCAGAAAAATTTTGTAAAAAATTGTTTGGGAAAAACAATAAAGACATAACTGTTTTACTGCCAACACAATTATTCACAGTAAATAAGTCTGTCAAAACAGCAGCCTTATTAATACAATTAATTAAAACCAACATCAATAAAAGTAGTGTTGATGGTAAAACAAGAACTTCCTTACTGTCCAATATGACACAATGGGATGCCTGACATTAAAAGGCATTAACCTGTGAATATAAGAACAGAAGAGGATAATATTCAATTGCAATGCTAATTATATATCTTAACCAACGAAATGTTGTAAAAGATATCACTCCAAGATATACAAGAATTAAAATCCCAGATACATTACCAATGGCAAAATTCACAAAAAAAAAAATAATTAAAAAACATGCAATGGATGAAATACAATTTTCCTATATTCACAAAAAATTTTACCAGTTACATATAATGCTGACTACAGGGACCTCATTAAAGAATCAACTGACAAAAAATTAGAAGATGATTTCACAAGAAATATAAAACCCTTAATAAGAAATTAAATAACAGTAAATCAATCACATAGTAACAAAGAGTTTATGGAGGCACTGTAGGGTTGTGTTGGATTGACAACTACAGTACCACACACACACACACACACACACACACACATATATATATATATATATATATACATACATATTTATTTATTTATTTATGTCAAAAGTTGTCATACAGTCTGACAAGTGAGGTCTCGGCTTACTTGCCATTATTTCGTCGTCGGCTGTTGAATGGTGTTGACTGCGGAGTAGAAAAATGCGTTGCGATGTAGTGACGAGGCCTCCGGTCGGCCGCGGGCGATGATGAACCGCTGGTCACGCGGTTGATTGGCCGGAAATCCGCGGTGGAATTGAAGCGGCTGCGACTTGTGCTGATGGGCTGCTGCTGGATGTCCCGGATGAGCGGTAGTGTATCCGTTCCACGAGGCTACGTGGGTGGGCAGTTGGGCATCGGGTCTTCTGTCTTAATGAGTCCTCTCTTGATGTGTGTGTTTGCCGGTTACTCCTTTCCGAATTAATGAATCTCGTTCCCAAGCCAAGCCAAGCCAAAGTGTTAACTGGGGGGGGGGGGG
>Ga0131853_10016042_pt1 | contig 13685 bp, 10 predicted proteins | sample TergutLab28metaG_FD_92764 | JGI IMG/M metagenome (GOLD analysis project Ga0131853, IMG submission 92764) | Labiotermes labralis P1 segment gut microbial communities from Petit-Saut dam, French Guiana - Lab288 P1 (version 2) (version 2) | ecosystem: Host-associated > Arthropoda: Insects >... | reverse complement strand
TATTCCTGCCAATTTTTGAAAGGAAAAGAAAACCCCCCCCCCGGGGGGTAGTTTGGGGGGGGGCGCCCCCCCCCCCCCCCCCGAGCAGCAACAGACCAACGGGCGGCAACCTCGGCGGCAAAATAAATATTTTGAACGTAAAAATGTAATTTTCTAACCTCAGCAAATTTAAATTCAATTAATAATTGTGATTTTTTAAGGTCGTGATCTCTGTCACGGGCAGCCATGGCCATTACTTGCCCCGGACGTCAAAAAACCTAGCTACGCCAACGTCTACACGTCACCACTCGCGTAAACGACCTGCCAGCAGGTACTATGCATCACAAGACGCCAATAATATTCTCGACACAGGTTAAGTAATAAAACTTGTGGCTAAATTACACGAACGCCAATTGTGCATGATGTAATTGAAGGTTTACGTGTAGGCTACAGCACATTTTTGTGTGGCTACCGCAGGTATTTCTTAGGGTAAAAATGGAACCGCAGCCAAAACCGTCGCGCCGCAGATATCCCGAGTTCAATTAAACTGGAGCATTCATCTCAATAAACATGAAAAATGAGATGGGCAGGGTAAGTGGCACGTATAGGGGTGACGAGTGATGCAAAATGTGTTTTGGTAGGGAGACCTATGGGAAGGAGACCACTTGGACGACCAAGGTGTAGATTGGTGGATAATATTGTAACTGATAAAGTTCATACACCAACAAATGCACTCTTTATAAAACTTGATAAAGTTTTATGAAGAGTGCATTTGTTGGTGTATGATCTTTATTTAAAAAAAAAGGTAAAGGTAAAGTGATCCCGTTACAGGCCTGGTGTGGCCCAGAGGGTGGGTAGAGGTATGGCTCTACTCTTCCATGACCGCGGGGGGTGAGTGGTCAGCAGCACGCCCCGGCCACACTTTACCCCCTAGAAAGACCCGGTACCCATTGTACAGGAGGCTGAGTGGGTCCCAGGGCTGGTCTGGACGGGCGGAAAATCTCTTCCCCACCGGGATTCGATCCCGGACCGTGCGGCCCGTAGTCAGTCGCTATACCGACTGAGCTACCCGGCCCACTGTATGAACTTTATAGATATCAAAATGCACGGTACAACGATAAAAACTGTAACGGATATTCAAGAAACAGGATGGGGGCGTGGACTGTGTTGTTCTGAATCAGGAAAGGGACAAGTGGCAGGTTCTTTTGAACACAGTAATGAACCTTCGGGTTCTACAATATGCGAGGAAGTCTCTGCTCCATGGAGTTTGTTGGTTAGTCATGCGTCGAAATAAATTTGGGGATTTTACGACCGTTATATGTGATGTTATAGGGGATAATAAACAGCATCTTTACGGCACTCATTTTCATCCTCATAAAATGAAATCAGGACAGCTGACAATATGCGATGGCACAGATTTCTCCCGTGTTTTTAGAATCGTTCATATTACATTCGTCTCAGTATTTATTACAACAGTAAAACCAACTACTACGCACTGCAACCGTCGAACACAACATATAGTGTATCTCAGCGGTATAAAACCCAGCTACACGTGCAGCCATCCTCAGGCTGTGTGTAAAGAAGTAGATAAAACTTGACAGTCAGGCTTTAAAAAACAGGTGAATTGGTGAATGGAATAACCCACATAATACACGTCACGAATTTTAACAATTTTACTCTACAAAGCAGTCATGGTATAAAGTGACATTTATAAGTGATACTTGCATCCATATTTCGATTCAACATAACGTGAATATATTCACATTTTTAATTAGTAACTACACATTTAAATCTCGGAATTCCCTGACTATATACGCCACATATGCCAGGTCTATTTTATACCTGAACAGCGCCTTTAAGCCTGCATTATTTTAAAAAATAAATAAAGTCTTCTATATTATGCACAGCTACAATCCCAAGCTATCTTTTTTATATGCATATTCTACATAAAGGTCTTGTGCTTATGGTTTTTAGGCGCGTTCACAAAATTGCGAAAAGTGACTATTAGCTTCGTCATGTCCGTCCGTCCGTCTGTCCGTATGGAACACGGCTCCCACTGGACGGATTTTCACAAAATTTAATATTTAAATATTTTTCGAAAACCCGTCCAGAAAATTCAAGTTCCATTAAAATCTGACAATAATAGCGGGTACTTTACATGAAGAACAATATACATTTTTTATCATATCTCGCTCATTTCTTCTTAGAATGAGAAATGTTTCAGAAAGAAGTTGTAGAGGAAATCAAAACACACATTTTTCACTCAATAACTTTTTTCCGAAAATCGTACCGTTTGTGAGATAATGTGGAAAAAATACTGTACAGCAAGGCAGGCCACAGAAAACAATTTGGCGCATGCGCATTGAATGCTGGACAACTAAGGCCACACACGCTCACGTTACGTCACACTTATCGCTTTTCCACAGCAACAATGGTTGCAAGAACGCGCCTTAATGTTACGTAGTACGTACATTGCCTGTCTTGTTAATATCTGATTGTTACATTTGATCAGTATCTAGATGAAGACTAAGATCGCAGCCTTGAGTGAATTAATTCCAGCTGCAAATTTTTATCTTTTTGATTTCCTATACACAGATTTAGGATGGCTTATTGAAAGCTGAAACGTGCACACGTAGCTGGGTTTAGACTATCTAAACACAAGTTTCGTTCTATGGATATTCTGTGTTATGATTTTAATGTTTACAACACAAGGTACCTCGCCTTGCGACCAACACTGGAGGCAATGAATCGAAAAATATGTCACTAGTTCAATAGAACAGTAGACCCGTCTATACATCGATCCATTTTCACTCGTGTATTAATAATCCATACGGCGTATGAACCCAGATTAGTTCAATTATGTGCCTTTAACATTATTTTCACTTACCAATATTACGGCATATCGACACAATGCGGTCAGGTAGCTAATCATGTCTACTCTGAAAATGACAGATGGAGGGCCTATCTGATGCGACGGTTTAGGTATACACAAATACATCATGACTTTTATATGTCATCTGTTTACATGTTTGATGAATGGCACTTTGCAGGGACTTCGCTGTGATTGCTTACAGATAGCTAAAATAAGCCTTTTCACACAGATATATATGTCATATCACTTTTTTTGGTGAGGGGTTAGTTCAGGCAAACTAAATGTGACGAGTTCGAATATTTAGTAAAAACGGTAACAATTCAAAATCGAAAAAATCAAATATGCATGCATGATAGTAACAAATTCATGCAAGATGAAGTTAAAATGAGCTTAAATTCAGAGAAGGCTTGCTGTCACTTCAGTAAGAATATTCTGTCTTTAGGTTCATCTCAAAACGTTCATATTAATGCACAATTTATGTAAAATTACCTATAGTTCTGTATGTCCGTAAAAGTCAGTGTTTCACATTAGCGGAAGAGTGCAGACTGAGGGATGTCTGAGAAAACGCTACTGACGTGGTTATCTGCACTAAGGGGCCGGAGGTGACATAAGGCCAGTCGAAACTGCGTAAATGAGGACTGGCATAAGCTGAACTCTTCAACAGACATTACACTAGAGATGGACGGGAAACGTGGCACGCAAGGGACGGACGAGGAATTAGTACAACACTCTGGTCTGAAAACCAAAAAGAAAGGCCTCAGCATGGATGGGAGTACATATTAAAAAGAAAGAGGGTGGAAGAATGTGGAGAGGATTCGTGCATCTCAGGAAACAGAGCACTGGCGGTCTCTTGCCGACAGCACAATACACATACATACACACATATACACTTCATTGATCCAACATTTGTTCACAGACGGGTGAACATGAAACATGTCAGAAAATGTACGGTGCTCAAAACAAACTAGTCAGAAAACATATTAAGCAAAAGTATATACAAAATATATGTTGGAGACAATAAAGTAAATACAGGGTCTAGCATTACAGATAGAAGAATAAAGGAGTTTAAAAAATAGTCAATATAAAACAACTACAGGAGCTAATGAAGAGATAAAAGAGAACTCTTCTAAAAATAAACAATCGGTAATCATTTGACAAAAATTCTTCTTTAGAACAGAAAGCATGTGTAAGAAGGTATTTCCTTAATGTACACTTGAAGACTAACAGGTTTGCTGACAGCTCGCAAGCTGTCAGCAAACCTGCATGACATATACCATTGCTGTGTGTACAGTGAAAAACTACTGATGATGGACAGAGGAACTGTCCGAAACACGTAGTTTTATTCCAAAAATAAATTTGGGAAATTAGTGCATCTGTTTGGTTTTATTATAAGAATCTTAAAAGCAGAGTAGGTTGTACCTCTCTGTACAGCAGAAAGTCTAACTGAAGGTACTGAAAGTAATTCTCATACCTTGTATTAATCTCGCGAACAGAGTAATTAGTTTGAAAGTAATGCATGTTATCAATAAAGACTTGGGTTCCACAGAAGAGAGGCATTATATTAGTTGAGCCAGTTCTTGAATAAAATTAGAATTCTTATAAAACGGTACTTGGAATTTCAAATTCAGCGAGGCCCAACTCCACGATTTTCAATTCGTTGTTAAAACAGTAGACATATACAATTCACAAAATGCATTAACCTTTAGGCACCATGCATCCTATATATAGGACAGTCGTACTGCTACTCTCCAGAGAAGGCTTTTTATATATTTAGTCAACAAATAAAATTAATTATTTATTTTAGATTTGCTGGCACAATCTCCGTTTATTCCTCCACAAAATGTCACGTATTTCATAATGTTACCTTTTTTGGTTCATAAAATATTCACATTTTACATAAATGGTGTGCTACAATTTAAATGACCAGCTCCAGGGTCAAAGGGTTAAATAAGTTCCCACAATTTAAATACTATGTATTACAACATTACGACCCTGAAACAACTTTAAAAATGTATGTCGCCCTTGCTAAGGACTCTGCTCTATGGAATTTCTTAATTTAAGATAAACAACAAAAAACAAGAGCAAAAACTGTGCACTTAACAAGAGCGTTTAGCTTGAGATGATAATCACGTAACTGAATAATTAAGACTTTGATTAATTGTCTCGCCGCAATTAACAGTAACCTTTAAACGACCGGGTTGGTATTTAAATTCTACTGCAAGGTTTATGCAGACTGTTTTGAACAGCAAGAGAAAAAAATTATGAAGTAAACGCCATTTTATGGAAAATGAAAGAGAATATGGACCACTTCTTAAAAATGCGGTAAATTTCTTTGCTGCCTGAACATATAAAATTAATTTACAGGCATGCCTTTGTACTTGAGTTTACTTACACACGCGAACACAGGTCGTTTAATGGTCAAATTCACGTGCATCTGGTCACTACTAGTTTAACATTAATTTATACTGGTAAGAAGTACAAACCATACACTGAATAAAAAAATCAATAACAATTTAATATGGGAAACTAAATATTGCTATAACTTATCTGATGTACGTTTCAAACTGGTGCTCTAATACAGCAGTACATTAAAGCATAACACAATCTTATTTCAATTTGTCCTAAATACAATACTTTCTTGACTTGGAAGTACTGCTGTGTTTATAAAGACGACTGGTGTCTGTTCAGTGCCCTACAACTTCGGAAATGTACATACAGGATTACACTCAAATAAATCTAACATCATAAAACTTATGAAAAATATGCAATGGACATAAAATGTGTACTTCATACAACGTTCGCGCGAAAAATTTCCTACTTCCATAAACGCTTAGCGAGTTACACTCCCTAGACGCGTGCAAAACAGCGTGTACGTCCTCACGTAACGTTGCCCCTAAAACTGTCCAATATAAATCAAAATTTAAATTGGTCCACAATTCTTCCAAAATCCTGCAATGTGAAATTTCACCAAAATCCGTTCAGAGGTTCTCGAATTATTATGCACCAAAAAAAAAGGGATAAACGGAAGTATTTTAACAGGCGCTTTAAAAGGAATGATCGTACCTATAAACGCGCCCTTAGAATTCAGACGATAATGTATTTTCATCTTCACATTATGTGTCATTACTTTCCATTTAATGAAATCGCTACAAAATAATTCGCATCCTATGTACCTGGAGAGTCAAGTCTTCTATCCTGCCACTTTGAGATTAATGGGTGGAAACCATTAATTCACTTTGCAGATGTTTGTAGTTTTTTTTTTTTTTGTCGAAGCTCAACTACATTTTAAATGGCTGCTCCAAAATACACGTATTTACAAAACGTTACAATATGTAAATAAAAGGGAAAACGTCTTGAGGAAAGTACAGTTTATAAGATTTCTTAGACGATGGTTTCAGAAATGTTTACATAAAACCAGCAACACAAGACCACTTATGTATATATATATATATATATATATATATATATATATATATACACACACACACACACACACATAAAATATAACATGCCCCAACTCTATAAAAAAAAATTAAGCATTCGGGAGCCAAAAAAATGCAATACACGATTCGTCTATGGAAACAAAATAATAAGTAACAGAAAATCTCGATTCCTATGATCATATTTTTGTATATTTCCTCATTTCATGACGAATAAACCCAACAGGCCACAAACTACGTCAAACCAATATCTACTTATTTTACAACGCACATACACACGAAGTTATGTGCAATTTAGACTAACTCGCTGCACTCAAGAGCATACAGTATTGCCTACCTTGTCGTGAAGAAAATAATGGTTTGACAGAGGTGAACTAAAGTTGGCGACGCTTCGGTGTGCTGAACCAGTCAAGCCCACGGACGCGACTAGACTAGACTAACCCGCTGTACAGGACTGTAACGCGACCCATATCGAGGGGCTGGATACAGCTAGCGGTGCACCCACCCCACATCTACCAGCACTTCCCTCCCTATAGCAACACACCTCCCGTAACAAAATCGAGCTTGACCGCTGCTTTACTCGGGCAGTTTCCGGTTTTCATCGTAAATGTATAAACCCCTATATACATTAGCATGTCCCATAAATAGAAATTCAAATTACTGCTGTACTTGGTTCATTTATCCTTCCAACTGCAGCAGTCCGCTATTCTCTTACCCTGTTTTCAAATATAAACAACAATCATGGACTTCAAATTTACCGGAAACATAGGCGACAGAAGAATCTTGCATATACACGAATTCTGGACCGTGAGGATATTTAAACGGATCGTGTATCCAATTACACAAATATTACATTTCACAAAGGAATGGCGGTACGGGCATATGAAACGTAGCTACCCCCTCTTTGTGTGTACAGTGTGTGTGTGTGTGTGTGTGTGTGTGTGTATATAGTGTGTGTGTGTACAGTGTGTGTGTGTGTGTGTGTGTGTGTGTGTGTATAGTGTATGTGTGTGTGTACAAGGCGTTTCATAATGTACTCCGGAATTACAAAAATGTATTACAGGAAAACCGTAGGACACGTATTTACGAAACCTGTACAGATAGAAGGAACAACTCAAAAATTTTTTTCCCAGTAAGTTGTTTTTCGTCGTAATTCACATTTCTGCCGCTAGGCTATGCGAGTCTGTGTAGTGTATGTAGTGAGAAAACAGTGTTACCAGGACGTTGGAGAGGGCGTGCGTCTGGAAATGACCAAACACTGATGCTATGGCCTCCGAGGTCCCCTGACAATACGCCCTGCGATTTTTTTCTTTGGGGATACGTCAAAGACCGGGTATGCGTCCCACCATTGCCACGTGACCTCGCTGACCTAAACAAAGGCAAGGATCATTGCAGCAGTGAAGAATATCGATGCACCCATATTGACGCGTGTGTGGCAAGAACTTGAATATCGTATCGATATGTGCCGTGTCACACGTGATGCACACATCGAATATCATCTTTGATTTTCTTGTAATCACGGAGAACATTATGAAACGCACTGCATATATATACAGGGCGTTTCAGCGTTTCATATATATATGAAACGCGGCCTTAGTTGCTCGAATATTGGGACAGGTATCAATTATATCTTTAATTTTCTAACTAAATTAACACACATGTTTTTGTTTTTGAAGCGACGGCCCCGCAGTGGGCCATGGCCCCTTCATTCACAAGGTTTCTAGATCACACACAAGGACGCACCACAGTCAGTAGGACTCCTGTGGACGAATGATCAGCTCGTCGGAGAAACCTCTACCTGACAACACACAATACTCACAACAGACAGGCATCCATGCCCACGGTGGGATTCGAACCCACGATATCAGCAGGCGAGCGGCCTCAGATCCACGCCTTTGACCGCGCGGCCACTGGAACCGGCAAATGCACACATACAATTGAATATTTGTACTATGCGTGATTCCAGGCTTCCGCGGCGAACTAGCTGAGAACTGCGCTCTTCTGGGTCATTACGCAGCGAGTAGTAGTAATTTTCTTACCATCGCTCGCTGCTTAATAACCCAGAAAAGCGCAGTTCTCGAACATTTGTATTGTTTACTAAATATCTCCTACATGTTTCGGCGCTCACTGCGCCATCCTCAGGGAGAACTCTTTATAACTTCTCAAAACCTTCGCTAAGGTTTTGAGAAGTTATAAAGAGTTCTCCCTGAGGATGTCGCAGTGAGCCCCGAAACGTGTAGGAGGTATTTAGTGAACAGTACAAATGTTCAATTGTATATATGCATTTAGTTCTAAAATTAAATATATAATTGCTATACGAAAATGCACGGAATGGAAAGCTTCACGATAATTGGGGCAGGCAGTTCGAAACCCCTTCATGGCATACATGCATGTCGGCGTTTTTCTACTTCCGAAAAATTTAAAATTGTTGTAATAATAATAATAATTTCGAGCATTTAAACAAAGAAATCAGAATGCGGCGTGAAAGAAATGAAAAGGAGAGGGAGGAAGGAAGGAAGGAAGAAAAAACGGAAGAAAGAATACATGTGTTCGCTCGGTAGAACACGAATCCTTTAGTCCTCCGTTTATCGGGCGTCGTAACAAGGGCCTAAACGCCTAGAGAATGAAAGGCGACCGCTTCAGTCCGTCCCGCCCTTTTCCGGTTTCAATTATAGAAGCTTTATAATGAAAGCCGTATGTTGTCGCGGTCATTCCCCGTGGCATCGCACTACTTCTGTTCAACTTGGTGAGTGCGAATGAACTTCTTTCTTATGTTATTACGGACTCATCCAACCCGAGACTGGTGCACAAAAAAGTTTCAGAATTTGATTAAATTAGCAGACCACCTTATATCTAACTTTCCAAAACCATAAAACAAAAACCTGTAAGTACAGTTGTACGTAAACCTCTTCGAGAACAGGGTGCTGAAAAGGATATTTGGGCCTAAGGAGGAGGAGACTGAAGAAAATAACGTAAGCAGCTGCATAATTTGCATACCTATCAGAAGTTCATATAAAGAAGGATGAGACAGGTGGGGCATGTGGTACGTCTGGGGGAGAAGAAAAATGGATACAGGTTTTTAGTGGGAAAAACTGACGGGAAGAAAACACTCGAAGAAGCATGCGTAGATGGAAGGATAAATCGAAGGGTCTTAGAAAGGGAGCGCGGGTGTGCAATGGATTAATCTGCCTCAAGAAAGGGACGAGTGGCTGGTTCTGGTGAACACGTAAATAAACCTCCGGGTTCCATAGAATGCGGCGAATTTCTTGACCAGTTGAGGACTCAAGGACTCTTCACCATGTAATTAGTAACTTAGTTAGTCAAGGACTCTCCCCCGTGTAATTAGTTCGTCAAAGACTCTTCTCCACGTAATTGGTCGGTCGGTCAGTCGGTAGGTCGGTCGGTCGGTCGGTCGGTCGGTCGGTCGGTCGGTCGGTCGGTTGGTTGGTTGGTTGGTTGGTTGGTTGGTTGGTTGGTTGGTCGGTCGGTCGGTCGGTCACTCAGTCAGTCAGTCAGTTGGTCGGTCAGTCGGTCGGTTGGTTGGTTGGTTGGTTGGTTGATTGGTCGGTTGGTTAATTATGAAAACGTAATCCTGTATCAAGCATGTACACAAAAGGAGCGGATAATGACAAGCTTTGGCACTAAATGTAATGGTCACACTATGACGCATAGCTTCTACAGAATACCACAACATAAATGCTCACTACCATAATACATGACATTTCGCACACTGAAGCGATCACCTTCACGTTGCGAATGCTTAATTTCGTCGTTCCAGAGTTACGGTGGGACCGCTGAGACGCAGGGCAATGCTGGGCTTCATGTTCGAGAACAATATTCAAAATTCCTCTGCAAGGGATCCCCTGCCGTCAAGACGACATAACTTCAATAAGTGAGTTTTCATTTATGTCACTAAAATTAAAAAGAAAAATCACAGATAATTTAGAAATACGAAGTTATGGTTTCTCATCTGCGCAACTACTCATTCTGAAATTACAAACGGCGTTCTAAGTGCAAAACGTGCTTGCATATTTCGACTTTATGTAGTGTTCAAGGCCCTCTACTTTGTACGGGAAAATAAGCATCATTTCAGGCTTCCGCCGCGGTGTCAATGAGATCTTTCGTTCCTCTGAGATTTGTGCAGCGTAGACTGGTAGTTAGTCCCATCTTTAAGGGTCAAGCAGTTAAGTACTGGTTGACCCTTGAATATGGGACCGATAGGTTGTCCGAAACGTCGGCAACTACCAATCTACGCTGCGTAAAATCCCAGAAGAGCGAAGCTCTAACAATATAACTATCAAAACATTTGTTTCTAAAACGATATATTCAAATTAACCTCGGATCCCCGGTGATACACAGATTAGTACTGATAAAATTGTACTGTTTTAAAATAAAACCATGCTAAATTAATCTTCACATCTCTCTACACACGCAATGTAAAAAATACGTGTGACGTCTAAAATCGTTGGCGTTTTTATTCAAAGTATTTGGCAATTCTGGGTGTAGGTAAGCAGGCGCATATTTGTAGTTGTGAGATGCAACGTCTGTTACTGTGTCGCTAGCAGTTTCACTTGCAAGTTATGAAGAACGGACATATACGGTATGCACTGTTACAATACACAAGTGTGCGCTGAAACACGTAACACACTATACAGCATGGCACAAAAGTCACTTGATACTAAAGGCAACATGTTAAACATATAGTGTGAAGTGATTTTTGTGCCACTCTGTATACCGAATATCTTTAACAACTGCACAATAAATAGCAACATAAACGAAAGCCCATATTTGTATTATTTTATAAATTATATACGCGACGGAATCCGTCGATGGAGAGTCACAGATACATATTTTAAAATATATTCTGAGTTTGACGTTCAAGTGACCGTGCATCGTGATAAATTCTTATAATAAAACCAACTAGACGCACTAATTTCTCAAACTAATTTTTGGAATAAAACTGTACATGTTTCGGACAGTTCCTCTGTCCATCATCAGGAGTTTTTCACTGTACACACAGCAATGTTACATGTCATGCAGGTTTGCTGATAGTTTGCGAGCTGTCAGCAAACCTGTATGACATATACCATTGCTGTGTGTACAGTGAAAAACTTCTGATGATGGACAGAGGAACTGTACGAAACATGTAGTTTTATTCCAAAAATAAATTTGTGAAATTAGTACATCTAGTTGGTTTTATTATACGAAAGAACATTCTGAGTTATGATGAATAATTTTGCAATATGTTTATATAAGCTTGCTGCAGTTAAAGTCTGTTAGATGGACTTTATTCAGCAAATCAGGGTGCGCTTTACTCGTATAGCGAAAAATCTAGCCGACCGAAAGCTACAATTTACACAAATACTACAGACGTGAAAACTGATTAATCTAGGTATCCTGATTGAATCAGGCCCTTAAAACCCAGTGGTTACTGCATACAGAGTGGGCCAAAAGTAGGTATACAGTATATAGTATAGCATCCAACCTCTGTATACCTACTTTTGGCCCACTCTGTATGTCACTAGGTTTGACTTTCCAAAATTCCACGACTCTCTTCACAGTGCATGTACGTATTTTGTAACAGTCTCAGAACAAACAGCAGTTATTTCACTATGCTGCACTAACTGGTGGGGTTGTTATAACCGAAACGCAGTGTTTCCTGCGCGGTACGAACTGAGTCTTTAAATATAATTCAAATTAACGTTGGTTTTTAAATGGCTTAACAATGTCTTCACAACCGCACCTGTTATATAATGTCGAATGGCTCGATGAATACATGTGACGACTTGCAAAGAATGTAAAGCTGTGGCAGGCTATTTTAGCGTCCTACCCCAGCATGCATCTTGGGGGCAGGCAGAAACCCCAGACAATCTGCCACAATTGCCCCTCTCAGAGACGAAAGAGAGTCGCGACATTTTGAGTAACAAAGCGTATTAGCCACGAAAAATGTTGTGCCGCTGACGTAGGACAGACTTCTTGAACTACATGACCCTGAGGAAGAGGGCACAAAGATCCTTCAGAACGTCGGTCAACTATTTGCCCGACACAGCATAACACCACTAAGAACTTCACTCTTCAACAACACCGCTGTTAGAACCTCAGATCTTACAGATTTCATATAATGCAGATCCAAAACAAATTCCAACAAAGCGAAGCCAAACCGAATACAATGATAGCAGAACGTTCACTTACGGAAAATGAAGCAGAAGAGGTCCCAGACCTTCTCTGCGGAATACAAGAATGAACGAATGCCTGCATTCAGAATATAGTCAGCATAACTGAAGTACGGTGTGGTAAAACGGAAACAAAAAAATCTCAACACTGCACACCTGTTCGACTAGGAGTCAATTACCGAGCTGCAGCAAAATTACATCTTGTCAGGACTCTGAGCACCGTTTCCTTGGTGACGACACGGCATAATACGATGAAGAACACATCAACAGAAATGGCTTCTATCTTAATTAGCCAACTTTAATTACCAATTAAGACGGCATTGGAACAAACGAGCTCCCAACTTCGGCAATTTAACAACTTTCTGCATTCACAAAAGTAGAGTGTACAATTTACGCAGAAGGTCAGACAATGGATGCACAGCACACCAACTCTGATGTGTTCATGGGGTTATTGTTTCTCTAGACCACGGATTATTGAATGCGCTGCGGCCAACATTTACTTTCATGACTAATAGGTCTGTTGTTTAAAACTTTTCTCCGGCCTTGACGAGACTTCTCACTCCATCTCCTGTAAATTGACTGAATATTTTTACGCGTGTTATGACGATGGATGCACCCTTTACATTCGAACGTGTGTAGGCGCATGGGCTGTGACATGTGTGGTGTTCTGCCCTTCGCCGCTTACCTATGAACGAAGGTAGAACATCGAGTGAGCATGTTCCCACTCAGTAAGCAGCTGTAAACGGAGATCATCTCTCATCACTCATTCACGACAGAAACGAATGCACACCTGACGCATAAAAACATAGTCCTGCATGTGCCGGCGTCACATACTGCATCTTCTGGAAGCTTTACGCCAAAATTCAAATCTCACTTAAATATAATAAGTACAAAAAGCAGTACGTATTATATTACAGTATACATGCAGCTAGTGTCAACATTTAGGTTACTTGGTGTGTGATCAAGATGGTCTACGCAATATTTTAATGTATTAAATTTATAAAAAAAAAATCTACAAAATTTTAATCACAAAGTAACCTAAATGTAGAATATTTGGACCTAGGAGGGACGAGGTAACGGGGGAATGGAGGAGATTGAATAACGAGGAGCTAAATGATCTGTACTCCTCACCCAATATTGTGCGGGTGATAAAATCGAGAAGAATGAGATGGGCTGGGCATGTGGCGCGTATGGGTGAGGAAAGGGGGGTGTATAGGGTCT
>Ga0131853_10016041_pt1 | contig 13685 bp, 11 predicted proteins | sample TergutLab28metaG_FD_92764 | JGI IMG/M metagenome (GOLD analysis project Ga0131853, IMG submission 92764) | Labiotermes labralis P1 segment gut microbial communities from Petit-Saut dam, French Guiana - Lab288 P1 (version 2) (version 2) | ecosystem: Host-associated > Arthropoda: Insects >... | reverse complement strand
GACTACATTGTCAGAAACTTCTTCTGTGACACTGACTGTACAGAATGCATCAGCTAGTGCAATTATCACACAGTAGAATTCCCACAATCAGGCACCCACAGAACTAGAAAGGTGCCAGATTATTAAACATTGTGGATTATGAAACAGTTTCTATAGTGACCAAAATACATGCAGGTAAATTTTTGTTATTACTCCTAAACTTGGGCTGCACAATTAATCAGAGGAGCATTCCATTTGGTTATGTTCTTCAGCTGCTGGTTCTAGGGTGTAAGGGTGCCTCTCTATTTTTTCTGGAGTCTCTTTATTTTCTATCATGAATGCTGTAAGAACTGCAAGACTGTTGGTTACAAGACACAACAAGAGAAGAGCTACCAAACATCCACTCTCTCCCCATCATGGCCTGTCTTTCAAACATAAATCTGCCATCCAGTTTTTTAAATTTGTAGAAATGTCCATGTTTTTGACTAAATGTTATTCCTTAAAGTTTCTGCCCATTTTAATTGTACTAAAGAATTTTAAAAAGTGACTATATTTTAGAGACACGCATAATTATGACATTATATTGCCACTGAATCAGAAAAAAAACTTCAATTCAGAAACTGGCATTCAAAACGTCTTGGAATGCTTCAGCTTGTAAATTCTGAACAATGTGACTCTGTGAAAAAGTGCTAAATATGCATATCGTTCAGATATATTAAAAGGATCATAATAATTCAGTAAATCGAAATGTTAGTTTGTCTTATATGTAGTTCTCCCTGTAGGCTTTACATAAAAAAAAATTCACACAACAAAAAAATTTGTGCATCATACATACAATCGAACACAACTATATTTCACCCAGTAGTACAGTGGGTATACGACTACATTGGGTGCAACTATGTGTTTCGGCCCTATATGTTGGCCATCTACAGGTTGTAATTTAACTTACAGAGCAGCTATACAAGATATGTGGGGTGTTTTGGGGGTATTGGGGTGGGGGAACGAGATCTCGTTTCAGTAGTGGGTAGCATGACCTAGGGCTGTTATGAGTAAATTATCATTAGTTGTCTATGTACATATGTTAAATTAGGCTAATATTCCTATGCTGAGAATATGTTATAAATAGTATCATTAGTAACAATGGTGTCAATATACTTAAAACTATCATGCTAATATTACCAATATAGTTCATAAAACTCCATCAATTATATCATATTGTCTATTAAAGTGTCAGTCAATATTTTCATGTGTTATTTTACATCAAATTTGTTCATAAAAGCTAAGCAAATGTCTTTAAAAGCGTTGTAGATCCCATTGGTGTAAAAGTGTGTTACAACATAGCAGTGTTGTTACTGGGTATGCAGTTTTAACTGAGGTGAGGTTTATTTGGTGGTGGCCCGTGTAGTTCGGTGGAACCGCCATGTGGGTGGGTGCAAATCCAGCTTGTCTTCTATACTCTTAGTGCCTTTTTAGGTGGGGGTGTCTGCGGTCTACGGAGGTGTAGATCCGCTACCTGTGAATATATGGGAGAGGACAAAATAATGGAGTGCTTATAGATTGCAGTTTCACAAGCTTTTTTTTTCTGAAATAGGTACACAAATTTTTTCACTCAATTAATAGAGCTGTAGGTCGTCCTATCCAGGCCGGTAGTCTTTGTGTAAGTTTCTGCCGTTATCACTGTCACAATCACAATAAATGGTAGTGTATTTTTAAGAGTACACTGTATCGTGTTGTACCTGTGTGGTTATTTTTTTGTATAGAAAGGGTTCGTGATTTAAACACAGTTTTGCTTTACAAACCAACGATTTTACTTTACCTTCACTCAGGAGAGTCGCACATGTAGAAAAGTAAAAATATCACAGCTATCATAGGGTGTGCGTGGTATTCGGGTGTGTGTGGTTACCCAACTTCTGGCCAGTGAACGAGAGGTCTACAGAAAATTAGCAGCGGACCACATATACACATCACAACGGCAAAACCCTACCCACAGGACACACCCAGAAGCCAAACTGATAAGGTCAATTCAAACAAACTTAAGGACAACAAGGCCATCATAACACGTGCAGATAAGGGTAATTCTATAGTTATATTTCCCACACATCAATATGAGACCAAGATACAGAATTTCATACTCAACAACAATTTCCACACAGCCACCACAGATCCAACCAATACATTCCAGACCCAAATCAGAAACACAATAAAAGAAAACACAACTCTAATTCCAAAGGACTGGAGATGGCAATACATCAACATGAACCCTTCCGCCCCCTCCTAATTAAGATACACTATAGATAGCTATAAAATCTTATTTAATGTGTAACTTAACTTATTATTACTATTAATTACCTTCTTGTCTGTCTTACTTGTATTTTACTTATTAATTGTATTATGACAAATGCACTGCACACTTTTATGTATTATTCTGACTGTTTCCATATCTGTAAAGATCTAATGAAAGGTGAATAAATATGATATGATATAAAACTGACCAGCCGATCCGACCAGTCGTGAATTGGCGAAACGCCCCGGCATAAAAACTATCCATTGGCGTACCGAGGGGGGGGGGGTTCAAACCCCCCGAAATTCCGAACGCCCTCCAAAATTGTGCCAAACTCAACCCGATTGTGAAAACTGTTAAAAATTGCTGAATTTAGGACGCCAGCACCCCAAGATGTTCGGAAAAAAGGCAGTAAAATTCTAAAACTACCTAGGTTCGCAATTGTTTTACATTACCGATGACAAATAAATTGGTTGACATCATAAATAGTCTTAAAGTACCAAAAATTAAGAAAATTTTACTATATGAAATGAAATTTATTGTACCAAATTACAGCTGCCTCCAGAACCCCTAACTAGGGGGCTACCACCCCCAGATCCCCGTTCTCGCTGTCCTCAACTGAATTTGTTGAACCCCTCCGAACAAAATCCTTGGGTACGCCACTGAAACTATCCAGAATGTTCACTGACAAGATTAACCACATCGCGCCACTCCCCGATGCCTTCAACATAAAAAACACCCTGGACCTGATACAGAACTTTAATGACATCCCACTGCTACCGCACTACTCCCTTGCCTCATTAGACATTACAAACCTATACTCCAACATGCCGGTGAACGAGACAAGGACAATCTTGACTGACATGTTGAAACACGAATTAGTAACCACGCAAACACAACAGGAAATCCTCAAATGGTACGACGTCATTGTACAACAAAACTATTTTGCACACAACAAGGACAATACGACGGCCTGGCAATGGGCGCCTCATCTTCAGGACTAATCGCCGTAACTTTCTTACAACACATAGAACACATACACGTAGGAAACCTGACCCACAAACACAGAATTATAAACTATTGCCGATGTGTGGACGACATTTTGCTAATATTCGACTCCAATCACACCAACATACAGATGATACTTGATGATTTTAATTCCCTACATCCAAACTACAATTCACAGCAGAAGCAGAAAGAGATCACACTCTGCGCTATCTTGATATCTCCATACACAGAACCCCCACAAACGTTCAAACCGCAATATACAGGAAGCCCACATACACGGACATTATCATCCTCCACACCTCCAACCACCCCACACACCACAAATACGCAGCAGTCAGGTTCCTATTCAACAGACTAGACTCCTACAACAAGAACAATACCAACACGAGCTAAACATCATCCACAACATTCTACAGAACAACGCCTTTCCAATCAAGCATCACAAACCCCCTACCCATAACCCACTAAGACCAAGAGCGCCCCGAACAACCAAGCAAAAATGGACCAGCTTCACCTACTTAGGCAAGGAAACTTCCTACATTACCAATCTATTCAGAACGACAAAACTCAAAATAGCATTCCGCACCACAAACACTATTGGAAATCTACTCTCCCACAAAATCCCCAACCCCGATAAATTTTCACTATCGGGAGTGTACAGATTAACCTATCCCGACTGCAATAAGACATACGTCGGACAGACTCATAGATACTTCGCAACGTGATACAAGGAGCACGAGACAGCCTTCCGAAACAACAGCCACACATCCAGTTTCGCGAAACACCTTAATGAAGACGCTCACTTTTTCGGTTCCATGAACAGTATCATGCAAGTATTGCACTGCCATAAAAAAGGAGCACACATGAACACAATTGAAAGGTTTCACATCCATAGAGAGTTTGCCGCAAACAACAATTTCAACGACAACCAGACCGTATTTCCTAACGCAATCTTTGACACCCTTACAAAGACAACCCGCTAATAACCCCCCCCACCCCCGCTCCTTTCCATAACAAGAGACAGACCCGAACACTCAAACACAGGGAACCACCACGACACAAAATAAAAATCCAGGCCTCACTATAGAAACCACACACACCCAAAAACCACGCATACCCTAAGATGCGCGGCTCCCCTGAGTGAAGGTGCAAACGGCGAATCCACCGAACTACGCGGACCACCACCAAAAAAGCACCACCTCAGCTAAAACTGCACACCCAGTGACAACACTGCTCTGTTGTAACATACCTTTACAGCAATGGAATCTACAGCGCTTTTAAAGGCAACTTTTGCTAGCTTTTACGAACAAATTGGATGTAAAATAACACATGAAAATATTGACTGACACTTTGCTTGACACCATAATATTATTGCTGGAGTTTTATGGACTATATTGGTAACATTATAGCATGCTAGTTTTAAGTATATTGACACCATTGTTACTAACGATACTATTTATAACATATTCTCAGCATAGGAATATTAGCCTACTTCAGTATATGTACATAGACTAATAATGATAATTTACTCATAACAACCTTAGGTCATGCTACCCACTACTGAAATAACGAGATCTCGTTCCCCCCCACCCCCCCCCCCCCCGAATACCCTAAAAATTCCACACATATCTTGTACAGCTGCTGTGTAAGTTAAATTACAACCCGAAGATGGCCAACATATAGGGCTGAAACATGTAGTTACACCCAATGTAGTCGTATACACACTGTACTACTGGGTGAAATATAGCTGTGTTCGACTGTGTGTATAATACACAAAGTTTTTTGTTATTGAACACAACGAGGATGACGCACCTCAAAATTATTCACACAGAATGAAAAATCCATTTATATCATCTCACGTTTTTCAACTTGCGTTTCGTTTTGGTTTGGAATAAAAAATAAAAAAAACTGGCAGATATGTGATTAAAAAAAGAGCCTAGTAAGTGTCTGAACCAAACCCACCTGCCATACTGCACAGCGAGGAGACCCTCACAGTGTTCTGCACTGTAATCCTGTATTCAATACACACATATAACAAAAGGGAAAACCGAGAGACACCCCAATTTCAAGGCTCAAGCAGAGCTCACAATGTTAGAAACCCAAGTAACTGCCTTTCACTTACTACTAAGTCAGCTATGTTTGAACTTCATAACAAATTTAGCAAACCACTGGTTGAAATCCATACGTATATTTTCATGCATTAAAAATGGACACAATCCTACCTTCAGTTGTGGATAAATACGAGAAACAAACACGTGTCTTATGTTATGTACGTAGGACAAGAGAAATATCCATATCTTATAGATGAAGGTCCCTCTTCGACTATGAGTGCACTAGCACACGTGGGGCAAAAAACCTATATGGCCACACAAACTAGACTTTATCAATGACTACACATTACATGCACAGATTAATACCTATTACATTCTTCCACGCAAGTAACTGCCTGTCGCAGAAACCATGGATGAGAAGTGACGACCATGGATTCGAAATAATCCAGACATGAATCATCTATAAGTCCAGCTACGTTACTCAACGTTAATCCGTGGAATCATTGTTTCCGATATTCACGTTGCAGGTTATGTTATTAAACGGCGATTTCCATGGGCGATTGGGGAAAAACGAACATTCGATTTCGGAAGTAAAATCGGTAACGAAGTCGGCTACTATTAAATTCCCCTGCCATGTTATGCTGTGGCGGTGGGCCTACGTTCTAAGGAGGGTCCCGCGTGCATCGTCGGTGTACGAATTATTTAGTAATTAGGGAGGTACATGTAGGGACAACGACATGTCATTCCATCTCCTATTCATTCCCGTTTCAACTCACAGCTCTCCTTCCTCTGTCCGTACCCCAATCACCACGTACCTACCTAGTCAACGGTAGCTTAACCACTACAACAAACACTCTCTTACTCCCTCCTTCTCCCTACTTCCACGAACAAAGAAAAAGGCCCCCTGCAATTGGAACTACCTTCAGGAAGCCACGCCTACCATTCAACCAACCAGCCAATGGCAGAGCAGGCTGGACAGCAGGCGACCGGTATAAAAAGAGTCCATTCGGACGAACGAGATTCCCCCAGAGGACCGCTGTGCGCGACATCTGGAGATGAACCTGGGTAGGGGTACGCCTGAGAGCATCGTCAGAGAGGAGCTGAAATACCTGAATATCCGTGTTCAGGGAGTCACGCAGCTGCAATTCGGCCGTCGCGTTCCGGACCCCGCCAAGGACCGCCGTACCACCCCACACTTCATTGTGTCCGTGGCGCGAGGGCCTGAGGTATCAAAAGTGCCATCGCTATCCGAACTCTGCGGCTTGCCAGTGTCGGTGGAGTCGTATATGGCTCCAAAAGGCCCGCTGCAAAGCAAGCGCTGCCAGCGCTTCGGCCACACGCAGCGCAACTGCTTATATACACTCCGGTGCGTCGCTTGTGGGGGCTCCCAACTCTACGAACTACCGTGGCTGTGTGAAGTGGAAGGAAGCGAAGGCGGCTCTTGAAAAGCAAGCGCCCCAACACAGCCGACAGAGCGTCGCCACAGGCCAACTTGCCGCTCCAAAAGCTCAGCGGGTTTGTCCCTCTGCCGAGCAGATGGATTTGGGCAAGGGGTGGAATCACGTCGTCCGAGGGGAGTGTCATAAAAGCTAACACGAAACCACCTACCGACCCCACCCTAAACCCCCTCCTCAGTCAGTCACGGAGGCACCCGAGAAGCCTATAGTGACCGCCACCAGGGAGACGGCCAAGCCTAAAAAACCTGAGCTCAAAGCCACAGCAGCTTCTAAACGGGCTTCTGGGAAGTCTAAGAAGAAAGCAGCCGCTAGTGTCAAAACCGCAGCCGCCACACCCACAACAACTAGCCCGGTGGTCCCCACCCAAAATCCCAGCTCCGCACTCAAGGAAATCTGAGATCTCCTCTACCACCTACCCCACCATGCACGTGTGGAGCTGACTCTTCAGCTTGTCACGTCCATCTCTTCTCTTCCCACAGGTGCAGCTTGCCCTCGCGCTGTCCTGAAAGCGTCATTCTTTTTGTAGCCGAATATGGCAGCACGTCCTAGGAGGACAGAACTCTGTAAAGCCCTGCGCCTTGCCTGATGTATGTAGAATGCGCGGGAGGAAACTTCAATTGGAGCATTTTCTCAGCCAGCACGGTGTCAATATTTGTCTCTTAAGTGAGACATTCCTTAAACCTGGGCAAGACTTCCGGGTTGCCAATCATGCCTGATACGAACAAAAAGGCCGACAGTTGGGAGCGGCACAGTCATCTTGGTCCGCCGTGGTATAGTCCACCACTCAGTGCCCGTTCCGGGCCTGACCCACTTGGAGGCTACTGCCATCCAAGTCACATTGGCCGGCAAACCGGTGTTAATCCTTGAGGCTTAACTTTCGCCTTCCTGCCCACTGATCGGAGCGGACCTTACCGCCTGTTTCGGCGGGGGATTGCCGGTCTTGATGGCTGGAGATCTTAACGCCAAACACGTGGATTGGAACTCGCAGCGGAACACGAGACGGGGGAAACTCCTACGTGATTATGCCGACGAGAACTCCTGTCTGATCTTTCGAACGGACTCCTCAATCACCAACCCATACAATCCCTCGGTTACTCCAGATTTCCTGGAAATCGTGATAACCAAGAACCTCTCATTCCTTGTGTATCCGATTTCTTGCTTAGCACTAAGCTCGGACCACCTCCCGGTTCTCACTGACACTTCGTGTCGCTCATCGTTTCACCATCCACCGGATCGCCCTGACTTCATGCGAACAGACTGGGCCAACTTCCAATCTCACTTGGAAGAACTAATTCCGTTCGATCCGGAATTGGTCAACGAGATGGCAATCGACACTTGCGTTGAGAACTTCTTCGGCGCCGTCCTGAGTGCTCTGGCAGCGTCAAATCCCAAGCGTCGCGCGCGTGACGACCCAAGACCTTCGATAACGGCCGGCATTCAGGATGACATATGCCTGCAAAACCAGCTGCGCAGGCAGTGGCAGCTCATTGGGACCCCGCTCTGAAAGCCTAGGTCAACCGCCTGCATAGGTCGGTGAACCACCGGCTCAACGAGTGGAGAAACGACCAGTGGGGCGCTACACTCGAATTCCTCGATCCTGAAGACCATACGCTGTGGAGGATGACTAAGCGGGTGATGAGAGTTCCTACCTCACCTGGTCACCCCAGGGGGAATCGCTCTCACAGACTCTGAGAAACCTGAAGCCTTTGCAAACAATCTGGAGGCTCAGTTTCAGCCGGTGACCGATCCTTCGATCCCGGCAGTTATTGAGACGGTTGACGTGACGTTGAGGTCTTATTTTTAAGCACTGACATCGAACCCCATTTAACCACCCCTGACGAGGTTCACGAAGCCATCTGCGGTCTCAAGGTCGGCAAGGCTCCGGGCCCGAGCGTTATACTGAACAGAGCATTCAAGCACCTTCCCAAGCGAGCGGTTTCCCTCCTCGCACGTATCTTCAAAGCGGTTCTCCTCTTCCATCACTTTCCCAAAACGTGGAAGTACACTCGATTGTTTTCTATCCTTAAACTGGGCAAGGATCCAACGCTTCCCTCTTTCTACTAGCCTATTAGTCTCTTAGACACGGTTGGTAAATTATTTGAAATGATCCTTATAGCTAGGATCTTATATGTAGTAAGGGAACGCGGACTGCTGCGAGACGAGCAGTTTCGGTTCAAACCCAGACATATAACGTCCATGCAGATGGCCCGCCTTGTTGAAAGAATAACCAGGAATTTCTACGAAAAGAGGCTCACCGGCGAAGTTTTTCTCGACGTTCCCAAAGCCCTCGATACCGTCTGGATCGATGGCCTCCCGTACAAGCTAACGCTCCTCAACTTCCCTTCTTACATAGTCCATCCTACCTCAGGGATTAGACGTTCGAAGCGTCATACCAGACGGACACGTCATCTCGTCGAGGCATGCGCACTGGGGAAGCTCGGAGTTGATTAATCTCCCGTGTTCCCTTCAGTATGTATGTCAACGACATGCCCTCACCCTCGCATCACGTCGAGTTGGCCCTCTACGCGGACGACACGGCCATTATAGCCACGTCCCGCAAACCGACGCTGCTCGTCAGCTACCTGGAGTAATACCTCAACGACCTCAACAGTGGTATAGTGAATGGAGAATCGCCATTAAAGTCTCTAAGAACACCGCGATAATCTTCGCGCGTGCCGGACGGCGCTTTATCCAGCCCCGAACAGTAATACTCCTGTGGAACCAATCGAATGGGTCGAAACTACTCGTTATCTGGGGGCGAACCTAGATACACGACTCACCTGGTCGTCTCACATCGACCAGGTCAGGAAGAGGGCTGCTCAAAGGATGGGTATGCTGGGTCCCCACCCGAAGAGGAAGTGATCTATCCGTCAGCAACAGAGTCGTGTTATATAAGCAGATCACCCGGCTCCTGATTGACTATGCGTGCCCCGCGTGGAGGTTCGCTGCCCGCTCCCATCTCCGGAGGTGACAGGTGTTACAATCCAAGTGTATTCACCTTGCTACCGGTGCCCCTTGGGACGTAAATAACAGGCAGATACACGAGGATCTTGGCGTTCCGCTGTTTGCCGACCACATCAGAGCCCTGATCGAGAGCTTTGACTTAAAGTTAGCTGATGTGGGGAACACCCTAGTACGGCAACTCGGCAGATACTTACGCTGATCGAGGGTTAACCCCATCGCCTGACGCGAAAGCCAAGGACGGCAGGGGACAGCAGACCAGTCGAGGCCATCGCCCGCGGTGGTCAAGTCGACAAAACGAATCGCGCTCGGCGCTGAACAGCCGAGCGCCATTCGGTTACCCTGACTGATGTTTTCCGTGATTTTCCTCAGTTGTAAAGCAAATGCCAGGGTATTCGAGGCAAATTCGGCGCACGGCCCGCAATTTCCTCCTCCATGCGCGGTGGCTTCACCTAAGCGCCTGATAAACGTCGCATAACACCAGTATGCGACAGAGCCAGTCTGGGCTCGGAACCCAGACAGCCAACCAACCAAAGTGTATCCCTCCTTTACTTAGTCCAGGGCAACCTAGCCCCTAGTCTTTGGCACATTCAGTCAAGGCCCTCAGCCTGACTTCCAAATCGTTAGCATAAGCATAATCCCCTGCTAGAGTTTTGGTGTCTCTTACTGAGCCCAGCCATGCGGTAAAACGCAGGAATGGCTAACATACAGTGGGACGTCGACTTGCGCTTTGCGAAAGTCTCCGCCCCCCGTTTAACACTGTGCCTTGGAACGAGATTCATTCAATCGGAAAGAAGTACCCAGCAACATACACAACAAGAAAGGACTCATCAAGACAGAAGAAACGAGCCTGACTGCCCGGTCACGTAGCCTTGTGGACCGGGCACACCACCGCTCGCCGGGCATCCTGCAGCAGCACTCAGCACCTCAACTCCACCGCGGACCTCCGGCCAACCAGCCGCGTAGCCAATGGTTCATCATCGCTCGCGGCCGATGGGAGGCCTCGACACTACATGGCAACGCAGCTCTACTTCGCAGTCAACACCACTCAACAGCCGACGATAAAATAACGGCAAGTATGCCACGACCTCACTTGTCAGACTGTACAACTTTTGACGTTAATAAATATTCATATATATGTGTGGTACTGTAGTTGTTAATCAAACACAACACTACAGTACCTCCATATACACTTTCTGTATTGATACAATATAAAATATAAAATTAATAGTCTAACACAACTCTCAAACTGACAATTATTACGATGTATTTTCATTCATATCTCTCGGGCAACATGTTTCGGCTCGTGAATTAAAATTCTATACACAACAACCATTAAAATTAAATAAAAGTATATAAAAATAAGTATTTTAAATAATGTAACACGAGATCTCGTAATTAACAAGCATTGTCAATTGTACATAATACCATTTAAAAAAAAGTTCAGCCTGATGATGGCTCCAGATGGACGAGCTGAAACATGTTGCTGAGAAATATGATTGAAAATACATCTTAATAATTGCCTATTTGAATGTTGTGTTAGAATATTTTATGTTCTATATTATATTACTACTGGAACACAACAGTGAGGTCTCACTTGAAAATTCCTGTATTGAATTTCCAAATTTACTTCCATTGCCTTGCATGTATATGAGTGAAATAATACGCTATATAAAATTAAATATAGGTTATTTAAAACAAAATACAGAAGTCCGCAACCATAATACATGCAACAGCTCAGATATCCATATGTAGTGTTGTTGATCTACTGTCTTTAAAAAACATAATGAATTAAATTTCCAAGTCACATGAGACAACTGTAAAAAAAATGCAACACTTTGAGATGGAGCCAAGATCCTCCTTATTGCAAATTACACTACTCCATAGAAGAATATGTTCCATCAACTGGTAAAGTTTGTCCTTGTATAAAGATGACTTGCTTGAGTTGACTTTGTAGATATGAAAAATTTCTCACTTTTAAACTTGAAACTGTGTAAATTATTGACATGTCCTATGCAATCGACTTGGTTCAAAGGATGAATAAGTGAAATAGATTTGCACTGAAGATGAAGGTGCTGTGTTCTTCAAAATGCTGGCAATGACAAACCCAGTGACACAGTGTGACATTGCAGGCTTGAATATTCAACAACACCATTTCAAGAGCCCCAGGTCTTGCAATGTCAAGTCTTATACACACCCCCCAAACCCACTATATAGTTTCAAACAAAAAACACCAAAATCATGTACTTCTCATTCATGACACCAGCAATGTGTTAGGTGGATGCCAATGAGGAACGAACTACCTCCACATACTCTTATCATAAGGTAAAAATGTATCTTATAAATTTCTGCAAGAGATTAAAAAAAATACAATTCCGCAAAACATTACCAAATGAAATTAGTACAAAAAAAGTTTGCAGAAATTTACAAAGTCCACCAACCTATTGCATGATCAACAAAACTGTAGTCCGATGTTTGCACCGCGAATATCATATCAGTCTCATGACTGACTAATTCATGTGACACTACGTTCAACTGCCATGGGCATTTTCAGCAAGACAGTTCCACTGATCATATGCCTAAGTGTTAACTCCTTGGTATTTTAAGTTGAAGGAAAACTGATTTTCCCGTGATCTTGACCAATTCCTCCAGACCTTCAAAACAATAATTTTTCTGCAGGATCATATTGCATACTAAAACAATTCAAGAAAAGTGAACACATAAACACCACCACACATGTAACAGAAAGTGTTTCACATCAACTATTGGTTAAATTTGCCTATAACCCACTGATAATGATCCAAGGATAATTAGATTTAAATTGAACACTTATGGTGCCTATTACATAAGTGACAATAATATTTTCATAAATTATAATGGGTAGAATTATTTTTATCACTTTATCTTATGCACTCTCAGTATATTTAATGTTATTTCATGCCATGCTTTGAAAATAAGTGTTTACAAAAAATATTAATATTGGCACATCCAATAACTACATTAAGCACATGAAAACTCAGGTTTTGTGAATTCTGTTACAAATGGGTTTCACTATTATGTGTCAAGAATATGAAGAAGAAAAGATTTTGAACACTGCTGTCTTCAGTAAGACCCTACATAATTGGGTAGTTGGTTAACAGGGTTTTGAAAGAACCATACACTCTCCTTCTTCAAAGCAGAAGAGAAGCCCTGAAATGATGGCAGTAAGTGCCTCTGAAACATTGCTAACTGGCTACCAGACTGCATGGTGTCACATGCCAAAAGACACTAACCTACACAGTCACTACCATGAGAACAATGAACAATGAACAGTTTGGTCTGAGAAAACATAGCAGGTGGGAGTGAAACATAATTTCCCATTTTCTATACGAGTCAAAGAGTCAGTCAATGACTGGCTCAACTGAGGTGACGAGGGTTTTACTCTGGAACCAAAATAATATAGCCAACCCACTGGCTTTACACAACTTGTCCTAGTAGTGTGTTAATACATTAGGTCAGTTTTATTTTGGCCATGAAATGTTAAAGCTAGCTAACTCCATAGAGCAGAATTGTTCTTGAGAAGCTAATTGTACCTCAACTAGACAAGAATTTCCTGCACTCTATGGAACCTGAATATTCATCACTGCATTCACAGCAATATGCCACTTGTCCCTACCCTAAGCCAAATCATTCCAGTCCACAACCTCCCATTCTACTTCTTCTACATCCATTTTAATGTTATCCTCCCACCTATGCCTAGATAAGTGGTCTCCTTCCTTCACGCTTCTCACCACAACTCTGTATGCATTTATTCTCACCTCCATATGTAACATTCCCCCCCCCCCCCCCCCCCCCCCCCCCCCCCCCACCCCCTCCCCCCCCTTTTTTTTTTTTTTTGCTCCCCCTACCTTTTGTGTTTTGTCCCTCCCCTCCTTCTTTTTTTTCTCTCTTTTTTTCCTTCCGTTTTTT
>Ga0131853_10016040_pt1 | contig 13685 bp, 9 predicted proteins | sample TergutLab28metaG_FD_92764 | JGI IMG/M metagenome (GOLD analysis project Ga0131853, IMG submission 92764) | Labiotermes labralis P1 segment gut microbial communities from Petit-Saut dam, French Guiana - Lab288 P1 (version 2) (version 2) | ecosystem: Host-associated > Arthropoda: Insects >... | reverse complement strand
ATATATATATATATATATGTATGTATGAAGCATACATACGTATGTATGTATGTATTCTTCTTACGTGCTACTTATTGCTCTGATGACATCACAGCATGAAACTCGGTTACATTCTGCAAGCCTGGGAAACCCTGGTTCGATTTTCAGTAGAGGAAAGAGACTTTTCTCTTCTCGGAAGCATCTAGAATGGCTCTGGAGCCCACCTTGCCTCTGACGCAGTGGGTACAACAGACCATTTCCTCTTAACTAAAGCGGCCAGAACGTGAAACTGACCACTAGCTCTCGTCCAGTGTGATGCTTAGAAATGTGTGGATCTATATATCCATTCCTCTGTATGTCTTTATTTAATGAAGCATGTGGACATCTTCACAACTGAATCATTCCCATCTACACAAAAGCATTATTGATGATCCTCGGCCCTTCTCCCCAGCAACTTAAAGAATTAAAAGAAATGAAAATACCGGCATGTATTATTTCATATAAACTGTGCCTGTGACCAAGTATTTAGAAGGTCAGACAGGGTCTGTACACGGGAAACTAATTGACACACAGTTCTACCTGTCATCAATGAATAGTGACACATAGTGGCTCAAAGTGAAGCTGTGTGGATAGAACAAATATAATGCAAGTATATCAAATAATATTTGGGTGCATTCACAAAATTACAAAAAGCGAGCATTAGCTTCGTCATGTCTGTCCGTCTATCCATCCATATGGAACAACTTGGTTGCCATGAGACAAATTTTCGTGAAATTTTATATTTGATTTTTTTTAAATCTGTCCATATAATTCAAATTTCATTAAAATATGAAAAGACTAATGGTTACTTTACATGAGACATATGTACATTTATGATAATATCTCGCTGAATTTTCGTAGAATGAATATTTCAGAGAAATTTATGGAGAAAATCAAAATACATGGTTTATATTTAGTTACTTCTTTTTCTGAAAATAATGCCATTCAAGAGATGATGTGGAAAAACGTGATACAGCCAGACAGATCACAGATTGAAATATTATACAGTGCAGAGGAGATGAAAGAAGGCAGACACACTCTCATAATATTTATAACTTTTTGCTTCTCCACCGCAGCATTGGCTGTGTTGAAGTACCTCAATATTACCTTGTATGTACATTTAATGTTTTCCACCCTGAAGTGTTATGACATAAAGACAACCTGTCAGTCAGTAACACAACACTTTCGTTTTATATACAATAAAAATAGTGTATTGTCAGGGCGACATGTTTCGACTTTTATTAGGTCATCTTCAGGCCCTCTGAGAAAGCAGATCCAAGAGCTATTTATATTTCAATGCATTGTGGGATCCTGAATGTTTACAGGATCTCGCAAAGCGGCTACTTGTTGGAAAATCTGCCAGTGTGGATGCAGAGAAAAGCATGCTATCAAAGCTAAAGCAGGAGTGTGGTGGGGGCTTCACTTCAAAGCTGGAGGGGATGTTCAAGGACATGTAACTCAGCAAAGACAATGCTGCCACCGGGTGTCAACCCAATTGCGGTTAAATAAATATCATATCATATCATAACATATGACTGTAAAACACAAAATTTTGTGTATGTTGTAATGTGTGTGATGGTCTGAGCATTAAGAGGTTAAAAATTACCTGAGATGGTGGTAAATAAAAACCAACTGTGTATAAAAGACTGTATAAAAACTTGGTTTTACTTTTAGTTTTTAAAATGTGAACTTCTATATGGTGTGTTCTACATTTGTGGTGATCTCTTGTGACTGTTCAGTCACAAGAGATCACCACTCCAGTTCACAGTGATACTAGTTAGTACTGAACAACATACATCAGGCCATTCACCTCCACCACCAAGGTCTACAAAAATCAATACAATGCTATGAAACAATATCGTATTCACCGAGTACAGGACAGCGAACCCAACCCATCCCTACAAAAAGATCAACATAGACCATTTAGTTTGCAAGAACACATGACAATGCCACCAAGTAATAACTAATCTCACAGGAAGGAAAATGTGTCCTTGTCTTCTCACCATCGAAGAGAGATAAACCATCAGTTCCTCATACCACCAACATATGCAGAACACGCCATAAAAAAGTTCACATTTTAAAAACTAAAAGTAAAACCGAATTTTTATACAGTCTTTTATAAACAGTTGGTTTTTATTTACCACCATCTCAGATTATTTTAAACCTGTTAATGCTCAGACCGTCACACACATTACAACATATACAAACTTATGTGTTTTACAGTCATATAACACAATCTGTAAGCATTTGGGATCCCACAATGCATTGAAATATAGGTAGCTCTTGGATCTGCTTTCTCAGAGGGCCTGAAACTAAACTAAACTCCATGGCCTTAGTCCGCACGCGAACTATACCGACAGAGCGGCCGCCGCCGGTCGGCGAAGTTAGTGCCAACTTTTGCAGATAGAGGAGTGTCACATGGTCAGCGCAACGGGTCCCCACAGCCGTTAATCTCTGTTTTCTAGACCTGGAGCCGCTACGTTTTTCATTCAAGTAGCTCCTCAATTGAACTCATGAGGCTGATTGGACCCCGTTCCAGACCCACTATTACTCAGAAAATCTGGTAGCGTCGGGGATCGAACCCAGGACCTCCGTATCTGTAGCCAGAAACTCTGACCACTAGACCACAGAGGCAGTCCAGAGGGCCTGAAGATGACCTAATAAAGGTCGAAACATGTCGCCCTGACAATACACTATTTTTATTGTATATAAAATTAAATGTTGTGTTATTGACTGACAAGTTGTATTTATATTGTATGTACATTGCCTGTCTTGTTACCCTATTCACTCTGAATTATGATCTGAACATAAATTCTTTAGTAACATGCACATGTACATATTGTATCAACAAATGACATAAGTATTAGTGAGTTAAAGTAATCTTTAAATACTAGTAGAAATTATTTTACTTTCAAAATATTTGTGATATTGGTTGCATTATTATATGGATGCCATGTTGGACACTGTCCATTATCTGTGGTACATTATAGATATATATATATATAATTATTATATTTTATTACCCCACCATCACAGGTTGGTCGGAATGGAGCAGCGTCTGTTAATGATCAGCAGCCCACAAGTCCAGTACAAAAGGGTAGCCCGTCCATTCGCCCTTGCAGAGAAGTGGAACTTCCAGAGGAGGAGACCCCTAGCACAGGGATGACTGGTTCCAAGAAAGAACGCAAAAGTACGGCCAGTTCCAGATTCACGATTTATAAAGTCAACAAAGCAAGTCGCAAGAAACGGGAGAAATCATCAGCTAAAAAAGAACGCAAAGCAACTAAAACCCTGGCCATTGTTTTGGGTAAGTATTGCCAGTCATTTGTATATTGTGTTTTTCTTTTTGGAGCTGGTATAGCTGAGTCAGTATAGTGAGAGGGCTGCGCGCTGGACGTTCGGAAGTTCGATTAATGGCAGGTACAAAGATTTGTCTCTTGTTCAAAGTGTACCGACCAGCTCTAGGGCTCACTCAGGCTAATATTCAGCAGGGATCAGGGAATCTTTCCCAAAGCTACAGCATTCAGGGTGTGAAGCTGACTGTTCTCCTATGTATAGTGCCAAGTTACCACATTTGTTCATTTTGCAATGGCAAATTGGGAAAATATATTAATTTTGCTGTAATATGTATCAGTTCAAGTCCAAGTTGAAATTTTTCCATAATATTATGCAGTTTCTGTCATTCTCAGAGATGATCCCATGCTCAATTATATTGCTGTTCTTAGGTAAATGCAAATTTGTCCTTGTGCATTCCACATAGATATATGGGGGAATGGAGTTATAGCTCCAGTCTTTCTGAAATTTAGCACTAGAAGGAGGTAACTGGTCAGCTTCAGATCTGCGCTCTTTTGGGACTTTACAAAGCGTAGAATGATGGTTGCATACTGACCCTTGAAGATGGGACTAATAGGTTGTCCCAAAACATCAGTATGCTGTGTAAAATTCCAAAAGAGCTCAGATCTCAATATATTGTGGCTGAAGTCTGAAATCACATGTGGACATCTTCCCTTCCTAGCTGCTGTGTCCCTGAGGCCAGAGTCCCATATAATAGACAGCCAGACAGGCTTCATGCCCACTTGGGATGTTTTGGAGAAGGGAATAGTTGTTACCGCTACCAGAAACTGAACCACACTGTCTTGGCTGTCCAGTTCCAAGCATATTCACTGTAACAATTGCTAAATCCTGGCCTTTATTGCTAGGATACAAAGGGAATAGATTTTATTACTTTGGAAGGTGTCAAAGCAGTGTGGCTGAAGATTGATGTTTTCTGGAATATGACGCTGTGTCATTGTTTACTGATGATTCAGAAGAAAGTAGTGCCCTCAGCTTTAAGGGTCAGCCTGTTCAATGAGAATGAACACTAGAAACTAAACCAAATCTTTAGAAGTGATTTGCCTACATGGCCATGCTAGTTATTCTGTAATGCTTGAATGTTCCAGGTGTATTCTTGATTTGCTGGGTGCCATTCTTCACGTGCAACATTCTGGATGCAATGTGCACCAAACTATCATCAAACTGTTCACCAGGTGTTACAGCTTTCATCCTTACCACATGGCTGGGGTATATGAACAGCTTTGTGAACCCTGTCATCTATACCATATTTAACCCAGAATTTCGCAAAGCTTTCAAGAAACTGATGGCACTTGGTACATAACATTAACGGATTCTGCAGCTGTACTTTTTGACCATCTGAAGAGTTCCTTAGAGCATTCAAGAATATATGTGGTAATCTGTGCGAGAGATATTGCAAAAATGTGGAAGGATGTAGAAATGGTGATAATCAATTGACACCCTCAGCTGGAAAGGGTGAATAGTCTTTGGTACAAAGAGCTTTACAAATATTTAATTTCTTAAATATGTTAATTTCAAGGAAAGGCAGAGAGATTTCTGGGGCAAAGTTCAAATATTTCTGAAACCAAAGAATGTACAGCAAAATTCCTTTAATACAATGTCTGTTAATCTGAAAATCCACCACCTGAGGGGAGTAGTCCCAAGATCGAAAGTTTTGCTTTTTACCATAAAAAAACTGCATTAGTGAAACAGGCAGATCTCATAGACATGTTCAGAAAGGCCTCCAAGATTATCTGTAGGTTGACCAATGGGGCATCTCCTTCAGCCCTTGTCCCCTGCTCCATCAGTGCCTGCAGCTACAAAGACTCCATAAAACACATAAGGCCCTGATGACCTTGGACCAGCAGCTGGAGACATCCAAATTGAATACTCCTCTGATTAGATGTACAGCCCAAGTATTGGAATGGTAACAAAAAAATACCTGTAGACAACTCAGGTCAGTATAGGTACCATCTGATAATCTGTGATATTCGATAATTCAGCAACTGTCCACCCACGCAAGTCGAATTAACAGAATTGTGCTGTATATGTTCATGTCACTAGAGTGCTAAAGGTGATTCATTTTTTTCTCAATAACATTTTAATCACAGCTGAAAGGTGAGTTATGCAGGTCATATTTGACATGATGAACATGCTGACTGCCACCATGGTATTTATTTTCTCCCATTCACAATGAGATGTGTCACTCTGCACTGTGGCGGTATGGCATGACAGTGACTAGTGCTGCAACACACAAACCACCAACAGGTGTTGCGATAAGTACAGTGGACACATTCATGTGCAAATTGCATGTGACCAACAGACACACAGGGCTGACATGGCAACATGTCTGTCACAGAGTAGACATCAGTGACTGGTATGTCAAGGGGTAAGAGTTGGCAGTAGATGCCAGTGACTGTCATGGAAATGTTGTATACTAATTATTGAGGTACTGCATAATAATCACTATTTATTTAAATGTATTCGTCATGTTTACTGGATACCGAATTGTGAGTACATTACAGTTGTAATAGTGTTGGTAATGTCCATGGTTATTTTTCAGATTCAGTCTTCTGGGTTATGATGCTGTTGTCAATGGTTGAGTGGTTCCCAATCCTCTGAAATGCAAGGAACCATTCATGTAGTGAAACAGTCTCATGAACTCAGCAGTGCTACTGTCAAGACCGTATATCTGGAAAAGATTTTCTGCATTTAGGGTTTGATAATGTTGACAGTAGTGCTGAGTATACAACATATAATTGTCAGATAATTAGTGAATAATTAGTTGAACATAGAGAGATGTACAGTACCTGGCATAACATAAGGTACTGCCCAACATTTGCCTACAGGCACTGCTTAAACCACAGTGAGCCTCAATTAGCAGAGCCAGCCCCTGGCTTTTAAACTGGAACCTTCCAGGAAGAAAGGCACACTTTCTATTCACAGGACCGCAAAGTTTGGTCAAACAAATGGAAGGTATTCTGCTGTCATAATCTGAGTATGTGGAAGCACATGGCCATTTCAGTTGACAGTGGTCTCTTTCAGGTTTACCAACCAAATCCCTCTATGTAATTCTACCTTTACACATATATTCCACATCCCTGACCTCTTTCATCTTCCTTGACTAGATTATCCTAATAATATTTACTGAAGCTGACCGTGCAGATGTCTCAGTCTTTCTGTTACTTCCTCCCTCAAAGGAAGAAATACGGCCATCAGTACTCTCGTCTTAAGCACCTACAACCAATGTTCTTTCATCAAGCTGGGGGACAAAATCCTACATTCAAGCAAAACAACAGCTAAAATTAGAGTTTTATGTATTTTAATCTTTACATTCTGAGGTTGAAAGGTGAAAGGACCAAAGAGTCTGAACTGAATAGCAGCAGGGCAGGGCATTCCCTGAATTTAATCTGCTCTTAATTCCATCATATTATCATGTTATTTTGATTTTTCACTGCTGTTCCCAAACATCTGAACTTTGCCACATTTTCAAAGGGTTTACTAGCTTGCCTTGTGTTGTGATTTTGTCCTGCAATCTTTTGAAGAGAAATGAACATGACCTTAATTTTCTAAGCATTTACTTCCAGACCAACTTTTTGCTAGTGAGTATTAAACCTTTTGTGATTTTCTTTACTGTATTTATGTTTTTGTAAAATAAATTATCATTGTCAGCATATAGTAGACTAATGTGTCTGACCCAGTTGTCAGTCTTTCTTAGTTACATACTCAGTACTCTGACCAAGCATATGTAGGATGACATATAAGGGAAGATGGGCTGGTTGGGGTATGATAACAAAGAATTTTTGCGTATTACACATACAGTTGAACACAACTATATTTCAACTAGTAGTACAGTAGGAATGCAAATACATATTTCGGCCCTATATGTGGACCATCTTCAGGTTGTGATTTAACTTACAGAGCAGCTGTATGAGATGTGTGGGGTGTTCTTTGTGGGTATTGGGGGTTGGGTGGGGGGAATGAGTTCTCGTTGTTTCAATAGTGGGTACCATGACCTAGGGCTGTTACAAGTGAAATATCATTAGTTATTTATGTACATATGTCAAGGTATGTTACTATTCTTATGCTAAGGATATGCTACAATTAGTATCATTAGTAAAAATTGGTGTCAATATACTTAAAAACTAGCATGCTATAATGTTATAGTTCATAAAACTCTAGCAATAATATCATAGTGTCACGTATGAACTATAACGGTATAGCATTATAGCATGCTACTTATTAAGTATATTGACACCAATTTTTACTAATGATACTAATTGTAACATATCCTTATCATAAGAATAGTAACATACCTTGACATGTACATAAATAACTAATGATAATTCACTTGTAACAGCCCTAGGTCATGGTACCCACTATAGAAACGAGATCTCATTCCACCCACCCAACCCCCAATACCCACAAAGAACACCCCACACATCTTGTATAGCTGCTCTGTAAGTTAAATCACAACCTGAAGATGGCCCACATATAGGGCCGAAATATGTAGGTGTATTCCAACTGTACTACTAGGTGAACTATAGTTGTGTTCGACTGTATGTGTAATACACAAAAATTCTTTGTTATTGAACCAACACAACGGGGATGACGCACCTCAAAATTAAAAATTATGTTTGGGGTATGCATGTGGTAGAGATGAGAAATACATAGTAAAATATTAAAAAAACTTGAAGGCAAAATGCTTGCTGTCTTCTAGAATGTGATGGCATTAGTTTTCTAGGTAGGTATCTTGGAACACATTGGTGTGGGTAGGATGATAATACTAGAGTTGGTTTTGAAGTTACAGATGGGACAGTGTGGACTGGACACATTGGGAGTGTAGGAACTAGTGGCAGGTCCTTCAGAACATGTCCTTGAAATGTGGAGTTCCCATGACTGACAGAGAATTTGTTCAGGAGTTGAGCAGCTAAGACCTTGTGAAGAACTGTGGCTTCCTCCATCAATTATGCACAGAAACTGTGAAATTTTGTTTCAAATGCTTCCATCTATTTTAAAAGCCATGCTTGACTGTGTACATAGTATTGCAAATTCTCATAAAAGAACTTAGTAAAACTGTAGAACAAATGTATTGGACTAGAATTTTCATATAACAGATTTCATGTTTTTGTGGAGTGGAAAACAGTAATATATGAGACCAGTCCGATTAAGATCAAAATCTTCTGGGAAGTGACACTTTATCACTGGTGGAGTAGTTCCTGAAGTTTTGAAGGCTTGTAAGATCAAAGAATTTTTCTTGGGGTGCTCTATGCTGAAGATGCAGACTTACAGTCCTTCAGAACATGAGAACTGTAACCACATCCCAGAAGACTGGAGTCTTTGTCATCAAAATTCCTTGAAGATAAGTAGCTATATTTATAGCTTATATTGATCCTAATGAATGTGTTTTACATCTGTAACACAAAATCTGATGACTTGAATTATAGCTACAAATGCAACTATAAATATTACTTCCAATTTCACATGTGCTACACATGAATATGGTTCATTCACCTTGTTTCTGCCTTCAGCCTAAGCATGTTGCCCAATAACTAGATAAGTTGCAGTTTTTATAGATTAAAAACTGTAAAAGAAAAAATGGCCCTAATGGTTTAACATGAATGTAACTGAATTATTCTATATTTATAAAGATTTGTTGCTTTGAAGTATTTTGTACCCAGTTTGCATACTTATAAGAGCTTGGTACTGTAGGTGAAATAAATTGACTAACCCCTCCCATGTTCAAAGGACTCAAGACTACAAGCAGCTGCATGCAGTGTCATTGCAGCTGGCAAATAATATCATTTTGCATACTTGAACTGCGTGACTTACTCGTAGATGTTACTTGAAAAATTTAAAGGTATGGTAAATCTGTAATTTTGAAATAGTACATACCAGTATTACTTGTATTAAAGTTTCCCAGAGTGATGCTGCAAAGTGTACCCACTGTCTTTCATCTGGCGTCTTTACACAATGTGTGTGTAGTACAAATACTGCTTTGGGATTTTGCAATGTGTGTTTGGATCACAACCAAAACTAAGATGCTGTAAATATACTACAAATATTTGAAGTGATTAGAATATGAACACGCTCAGAATTCCAGGATAGTGTAATCAGAATATTCACTAGGGTATAACTTGGACACCTGGCAGTAACAATGTAGTTTTCTCTTCTCCAAGATATACACACCAGCTCTGGGGCCAACCCAGCATTCTATTCAATGGGTGCAGTGTTCTTTCCCCGCGGGCATACCACCCAGATCTTAAAGCTGGACACTCATCTCCCTCTAGTGCCAAGGTTAAGAATAAATGGAGCTGTACCTCCACTCCCTCTGGTACAATTTTACCTTGTTACATGTTTCAAATGTTGCCCTTTCATGCATTTTCACTTCAAATATGAAAGGACAGCTGCAAAAATGAAGGTAATTTATGGTTTAATGTAATATCACTGAGTAACATTGGTTCCTAAACAAGATGTGGTTTAAACCCTCTCGGTGTGTCAGTTGTTTCCTGGCTGCTCTGCCACTTGATATTCCTACAGCTTGTCATTTAGAAGTGGCTGACATGCTCATCTCATTTGCTGTGACTCTGTGAATTCTGATGTCTTGCAGAGTCTTTCCCCTCTTATTTGCCGTTCATGATTACTTAAAGTTGCATTGTCTCTGCAGTTGATAGGATTCCATTCAATAATGCGTTTCACAAAAAAATTCAGAATACGGTACCAACTTGATTTTGAGAAAGGAGCCAGGGGTACACATAGTGACTATGCTATGAGCTGGGCCATCTGGGGCTCAATGCCAGGTACAGGAAACAGATTTGTTTCTTCTCCAAAACATCCAGACCGGCTCTGGAACCCACATAGCCCTTTATTTTAGAGGTACCAGGAGCTCCTTTCCTGGGAACATTCAGCCAGTACATGCAGGTGACCATGTACCTCTGTAGAGTGCCCAATGGAGCTGTATCTTTGCTCCCTGCCTACATTCCTTCATGATTTGTGCTGTGACGACTTTACCTTCACTTCTTACTTTACATTCACATTTAGCACGGACACATGTCTGTTTCAGAGCAACCCATTGCAATATTTCATGGTCCCCCATATTCCAGGATCCTTATGAATCACTGTAGGCATTTAACCATTTTACCTCTGCCTATAATTCATTCTCATTCTGTTACTGGCTTCAAACCTTTTCTCTGCTATGTGTTGTTATACCAGTCGTAATTAATGGGCAAATTTTACATGGGGGTGGGTGCAGTCAGATGAAATATCATGTAATGCTGCGGGCAGAAAATGTGATAAATGTACAGACACTCCTCAGCTTATGTTAATGGTTCCACTTTGCAAGCCTTTATGTTACTTGACTTCACCATATGTCAGAATCTGACCCACCACCCACCAAACATTATATATATATATATATATATATATATATAATTTCATTTATATCTTTGTTATGCTTATGTCTGTATACTGACAATCCTGTGACTGCTGAGATAAAGCAAAGTGTAATTGCCTTAAAGCCCTAACGGAAATTTTGGTCATAGTAAATTTGTCAGTGGGGTAACAGTTCTTGAGGGAGAGTGCCATACTGTGTGCATGCAGTCTCTTAGATCAGGTGTGTATTAATTTTAAAAAAAAACATGACAAATAATGGAAGTTTGCATTACAAGTATAATGTAATATTACCAATATTATGAGTATGATGTAATATTACAAATAATGACAGTTTACATAACAAGTATAATTTCATAACACCAATAACATCAGTATACATTATGAGCATAATGTAATGTCACCAGTAATGACACATACATGCATACGTGCCTCCATACTTACATACATACATACGTACGTACACACATACATACATACAAACATACATACATAAGTACATACGTACCTCCATACGTATGTACATACATACATACGAAAATACATACATACCTTCATACATATATACATACCTCCATATGTACATACTATGTACATACATACATACATACATATGTACATATGTATGTATGTGCATATGTAGCTCCATACATACATACATACATACACACACACATACATATGTGCATACATACATACATACATACACACACATACATACATACATACATATATACACACATACACACATACACATACATACATATGTACATACATACCTCCATATGTATGTACTATGTGCATACATACATACATATGAAGCTCCATATGTATGTACTATGTACATACATACATACATATGTATGTACATATACAATGTAGCTCCATATGTACATACAAACATACACACATACATATAAACATACATACACACACATACATACATGCATACATACATACACACTTACATACATATGTACATACATATACACATACATACATACATACATACATAAACATACATACATACACACACATATACATACATATGTACATACACACATACACATACATACATACATATACACACACATACATATGTACATACATACACACACACACATACATTCCATGGATCCATAAACATGTCATAAAGACAGTAGGATGTGGAACAAGTCATAAATACACAAATACCAATTTACAGTGTAAAATACTACAGACATTTTACAAAAATGTTATAAATCCTTTTTACACATTAAAAAATCTAGAGAATAAATGGAATGTGTGTGTAGTTATTTTCTTAAGGCTACTTTAAGTTTTGCCCTGTCATTCATGAGGATTGTCACACTGGGTGGTAAACTGTTGAAAACTGTTATGCCAGCAGAGAATGTACTTTTTTGAAAACAAGATAGGTTGTAATTTTGTCTACAAAGATGATGCTTATTCCTAGTATTGTGTATAGATGAATTTGTTTAAAAAATTCCTGATTATTTATAATGAAGTTCATTAATGAAAGTTGATACTGTCATGGAACAGGTAGAATCCCTAATTGTTTAAGTGGACTTCTATAAGAGGTTCTGGGATTGTGTACCAGCCATAATTCTGATGGTTTTCTTTTGCAAAGTGAAAATCTTCCCACTGTCAGAAGAATTACCCCACAAGATTCCATACTTTATAATAGAATGAAAGTTTGCATAGTAATTCTTATAATAAAAGCCAACGAGATGCACAGTTTCTCAAATTTATTTGATATAGTACTACATGTTTTGGACAGGTCCACTGTCCATCATCAGCAGTATCTCAGTTCAGTTGGCTGTCTGTTGGCATGGTGGACCACGCCAGCAGACAGCCAACATAACCAGCATGACAAATACCTATTTCATGTATACAGTGTTGAGGTACTCCTGATGATGGACAGTGGGTCTGTCCAAAACATGTAGTACTTTGTCAAATAAATATGAGAAATTGTATATCTCGTTGGCTCTTATTACAAGAATATGTCACACTGCACGGTCCTCTGAATGTCAAATATGCATAGTAAATTCATTTTACTGACAGGGACCATTGACCTAACAGCATAACATGCTGCACTTAACTTAGGAATCTTTCCTCAAAATGGACCCTCCAATTTATGTTGTTACCAATTTGTGAACCAAGAAATTTTGTATTCACTCTGTCTTCTATACACTTTTCTTTATAACCAATATGGAATGTAGAATGTGATGAATTCTTTGTTATGAATTTCATTATATTTGTTTTATCTAAATTTAGAAATTTACCAGTATTATTAGCAGCAAATGATTTAATCATATGAGAGAGAACTAAATTTGACACTGAACAAAAATCCTTCAAATTTCTACTTGAAATTATGACACTAGTATCATCAGAAGATAATACAGTTTCTGATAAAGAATTTATTCTCAGGGGAAGTCATTTATATATATGATGGTCAACAGAGGACCTAGAATTGATCCTTGGGGAACTTTACCGTACGAGCATAATGTGATGTCACTTTACCTTACGAACATAATGTAATGTCACTTTACCTTACGAACATAATGTAATGTCACTTTACCTTACAAACATAATGTAATGTCACTTTACCTTATGAACATAATGTAATGTCACCAAAATGACAATTTATTTTGTCAGCATTAAGATTATATTTAGTCTCCTTTTAATTTTGTGTATTTATTTTATAGAAAAGTATACATGAGGGGGTTGACTTTATGACTTTACATAAGTCACAGCTTATGTAACCTCAGGGGGGAGAGGGGACACCTGTTGTATGGAAGTCTATAGAAAAAACTAAAAATGTACAAACACAAAGTACTTGCAGGCCTATCCATTCAACTGGGGGGGGGGGGGGTGGCGGGGGGCCCCTGTTTTCCCCCCGTGAAAAATAAAGCCCTGGACCCCTACCCTTTTATTTCAACCAAAGCCTCTTT